>Ga0056128_1009481_pt1 | contig 12220 bp, 7 predicted proteins | sample WorMetLIZISLAND2_FD_71113 | JGI IMG/M metagenome (GOLD analysis project Ga0056128, IMG submission 71113) | Marine gutless worms symbiont microbial communities from Max Planck institute for Marine Microbiology, Germany - Olavius geniculatus... ...
CCCTCCCCCTAATTTCCCCCAATCGGACTTAGGGCGCCGGGCGGACTCACGTTGGGCTTTGCCCCAAATTTCTAGTTCTATCTGAAACAAAATATCATTCCCATTTTTCCATACAGCAATTCCAAATTCTTCCCCATTTCCATTTCCTATCGGCAACTCAACCGAGACACCTGGAGGTATTTATGGATTTTTTTCTGAGGGGCATGCCTGTGCTGACCGCAAACCAACAAATAAAAAAGCAAGCAAAATAACGGTCAAATAAATTGACACAACGGAATAAAAATCAAATGTCAACTGAAAAAACGATAGCCAAGTAATATGGTTATACAATCATAGTATGTGAATTTTACATCTTACTGTACGCAAAAAGTATGCTGCAATCGCTAGTAATAAAACTAGTCCAACAAAATAGCATTAATAATTCATTAATGCTATTTGGTCCAACTATATTTCCCACTCCAACGTCATAATTCCCATTGTCATGCATTTTATTCCTATTCCCATCTTATTCCCATGAAATAGCTGATCGTTTTCCATTCCCGTGGAAATCCCATGGGACCCATTATGATTCCGGTTTTTTTCCATTGCCATGCACAGCTCTAGCAGCCAGCCAGGAACACGAGCTAATCACTCTGATACGGTGCAGACGACTGCTGAGCATCATAGACGATGACGTCGCCCACCGGCTTGACTGACTGTCCGCTGTCCAGTCAGTCTTGTGCCCACTCCACTCACCCACTCCAGGGCGTCATTTAGGGGGCTAGAAATTTGAGATTTTACTTTTTCCTCAGTGAGTCCTGCGTAAACGACTGACGACAAACTTTTGGTCCCCCAATTGACATGCACTGTGCAAAATGCGCTAAATTTGGTCAGTTGATTCGCTAGAAAATCACTGGAATTTTTGCCACTAGATGTCACATTTTAAGGCTGAAATGCATCAAATCTGATCTCGGCTAGTACTCTGCTCCAGACCCCGCTGGGGGAGCTTACAGCGCTCCCCATACTCCCTAACTGGATTTCAGGGAGCGTACTTCTAAGAGAAAGGAAGAAATGGGGAACAGAGAAAATGGGGAGAAAAAAGGGTAAAATAGGGAAAAAGAAAAAAAGAAGTGGAGAGATTGGGAAGAGACGGGGAAGAGACCGAGATCCCCAAAGGATTTACTAAAATGACGCCACTGAACCAGCTTCAGCAGCCTCAACAGCAGCAGCAGCAGGACCGTCTTATCAACTGGTAGATTTACGACGGCGCCCACCGCATGCCGCGGTCGATGACGACAACGGCCGGCCAGGATTTATAATCCAATTAAGCCGCTACGCGAAGACATCGTGCCGGTGCCCGGACTGCTCTGTCATCTCTGCTGTTAGATTAGAGGCGACACAGATCGGCGCGCCCGTGTCTTCTGCCTGCCCGCGTGCCACCTTGACTCAGCCGCACAACAAGTCAACGCACGCGCGGCTCCGCGGATTTACGCATTCTGTGCACCGCGTACTCCTGCCAAGAAGCGCCACGTCTTCGCCCGTAACTTAGCCGAACAAATTGAAACAATAACGATTTCGAATACTCTTCGGCGCATTTATACTTCACTATATCATATCTTTCATTTTACTTACTTACGGTTTAATCTATAAAAACTTGAAGCGCAGAGTGCTGAAAATAGCGTTTAGTTATCAAAGAGATAATTACTTTGTGGAAACTGCTTGTTTATAAACTATGTTTTACGAAGTTTGTTTCAGATAATTCGCATTAGTGACGTTGCAACAGTGCTCTTATGTCGTAGCATATACACTGCCCATGTTTACAACCGTGTTCCCGTGTGACATCACACGTTACGATGGTAATGAAGAAACAACGACGTATTCCACGCGAACCCCTACAAAAAGCTAAGACCAGGTTGCAGATGTTAGGGCCCCGAGAAGCGAAAATCCTGTACCAATTATTTACGCAATTACTTTCCAACTAACATGCAACACATCAACTGTACAGATGGACGGACGAACGGACAGAGGGACGAACGGCCAACATGCAGCTGCAATACAGCGCTCTGTACTGTGTGCATTTCGCGGTAAAAATTCAGAGCAACGACAGGTGTCAAAACTGTGAGTACTGTACAGACAGATGAATTACCGTTAACAAAACGAAGTTCTGTTTTTGAAACCGCACAATCTGATCTAAACGAGAAGTTGTCTGTTCCATGGTGCTTGCTTGTCATGCAAGTAACTATCAGAAGACATCTCTGATCGGCAGCGCTTACACGCCAGATGATAGAGTGGCCTATGTGATGACTTGACAGCATCGTAGGCCGACAGCAAGAGACTGTTGTTGAATAATTTTATGCATTACCCCGCTGCTATGAACGCCAACGCTCGTTACACCAGTACTGGCTCATCCTGCTCTGAGGCGAAACAGTGTGCTATAATCTACGTACATAATAGTTGATAAAATCGTGTAATAAAACGCTGTTGACGTCCGAAAACAACAATTCAATTAACAAAGGGTTTTTCGTGAGTGGAAAATGCACTCCAGTAAAATACTGTCGTTTATCAATAAACTGTGTGTTCTTTTTTCTGTTAAAGCAAAACATTAGGTCTACTACACTTTAATAAGGCCACAAGGAGATGCAAAAAATACAAATCGCTCAAGTCGCAATGCTGTACTCCTGTTTTTGAAAAAATTTTATTCCGCCTTTCTGCATCGTCATTGTTCAAATTTGTCTCATTTTCCGCAGACGAAATTTTATCTATGTCAATCCCAGACATCTTAGTAGCATGTTTCCTTCACTGTTTTACATTAAGTTTCAACATTTTCTAACGTTTTTAATACAAACGCACGATATTTTAATCATAAACGGTTGAGTTTTACCTGGAAAATAGCGACCCAGGCGAGGCCGATGTTGTCAAAGGAGATAGATCCTTCGAACGGGTTGTGTCCGACGGCGCGACACTTGGAGTAGTACTGGTTCCAGTTGACGCATTCGTCGTCAGAGGGCGCGTCAAACACGGAGCCATTACATGTCCGACCGGTGACAGGGTCTGTGTAGGCAGGCAGTTCTGAGCACTTGGTCATGCCGTGGTCGTGAGGGTGACTGCAGATGAAGTCGCGATCATCGTCGTCGTAATACGCCGACAGATTCAACCTGCGTTTAAACCGCTTCATTGCATGTCGCTGGATATGGTTTAACGCTGAAATGGCAACAGTGTTTGAATTGTAAAAAAATAGCTGGCGGGATGAAACGTTTCCACTGTCGGGAGTCCGACAAAAATTTTGACGTAAATCGTATGTACAGGGTGGACCAAAAACGTGCCACTTTGCTTTTGTCCGTATCTTCGCCAATTATTAAAAACATTTTCACTGGCACATTCTGTGGACAATTAGCAATAACGTAGTTATTAAATATCCCACCACATTTTAACTGTGTTGCTACACTACCATGTAAAACATACATTCTCAAAAATCACCAAAGTCACTATAGCGCATATGCAAAAAATTATTTTTTACAATAATTTTTACCAATTTTTTTGTACAAAAATTAACCTATGTTTAGTTTTACATATATTTTTAATGTTTATAAACAAAAACTGACGATATTGTCGTAGATAATAATTTTTAATGCAGTGACGATAAACTGGTGATGTAATGCGCCATTTAACAATAGAGACAAGGCTCTGATTAAAAATTTGTGCCCGTTTAAAAAATACACTTTTCAAAGAATACTGACAAAATTTTCAAAAATAAATTGCAACAGGGAAAAGTGGGAATGTTATTGACAAAGATTTGGAAAACATGCAGCACCGACCAAAGGCATGAAACCGGCAGACTGAAGCATACACGTGCTGAAGAGAATGTGACCACTGTGGATGAAATGGTAAACTTGCTAAACCACAACGACCAGAAACAAACTTCAATATGCCAGATATCGAAAGAAACAGATCTAACAAAGTCTAGCATCGTACAGATCATTCACTGCATTTTTGGCTGAAAGTGTATTTTGTTTACCAACACGCTTGTTGTCCATGATTGCTAGTTTATTCTTGCATTTATATTTCACAAGGTAGTGTAGCGACACAGTTAACGTGTAATGGGATATTCAATAATTATTTTATTGCTAATTGTCCGCAGAATGCACTAATAAAAAAATTTAAAAATCGGCTAATATTTAGCGAAGACATAGACAAAAGCAAAGTGGCACGTTTTTTATGGCCCACGGTGTACACATATATACAGAAACCCCCAGTACATAATTTAGAGTTTACATTAAAAAACAGTTGTGGCAGGGTTCAACCCTCCAACTCCGGCAACTGAAGCACTGATTGGCAATGACAATAACGACTAAACATATCACGACAAAGTGTCCTGCGTCCCTTATTAATTAACACGTATTCTTACAAAGAGAGAGCCTCAGCAGATTTCATTTTTTTCATCCATTTTTATTCACGTTCTATTTTCCGTTTCTTGAGATGACCCGTGACAGTGTCACCTGCATTCTGTTATAAGTGTCTACTAATATTCGCATTGGTTAAATAGTTTTCATTATTTTTGTTAGTAAGTCTGAAAATCTGTGCTAGGTGAAACTGCTAAGTGATTCGTTTTTTTGCGATAGATAACCCTACAAGCCTACAAATTCAACAATTCTATTAAATCCTCGCAACACTCGCTTTGCATCACTTTTCGTTATCTTGCTTTGACCTATTGCAACTTGCTCTAAAAATTATTAATTAGTAATCATTTATTTTGACAAAGATCACTTTCTTTTTACTCGTCGTTGATCAGCCGCCGACTCGCGACATAGCAATACGTTCTGGTTGACTGATTAATTGATCGGCTTTTGAAATCAACTTCTCGATCCATTTCGTGGAGAGCATCCTATGCAGACACTCACCTCATTTCCACGTGTCACTGTATTGATCATTTTGCTGTTTTTCTGACACGTGACCTTTCCCCGATTTATCGTGCTAGTCGTTCTACATCCGCTTTCGTTACTTTTATGTTCTAGCAACGCGTGTTTCAGCGTTTTTAACCGGGGTTCCACGAAACTTAAGGATTCCGCGAGCATCCATCAACTAAGGGTTCCACAGCTGGTCAGTAAAAAATAATGATTTAACCTACGACTTAACGTTAGACCACGCACAGAAATGCTGACCAACGATTTTTTGTTGTTGGAAATTAACCTTTATGGCTGCATTATCTTTGCCTACAATGTTGGTAATTTTTTGTTGTTAGCAATCTTTGCACATCTGCGATTTTACATCGTTTACTAGCGCATTGATCAAATTTTAAAAACATGATCAAATTTTAACTTTTAATCACGCTGCTAGTAAACACAATGTGGTAGGTAACGAAACAAAAATGCATAAAACAGTTCCTAGGCTACGGCACATCACAGACACACATGACCTTGCCTACACAGAGTACTCTAACAGGTTAACGTAGCGTTGATGAGAGTTAAGTTGACGTTGATGACGGCATCGCACGTCAATTGTTTGGTTCACTACAATAACGTGTTGCTGTCTACGTGTGAATTAGGCCTACAATTGCTACATTCAATACGGTCACATTTAGTATCGTAATTGATTTCCACATAAACTTTGCTCTTTGACCTCGTTGGGGGACACTGATCAGTCTTTAGAGTGCCCAAACCCCTAAGTCTCGTACGCAGTACGCACCAGGCGACTGTGGCATTGTCGGGTAACTGAAGGACGCAGCGTTGGCGCAGAAGCCCCGCCCACAACTGAACGCCGACGATGCCAAAGATGAAAAAGACGAAGAAACACAGTAGAAGAACATTGCCGAGCATAGGAAGCGTGTCCAGCAGCAGCATCACCAGTATCCGCAGATCTGCATACGCCAACAGGCACAAGCAACTTATACACGTACATACGGGATGAGCAAAAATAATTCCCCAACTTTTGTGCTATTTTTGCGATTTTCTGGCAATTTTGAAACAAAATTTTACACGCTTACGACCTGTTTATAATCACGTTAAGTTGCCAAAGGGCATTTCGTTGTACGTAACTATGACAAAGTTATTGTATTTTCACTGCAACCACGTCGTCTTTTTTTCACCTTCATTTGCAGCATAAAGCATGCAGAACGAAAGGCGCACCATATTTGCGCTGCAGAAAAAAAACAATTTGATGGCACGATGTTGACGACGCCGCAATCACAGCGCGTCGTTGCCCGCGGATTTAATGTGCGATTTCACGTTCATGCCGTTTACAAACTGTTTTAGTTTAGCTTGCTCGTCGTGGTTATAGCCAGCTATGCATGTGCGTGTGACTGCCTTCGAATGTGTCCGCTGAACGTGTTTGGGCCATGTCCAATGTGACGTCTATCGCGACACGCGACTAACTAACGCAAAGTGCAAGTTTGAGGTTTCATTTATCGACAGTTTTTTTTCCTGCGCGTGTCTCTGTCGTCGAACCAAATCAGTCCTTGATATCAACACTGGATGGTGCTGCAGATCCATTCTTCCAGCGAGAAATTATAATTTACTATGAAGACCGCCACTTTATGATGCAGCGTGGACTGTGGGTGGCCCACACAACTAATTTTTTTGTGCGGGCCATTCCCCTGATCTTCTGTAGCGTAGGCTACATAACAAAATACACACTATGTATAATATTGTTAAAATGGCCTACACGCACTATAACCATGTCCACAACATTTCGGGGTCATGCTCCGTGACTCACGTAGGACTAGCGCTAACGCGATTGTGTCGCAATCACTCAACGTACATATGTATAGTTCGAACGTGCAAATTAAAAGCCTGTATGCTAACAATCCACTGATAAGCTGGTTACTTCAATGTTTTTGGCGTGATTTACAGCGCATAAACGTTAATTACATCATCGGCAGCTGCTGTGCAAAAACTATCAGCTACAAACTACAAAGACATCAGCTAACAAGAAGGCATGCACCCCACGGTGAACGGTGAGATTGAGGCATTTGCCTGTACCGTCAACATCACGTCGTGTGTATAAATTATAAACGTTGGAAACTTAGAATATGGTTCTTAACCGAGTTACATAGGCTACATCTTTCACCCCAGACCTGTTCATCACGACAACGTCGTAAAATATGTTTTATGACTTGGTTAACGCGTGCGGTATCGGATATACGGAATAGGGCCTACGTATTCATTATTCAGAACTGAATCCAGATTACTGAAGTCTACTACATCACGTCCTTTCCGTTTAGCTAGCAGGAAAACTTTATCGTAAATTCAAGTTTCCGTGTAACAAAGAACTGCGCCCACGCAGGTCCAAAATTCAGACAAATAAATAAATAAATAAATGTGAAAATATCTGCTGCTTTCGGTTTTCGTAGGCTACAACAAATCAGCTTCCTCAGATTTAACGCGCGGACGAGTGCGAATCTCTGAAAGCGCGTACATAGCGACGTAACTGAACTCGACTAAAATGACATGGTTCCGTATAAGGCATTGTGGTGCAGAAGCACGTCGAACGCGGGTAAAATATTAATTCACGACTTGTTTTATGATTCTGCCGACTATCCACACGAAAATCGTAAAAATGTCGAACAGGCCTACTGTGTTGACTCTATTTCTGGTACACTCCATATGCATTAAGACTTAAGCTTATAGGCCATCGGTTAAATTAAATCTTTTATGAGGCTCGCCCCGGTTAAACAATTCGATAACTCTGCTGTATTCGCAGCTTGCAAGAAGTTTTATCGTACAGTAGAGTAGTAGAAGCAATGCTGTTTCAAAAAATAGGCCTACACGCTTTAAGTATAAGTAGTACATTCGAAAAATAAAAAATAGCATCGATTGTTAATCGAGTTAATGTTAATGACTAACATCAACAAGAAGCTCAGATATTTTTTAAAAAAACAGTGAACGGTCTTGAAAAGGTATGAAATTATTTTTGTCTAATGGCGTTGTCTGCCACATTTAAAGACATTCTAACTTGTGAAAGAGCAATGCTGAACTGAATCCTCGACGCTGGTGCAACTAATCGACAGCATTCAGCAAAACAAAAAGCTTGCTCTAGCTAGAGTTGCAATCCATTGACGCCAATTCACTAACGAGAAGTTATACTGTCACGACTTGAAATCTGACAGTGATTATCCACAAGGCACAGCAAAAAGTGACAGCGAAAGATAACAGCTAAAAAGTAATGGTTCGCTGGGTAACCGCGACGTACAATAATCATTCAAAATCACATTCGAGTACGAAAAGCAAAAACGCCTTCCTTCCCGAGCCATAAAATATCCGTTTCGTCAGTCCTCAACCAGTGAAACCACACGACAAACAAAAAATATCGACAGTGTCACTACCGACTGGCTAAATGGTAAAATGCTATGGCTCTTCACAGGAAACCTATCTCCGAGCGTCACCCGCCGTATGGGATCACACAGTGTTACCTGCCACCCGACACAAGTAAACGCGCCCCGCCTTAACCCCATCCAGATAGGCTGGTACTCGATTTACCTACCCCGGAGAAATGGAAGGCTGAGTTGACCTAGGCGGCTGGTTACATACTGAGATGGTTTATCTGCCCGAAGGCAGTCACCCATCAAAGTACTAACCCGGCCCGGCGCAGAGTAACTTCGTTGATCGGATGAAACACGTTACCGCTACGACACCAAGCCACCAACCAACCGACGATAGCACAGGCTTAAAATTTACGAAGCAGAAGATAAAATAGCTAACAAGATATAGACGCATTCGTTTAGCGGCCACAAACACAACCTGTAGTGTAAAGTAGGACTAACCAAGACTAAGCACCAACAATGACCGCGTCATCATAGCTTGAGTCGTTTTGCCGGAATAACGGCTACAGACAGACAGACAGACAGACATCTAAACAGTAGCTATTACAGCTCTCTGCTGACGCGCTGTTAACAGCAGTTTGTCGTGCAACATCGACAGCTTTAGTGGCGTAAACGGTGCAGACAAGAAGAGGCCCAGGTCTATACGCTGATTGGCATTGTTACGTCACGGGCACCTGCCGGTCCACTACTTCCGGTTTCAGCCAGCAGCCAGCCACAACAGCGTGCTGCGCGTCATGAGAAGATATTTTATTCATTAAGCCCGACGGCTAGGCTAGCGTCCCGCTACAGCATGGGCGTCCCTCAGTCACTGATTGATAGCGGTAAAGTTAGGTCCACCGGCACTACCATGCAGCTAAGACCACACCAGACAATAGCGTCTTACGTCGTCGTTTTTTACTGGCTGCGAAGCCGACAGTCTACACAGAGACGTCGCGGTACGCTGGCCGGCGTTGTTGTTGCTGCTGTCGTTACGAGCGCATTAATCTTTGACCCTCTTCATTTTCAGACGCGTCGCAGCAGCCAGTCCTCGCACGCGGTTGTCAATTACGCAAATTCTTAACTACCAAAGCGCAAACGCCACTCAAACAGCGCGCAAATAAACACGAAAGTAATTCTGCGTTATTTACAAATCGAACAAATCCCGTAATAGAAATTATAGGTAATAATACGTTGTGTTGTAAACAGTTGTGATTCGCGCGTGGTTGTTGACTAATTATATCTGATCTATTATTTGTTTTGTAAAGTGCCGCGATGAAACTGAAACTTGGTGTAGGCCTAGGTAGATACCGCGTGGAGGCAACGTTATAGAAATTCCAGGAGGTTGCCTGGACGACGCGGGTGCGGCAAGCAATCAGCAAATTGCTTCCTTATTCTCGTCTGCACTTGGCAACAACTCATCGTTCTATGTTCAGCTCGACAATATATCTCCCAATACACTTCGCAACCACGCATCGCTTCTTCACTGGTTCCAGTGCAGCCCGGGCTTAACACTGTCAAGGGACATGCTGTCGGCACTTTACAATAAGACGCCATACTAAATATTTAGAACGCTACTACCTGGTCTGTAGAGATCTGAGACCTATCAGCTGTCAATGAATGTATTTATTACATCAAGCGTAACAGTTAATCGTACAAGATTTACACCAGCCAAAGATCAACAACTTCAAATATTGTATACAAGATGCAGCAATCTTTTGTAAACAAATTAATACAAAAATTAATGCAACGTAAGCAAAAACAAGACAAAAATGCACAGAATGAAAACTAAATGATATCATTTAAATTTTAATAACTTTTTGTCCAAAACAAACACACTGCCTAAAAGTAATAAATTTTAACAACATTTACATGACACTGCTGTACTTACTGGGAATGCGGTTAATGGCACGAAGAGGTCTAAGAACTCGAATTGTTCGAATTGCTGACAAGTTGAGGTCCTGAGTGTCGACTGCATACTCCACAACTCTGCGCACACATCCGCCATATTAATACAGTTTTGTAGTCTCCAGTCGATTGCTGTATACTTATCCTCTAGTGTAGCAAAACTCACAACATTTTGTTTACTTTTATAACACACTTCTGTACTTGTACATGAACTTTATTTTATTGGTGCTGTGCTCCACGGCGCTCCATCCGGCACCATCCACAAGCTGCAGCGAGTACAGAACAACGTCGCAAGGATCGTTCATCAAGCACCAAGACGATCACACGCGTATCCACTGCTGGAGAAACTACACTGGTTGCCGGTGGAGCAGCGCATCTCTTACAAGCTGGCCTTGCTGACGTTCAAAATACAACAGACGTCAGCACCGGCGTACCTCAGTCAACACATCATAGCACGCAGTTGAACTCGGTCACTGAGATCATCGGATGTTCCACTGCTCCATGTGCCCTTCAGACGGACTGCCATCGGCAAACGATCGTTCAGCTGTGCTGCACCGACAACTTGAAACTATCTGCCTGCTTCTGTCATTAACTGTGACACTCTCTCTGTATTTAAATCTAGGCTTAAAACTCACTTATTTAATTTTTCCATACAGCTAATTGACCTGCTCTGCCAGCGCCTCTGAAGCTACGGCACTACGGCGCTATACAAATGTATTATTATTATTATTATTATTAGAGTATACGGCAGAGCGAGAATATTCTGCTAGGGTTAGTTATCTGATTGAAAAGTCTTGTAGTAATAACAACACGGAAAACGTAGTGTCGTCTGTCCTCAGTGACCTCATCGCGATTGTAATCAGCTGCACGCGGTTGCGTCACTGTCGACCTCCCTCATCGTCTGACAGCTGACGGCGCATACAGTGCGTCGTCTACTCTCCATCTACGTAGCCGCCAGAAATCAATTCACTCTGCTGTTAGCTTGATTTTCTCGTGATATAGTACGGTATCGGCACAAACATTTGCCTTCGTTCGTCACGTATATGATCTTTACGCGTGTCCTTACTTAAGTCAAGCACTGTACTATACAATAGTAAATAAATGTGATAATTTTTTATGTACACAGTACATAACGTAAACAAAAAGTCTTTCCTGAGCTACAATGCCGATATGCCGGTGCTTATCTCCGTGTGCCTAACCCTCAGCCGGACACCAGTTTACATTGCGAGCCACGAAACGAGGCTAGTGCATTGCGCAGCATGTCTGTACGTCCGAGCTATCGCTGGTATATTCACTGCGTCTACCTTGATAGATGGCCAGGCTGAGTTGACCTGGGTGGCTGGTTGGCGAGATGGTTCACTTTCTGCCGACGGACACCCATCCAAGTTCTAACCGGGCCTGGTGTCGATTAACTTTGTAGATCGTCACAATACGTTTACCACCACATCACGTCGCCATCTGCATGAAAGAACAGAGTAATGTGGTTATACATACCCGGCGATGACGATGAACAGATCAAGTCTGTTCCAGGTGTCGCTGAGATACGCTCGTTTGCCGAACAGACCCATCGCCACGACCTTGACGCACATCTCGGCGGCGAAAAAGACGAAGATTGCGTGATCGAAGGCTTCCAGGATGCGACATCGCAGAGACGTGCAGACGATGTCCTCACACGGCTGAAACATGCCCAGAGTCACGCAGTTGAGCAGGATCACCGCCATGCTGATTCGCTCAAACCACGTGCTGACTAAACCGTCAAGGTGTTTTTTTTTGTTTTTGAGTGCACAGTACATTAGCATCGGACGACTGTTGCCTATTCTACGCAACTCTCTTTTACCAGAAGTTTAAATTAAGGCCTCTGCACATACGCAATCAAAAAAACCTGACATTCGGGTCAAATCCCACTTACTGTCTAAAACTGACCAATACAATACAATACAATGAAAAATTTGCACTCAAAAACTGACAAACACACTGTCAGTTTAATCTAGCACATAAACTAAAAAGAACTGAATTGTTTAAAAGAAAAATGAAATGAGAGAT
>Ga0056128_1009483_pt1 | contig 12220 bp, 5 predicted proteins | sample WorMetLIZISLAND2_FD_71113 | JGI IMG/M metagenome (GOLD analysis project Ga0056128, IMG submission 71113) | Marine gutless worms symbiont microbial communities from Max Planck institute for Marine Microbiology, Germany - Olavius geniculatus... ...
ATATATATATATATATATATATATATATATATATATATATATATATATATATATATATTTGGAACAAGGTTACGATAGGGTTGGGGTTACAGTTATGGTTAGAGTCGGCGTTAGAGTTAGTTTAGCGTTTAGTTTAACGTTTAGAGTTAGTTTTTCGTTGGTTTCGTCGTCTAAAACAGCCGCACCTCGGAATGGCGGATCCAAACCGTATTTGGTATGCGGTCTGTTTTGAGATGCTTTTCTGCTGTGACTGACCACTTAATCAGCCAGGCTGCGAGTTCATCGAGATTCCACGTAGGAACTAGCGACACTCGAGCTGACGCGTCCATCGGTCTTCGTCAAACCGATAAACGAAGTCGCCGTCTTTGCCGCCACAGCTGCATTGCCAACGACTCAGATCCACTGACGATATTCAAGTTGATTAATCGAAAAACTATAGCCCAGCACAGTCAATTCTCCTATTTACAGCTTAAAGGCAGCAGTAAAAATACAGAAAAGTAAAAGCAAAAAAAGCAGTTAATTATGATGTGATTAAAATAAAACTGACAGTAAATAAAAAGTTATTATTAAAAAGCGATTACAATTTTAAATCAACATTTAGACTAAATAGCTGGCTAAAGTAGTCTACTGATGAGCAACTTTATGGATTTGCTGCTGGTTATACGACTGCAATAAGCTAGGGAACAGAAGACAGAATGCAAATCTAGTAAAAGAAAGACTCCGCTAACTGCGATTCTGTGGCGGTCACCGCTTAAAACGGTAACTAAGTTGGAAAAATAGAAAGTGTTTAGTTGCCGATTGCTGTCTTTTGAAAAATAACTAACCATTTTTAAATTCAGTGAATACTTGTACCTATTTTGAGCATTTTTTATAATGATTGTCACAGTCACCATTATTTTACGTCACAGACACAAAAAGCACCTATAAATTACACCAAATTTATAGTCACAAAAAAGTTTTCGTTTGATTCTGATGAGCAGAGCCAAATCATGCAGCTTTTTCTATTGCAGACTGCTAGTATTTTTGTTGGAATTACCAGGTCTCGAGCGATCTGGTTCGCTGAACTCCCCTAAAACAGTCTTTACAGCTAAGAGGGTGTCTACATGTGCTAAAATGACAAAACCTTGCATGCGAAAAAAACAGAGACGGGGCTACGTACAGTGCCGCTGTCAATCAACTCGGGTCTGGCAACGCCGTCGCACGAGACGCCATCATTGAATGCGTCTCGTGCGATGACGCTGCCAAACCCGAGTTGACTGACAGCTGCACTGTACTGCACGGCAGCCCTGCCCTGTTTCTGTCGCATGCGAGGTTTTGTCACACATGTAGATACCCTCTAAACCGAGCTAACTGAGGTTGAGCGGTGACGACTGCATGGGAAACTCGAAGCGCCGATAAACCGTTGGCTGGACATGCGCGTGACGGCAACAACTTTCTGTTGTCGACCGGACGTCACCCGCTTCATAAACCGCATAGAATATGTAACAGCTGGGCGCCGCTTGATAATGGCGACGGCTGGACTGCTCTCCAGAGAGACGGCTAGCAGCCACGCGGTATATAGGAATGAATGTGGCGACGCGGATGAAGCTTGATAGTATTTATATCGTTCGTTCTCCTCGGCGCTTGCTCGAGCGTCGAAAACGACCCGCCGACCGACGGTTTGCCATACTCTGCCAGCGCCGCACCAGCCACTGCAGAGCTGTTTTAGTAATTTGTTGGCGTCGTAACCACGAATCCACTCAGCTTGAAGCGTTTAAGTGCCGTACGACCGTTTTTTTACCGTAGCCTACATTTTTACACTATTCTGTGCTTTTTAACAGTCCCATTGTTGCGAACCGTGGCTTAGATCAAACATGTACGACTACGAACGATGCGGCTTAATGCGGCGGTGGCGATTGTATATGAGCTTGTTACGAGTTGCATGCGATTTGCATGTTAATTCATTATTATAGACTCATGTGCATTTCGTAAAGAAGTCAGAGCAGCAAACCGAGTTCGTATCGCTGCTCGAGTATTTCCGTATTTGTGACTGCAGCTTTGCATGTTTTTCGTACGATTACTTCGTATCGCGGGTGACTGGTATTTGCATTCTGTGATCACATTTTACAAACATTTCGTATACGATTTGTTGTATTTGTAATGAAAAAAAACAGTCGAAAGAAAGCATTGAACATTGCCTGCAGCTTCTGAGCACAATTAGCATTAACATTTTCATCTTTGTAGATACGTCAGGCAGGCGGGCTCTGTAGTCAGTTGGTCAGCCAGTCAGAGAAACAAAATCGTCATGGACGTCGAGTAGCTTCACGGATATCCGCAGGACGTTGACTCGCGGCGTGGATGGCGGAGGTGCGAGTCATATTTTATGCATCAGTATGTCGTCGTCCTGGTCGTTGTCACGAAGCAAGCGAGTGAGCGCCTATCAGCGTATAGTACTGTAGAACGGCATTGGTGGCGCGGTGCATGCATTGATTCAGTTCAGTTCGGTTGAAAATTGTGACGGATCGTTCGTCGCGCTGCTGTAATCTACATGACGCTGACACGGTGGACTCCCAGCTTCAGTATCAGCAGCAGGCGCAGCATCAATGCCAACCAGTAGCCGGACAGTCAGCGATCATTACTCACATACGGGGTCGCCAAACATAAAGTCGTCATTTCTCTCTCTCCCGCTGACGATTCTGCATAATTGCTATACACATGAATCTCCAGCCAATTGGTCAAAACAGTCGTTTAGGATACGACCAGTTGATGGTCTAGTATAGATTTTTGGATGAGGTCGGCTTGACTTATTCATGTTTAAGCTTTCGACCTTGGGCATAAATATAAAGTCTTTTATTGCCGCACGGCACAGCGCATTGGACGCATGTATGGAGCCTATACGATATAAAAGCCATTCTGTCCGTCCAATGGACAGTGTCCATACGGCGCAGTGCTGGAGCTGGTTTATGCTGTGAACCCGTTTATGCAACAAACCGATCTTTTGTTCGCCAGTGTTACACTGCGATAGTAGGTCTTTGGGTCTGGAGAAAAGACATTGCGAATTTCTTGGAGTCTTTTCGGCTTCGTTTTTGTCACAACATCGACGTCGTCAACGCAGCATGATCCTCGCAAGATTGTTGATTTAAGTGTGACTGAGCGATCCGACTGTTTTTTTTAACGACCAGACACTTTTAGATCGATAAAAGACAATTATACAAATACAATGCTATTGTGCGGCCTACATCTAAAGACGTATATATCTAAGTATTATATATAAAAAACTGCGATCAATTCATTCAATGTTGTATAAGCGCTGATGTAAAACGGCAAAAATCAAAAAGTATAAGTACGAACTAATGTATTAGCTTACGCATTTAATCTGTTTTCAGTAGCCAGATATAAATGTCTAAGCTAATGCATAATGGTCGTGCTTATACTTTTTGATTTTTGCCGTTTTACATCAGCGCTTATACAACATTAAATGAATTGCTCGCAGTTTTTTTATATATAATATCGTGCACTTCCGACTCTCTTGTTTCTGGTTATACTTTGCCCCTAAGCAGTTCTCGTTTGTGACATACAGATCCTTCGATAGCGAGCAGACAGCCCACCTGTCGGTACTTTTTCGCCGTCCGATATCTTTTAAATTAGTAATGGGAAGACTCGAGCAGAGTCCGCGGATTAAACCGTCGTCGGTCGTGAGTCGTGATGTTGTGCGTCGGTCGCCGGGGGAGCTGCGTGGGTGGCCGAGGGGCACCGACCACACTGGTGCAGGACCCCCTGCTTGCATTACAGATGCCGGATTACGGTTCCCTGGCTACCAGCCACCGACCACCGACTAATGTGACCCGTCAGTTTCATTCAGCATTCGATCGACGACTTCTTTCATCGCTAAGAAGAACTGATGACCTGCTTCTGCCGTTGAGCTGGGTTGTTCTTGGTTGTGGCGACAATGTCACACCATATGCGCAGATCGTTCTTGGTGGTTCAAGTTACGCATTGTTCTTGATCCAAGTTTTTAACCTGTCGTAATTTCTATGTCTGGCATATATATACTCTAATTGCGAGCAGGTAAACCATCTCAGTGTGTAGTCAACTCAGCCTAATACCCTTTTATGGAGCGGTAAAGTCACGTTGCGTAAACACTAATAATACACTGCACTAAAATATTGCGATAGTGTGTGAGTTTGACTTATTTACTTGACGGTGACTTTGTTAAGAAGCTGAGGATAAATTCGCGCAGATATTCTAGACTCCAGAACTTTGGTTATATTCCTTAATATAATTATCTTGTCATTCAATGTTACCTTCAAAAAACGACATCAGATTAATCCACGAAACTTGAATTCTACATGAACGAGAAAGGCGTCGTAAAGAGAAAACGGCAACGATGACGAAAATAAAATAAAACACAGTGCTGGGATATCCAAAGCTTTGAACTGCGATTAAAACACAGTGAATTTGACGGTCACTATGCAGTAAACCGCTGTAAAAATACAAAGCATTTGGATTTCAAAGTGATAATAAGCCTACTGCTGTGTGGTCTTGTCTCAGCTGCCAGCCTTTAAGTAGTCAAAAAATTCCGACAAAAACTTAAGGACCGTTAACTAAGCAGACAGCTTAACTAAAAGTATCTGCTTAGCCAAATTTCTGTCAAAAGTTGGATTCCGGCAAACAAATAAAAAAAGATTTTTTCTGACAGCTTGAGTCTATTACTTGTAAACCCGTTAACGCGAAAGTACATCAGTTGTCAGCAGCAGCAGCAGTCGTATAAAATCTACGACATACGACACAGTGAACAATTCGCTGCGCTAATGAATCGCGTAACTCATTTAACGTAGTACGCCCACCATTCAGCAGTCACACAGTTTGTAATGAGTCGGTTGGCATGTACATACGAGGTCAGGTCCTATGCATACGCAAAGAGCACACACAGGCGCATTGCGTCGGTCGGTCGGTCGCTATGTTGGTTGTTTACCGCCGATACGGTAACAAAAGCGTCGCCGGTCGACGTACGTGAACAACGAACGGACATGCTGCCCGAGAGAACGATCCTGATTAGCAGCAACGAATGCTTCACATCCGGTCAGGCACCGGCACCGGCAGTGCTATGCGCCATGCCGGGAACTCGGCGCCGTCGATTGTGTGACGATTTCTCCACCTTGCTGCTCGATCTCTAATGCAGCGGATGACGATTCATCTTCATGGCCGGAGAGTGGGTAGCCGCTGCTCGAGAAGGCAGAATAGCGAATCGCGATTAGGTGGATAAGCGTCCTGGCAGACTCAGTCCTAGCAATAACTAATAATCTGCTTGTTTTGGTTGTTATCGTATCAAACAATCGTTTTATGAAGCTGCAAACGAGAAGTCAGTATTCAGAGTCACAAGTGGGACATTGGGGCTGATACAGCACTTAATGCTGCGCTAAAATATCCTCCAGCCGCTACCCCATGTACGTACACAGAACGTAACACAGCAGACATGAAAGTAAGTAAGTAAGTACCAATTTATATAGCGCTTCACAAGAGAATCAGGGCGCATTGGAGAGGAGCGTTAGGGGGGCAAGATAGGCGGACTGAAAATACTAAGTCTTAAGATAACGTTTGAAAGAAGCGAATGTTTGAGCTTGAATCGTCTCAGTACCGCGCCTGTCGTCTGTTCGGTTCTCATTTGCTGGCGACAATACGATCTCTTCTCGTTCCGCGTAATGCGTGCCGCTGGTGCTGTCTAAGTGTCGAAGTGGACCGGACGATGGAAATGCGGCCCGACCGACGACGATCTATAGTACAGCGGCGCCGACCAGGCGTATATATGGAGTCACTACGACTAGGCTGCCTATCCCTGTAGCAAAATAATCTGATTTTTTTCTTCTGGTGATACGTCACGTCACACGCAGCCCACAAAAGCGATGCAAACCGCAAACTGCAGGCCTAGTTCGTCGAGGTACTTACAATATTACTATGCAGCGGCATTACTCGTTCTGTCCCTCTCTCTCTGCATATCTGTCCTTATGTTCTATTGTCTGTTCCTTCGTCCGTATGGGCTCCTAACTCGAAAACAAGAAAAAAACGCAGTAAGAAACAAAATTGGATCGAATGTTTCCCAGAGCAAAGAAGTTATATGGTGCGCCGCTTTTCGGTTCAAAAGGTCAAAACGGCTGGACGCCAGAAGTCTCAAGGGGATGATACGCGTACGCGTTTACTTACGGGTGGCAGATCACCTGCCGGACAGCTGACTCAGGCTCGTTGGGCGGCTCTGGCGCCGACTGTGAACTAATCCTAACCATTTTAAGATTCTCTGCAACTAGACGGCCGGCTGCAGACAGTAGACGCTGACCAAATTAACAGGTCATAATAAGACACGAACTAGCTTAACGGCAAAAATTCCACGTTTTACAACCAGATCGTCGACCAGATCCGATATTATGCCATGACCGGGTGTATAATAGCAACACCATTTTCCGTTTTAAATAAAATGTATACATGTACATACTATCTCGATTTTAATTTGCATTCGATCTTCGCTTAGTTTTGGCTTTAAATTTTAAATATTAATTATAAACAATTTACTGCGTTATATTTATGGTGTCCATAAATACAATATCAAGAGATGTTTGTAACGTACTGTACTGTACTGTGCTCAAAAAGTGTCCGCCGCACGAAATCAACGTGAAATTAATAAATAAAAAAATTGAAAAGGCTGATCAATGACTGCAGAAAATGTATAGTAGCTCAGTTAAAACTACTGCATAACTATGTGATGTAATCGTCAGAACTTTCAGCTACTGTATATAGGTGCTGACACACAATCGGATTTTCAAAAATACATTCATCTACGATGTTATAATGGTAATTTTCATGGGAGAATATGTTGATTGTTGCGTATCTGACCAGGAATATACAGAAGCCCAAAGCATCTGATCGATTCGCTGAATAGCTCTATAATACTCTCGAGTGCGTCTGCATGTTTCTGCTAAACGCTGAACCTTATGTACAGGAATATGTACGTATGATGTAATCGACGGAGATCAGTTACTATTGTACGGTTGAGCCAAATCGAAGGTTTATCGGTGTCCAGTGGGTCCCATTCGACGATAAACGTACCCGAAACCAGATGACCAATACTTGAGATGGGCCAACTGTCGAAATATTGCGGAATTGATGATTTGGTCTGTGCGCAACCATGCCGCAGATGACGGCGTATTCATAATCATGCAAAGTTAGGTATTGTGCAAAGTGGGCCAAAAGTTTACACTTACAGCAGAACTACTGGGAATATTTATCCACGTGAAAGGGCATTTTTTACAGTGTGTGCATTTGCCAGATGTCATGTAAAAGTGTTCTTAGTCAGTAATATAATCACCAAGACTAAAGTCTTGGTCTAGAGGCGCTTAGAGGACAAAATTTTAAAAAAAATCTTAGTCTTGGTTTCCAAAAAATCCTGTTTACATCACTGTTCTGTCCTTAGTAGCAGAAAACTGGCCTTAATCGGACGCCTGACAGAAGATACAAAGCATTATAGCAGCTTTGGATATCCGTTGAAACGCCGTTTGCATTCACATGACTAGACTGAACGAGAGCCAGAAAGATCACGGACGGCTGCGCGTTGTTCTCAACAGCATGCAGCTTAAGCCTGCTGTTGTAATCTAACACAACGCACGCAACCTACGCAACGCAGCGAACGCAGCTGACGGAACGGACGCAACGCAACAACCGCTGCTATTCTTGCGTTTCGTATTGGCCTTACGAAGTACTGTGTGTCAAATGAACACGGAAAATTTGGTGCAAAAGTATTCTCTACCGTACAGATATCGTCATTTTCGTGTTGTACATTTTAATTAGGCTTATTCTGTATTGTGTCGACGGCATTATTGTTGACAACGCACATCTCTAGACTACGCCAATCCATGTCAAGCAGTAAGTCACCGAGGGTGGTCAGAAATACGCCGCGTTGCCGCCACTGCAACGGTTGGTGCAGTTTTTGTTCGTCGTTGAACAATTTCGACATCGTCCCTCTGCGATCCTTTGCTCAGCGGACACAACGTGTTATCCAAGTCAGTGATACAATCGCGTGGTGCTGTTTGCAGTTCCTGTATAATAGATAATAATATCTGCACAGTTTTCACGATGACATTTATGACTATTTGATTTCGTTCAGTTAAATCGATGAATAAATGCCCGTTATTAATAGATAATTAATAAATAGAATTATGGACAACCGTCAATCGACGCTGCAGTTATCATTTTTATCGGTGTTTTTAGCAAATTAAGCAACTCAAAAATTTCAGAGAATCGAAAAATTTCGATTCAGACAGTATGTTCACCATGCGACGGGAGTACGAAACAAAACGAGAATATGCTGTCCGAATGACCAACGTAGAAATAAAACTGCTTACATGAGGCTGAAGCAATGCAAAATATATGGAAAATATGAATGTTTTGCACTTTTAACCTTTTGGCTCACACGTTTCTATTGTTGCTACAACAATACTGCATTGCGGTGCCGTCCGATGTAAAGTTATATGCCAATCTATCCTTATTATTTTCTACCATCACTTATTTACATCGCTGCGCGGTAAGGCAAAGGACGGATAAATCAATAATACAGAGAAGAAATCTATAGACGAGCACAGTATACGGCGGCTTTTAAATTTGATTCACGGCGTTTAACAACTTCGCTTTTGGCATTGCGGCCACAGAAACATCATATATGTTGTTTTTTATTATTATTTTACCAGAAAAACATGCGCTTTGAATGTGTTGATTATCAATACGTTTAGTGTTTAATAAATAAAAATTTCGTTATATTGCAATTTTACAGTGCATTGTGTTGTTTTCGCATATAGCGTGCTGTTGTGCAATTGTAAAAAATTGTAAAAAATGTCTGCTCACCTCAGTTATCTGCCACAAAGTTCTATCAACTATTGGTGAATATTACAGATGCGCCTTAGTTAAGACTTATCTAAGTTTTTCCCATAATTTACTTTTAATATATTCTTTGTCAGATAAACTTAACTGAGTTACAAGTTTATCTCATAATTTCGTCTTTAATGTTTTCTTTTCGTTTACTGTCTTGACAAAATGTAAAATGAAGATTTTATTTTCAGTTTACATACAAACATAACCGGTGATTGTGGACTGCTTGCCAGTCAGATGGAATGATTAAATTATCGTTAAATTGTAAGAATCAATCTTGGCTCATCGGTACCACTATTCGCTGATAGCTTACTGAAATTGCTGAAAACGTTTATCTGGCATTAATAGTCTACGTACAAGTTGACACTATGCGTAACTGTTTAAAAAGACAAAGCTAGGTGAAACAAGATTGTAAAATAATGCGCGGCGTGAAAGAGATTGTAGTGAACGGAATTAGCAGGTGACAACAGCAGATCCAGGTCTGTCTGCAGCGTTCGTTTCTGCAGCAGATACTGTACGTTATGCTGCTGGGACGATGACGGCAAATGCCACGTCGTCCGTCGTTTTTTCATTACGAGTTTGCGCGTCTAATTGCTTCCTCGGCTGGGTCTATAGTCGAACAACGGTGTTTTGTATGGTTAAAAAACTAGGCGGTACAGGAAGTTGCAACTTCCCGACAGATATTCCAGATTTCCGACAAAGAAGATTATGGGTGCTGAAAGATTCAATTTTGCCCATAAATTTTTTCTAAAATGGGTGTTTTTAGCCACATATTTTGCATTTTTGAACCATAATTTTCCGCCAAGAAGAAGCTTTTCTGACAATTTTCAGACAGCCCCAAATTTAAGGGGGCCGTAGACGGGGTGGAGTAAAATATTGTCCCCTGCCTTTCCCTACCACTGACCGCTAAAGCTCCATGTCTGACGGTCCGATATTATTAGCTGGCACTGGCCTAGACCAAGGCTTACAGAGGAGATGCTGACAATCCGGCCGTGACCTGGCGCTGCTGCTGCTGCTGACAGTTGCATAGCAACGAGTCACGCGACGAGCATCTCGCCTTCTCAGCAGTCGTGAAAGAAACAAGACGGATGACAGCTATGGCTTCTGTTTGTCCTCTCTTGGGTGCATAAGAGCTGCCTTTGTCGGCCAACCGTCGGACTTCAATGCATCTGTCGCCCCTGGTTTCGAGCTTACTGCACGTAGCTGTTCGCAGTTCTTCTGCCATCTAATCAGTAATCGCTACTTTTCTTCAGCCTGCGTTTTATTGTTAACTTTATTCGCCCACGAATGTAACACAAAATAGAAATGACGACAGAAAACGCAGACAGACAAAATAACAAATGAAAATATTTAATAAAACACACTTATCAACATCAAACAACTACACAACGTACAAGTCAGCACTGCAACGTCTAAATATCGAAGACCCTACTTATGGTTTCTTATGATTTTTTTGTTCGACGCTGTTTCGTGTTTATCTTCTTGTAGCTGAACTGGTCGAGTTTATTTTAACAATGTTGTCTGTTGATTATTACCGCACAATGCGCGTAATGCGTAGAGCGGCGTTGCCATCACACGTTGTCTGTCCGTCTGTTCGTCTGTAATGTTGATATATCCTGGTCGTACAGGTTGTGCTAATTAACTAGCTTAATGTCTTTGATCCTTATAGGGTGTTTGCACGATCCAGCAAACGTCCAGCAATTAGCACGTATATTTTGAATACATTTGCTGGAAGTTTGCTGGACGTTTGCTGGATCGTGTAAACACCCTATTAGATCCCTCAACGTCGGCGATCTGTTCCTATAGGGAAACACCCAAAATTTTAGTTGCAATATGCACAATTCGTTTACTTATGCATCACCAGCATAGCATGCGACGTCATCCTGAAGCACGATTGTAAACGAACTAAATGCGTCGCGTGCTCCTTCCAGCAGGTTGCGCTTTTGTTCTTTTATTGCTAGTTAATATACACTATGCCTTTAGACTATGAGGACTTGTTCATACTTTCCGTTGCGCGAAGAATATGAATTCATTTCTTCGTTTCTTGCGGCTTTTGGTGCATTAGCTGCAAGAACGGCTGTATGCTTTATGCGTGTGCATTCTGCAGCGTTCGCTCGCTCGCAGAGTTTGCCGTTCGTGTAATGCAATTGTCTGCGTTGCCAGGAAACGGACGATGATGATGAATCGATATTTGCCTGCCGGAATGTTTCCTGATTACCCCCTTCTTGCCTCACTTCCCCTCGTTTATACGTCTTATCGTATTTCGCCGAAATATGAAATCTTCTTCTCGGATAAGCGGGATCGCTGACCTTTCTCCTGGGAAGTCATGTTAGCCCCGACCTAAGTAAGTTTTTGCGCTGATCGATGTTGAGGGCTGTAGTAGTAGTAGGCCTAAGTGTGTCAATGCAGTCCAGTCAGGGAATCAGCGCAGAATACATTCAGGGGTTAAAGAGAGAACTCCGCTGAGATCGACGAAGCGAAGACGAGGACGATTCGAGGCAAAATATTCTGGACATTCTACTTAAACAGTAACAACCGCCTGGTACGTTTTTTCCAACCATTTGTACTTTTGGGGGCGCTGAAATCGCGGGAGTGGACATCGCGGGAGTGAACATTGAGGGAGTAGCGAAACAGCAATAAGGGTGATGCGTATTTTTCATTAGAGACAGTGCTTATAGGCTACACGTACACGAGACTGAATGTGAGCTAGGATCTCGTAATTTTCACTAGAGACAGTGTGAACTTTGCTACTAATGTACACTGTTTGTGTGCTTTATTTACACGTTTGCGATGCGTATTTTTTATTGCATTTGACTTTTTCAGTTTTAGTAACATCATAAATATCCAAAAATCTCCACTATTCACATTCTTTGAGTTGACATGTCCAAAAAACATAGCGTTCCGTTTCATGGTTATACGCTACATGAGAGCTTTCGTTTTGTGCCGCATTTGCCAAAAATAACTGCAACACATAGGCTTACGAAGTGTATAACTGAGACTTTTCTGTGCGCACATACTTTTTACGCGCGAAAGCAGGATGCTTCGCGCGTCTTTGCCATCGTCTGGGCGTCCGTCCGTCTGTCTGTCCGTCTGTCCGTCTGTCACACTCGTGATCTGTATCAAAACGGTGCAAGCTAGGATTACGAAATCTTCAATGTGAGCTACTCCAAGTCTCTAGTTTATCGTGACGAAATTTCGTGCCCCTGGGTGTAGGGGTTCCCCTCGAACGAGGGCGTCAAAGAGGGGTACCCCCTAAAAAAGACGTCATTTTGCCGTTATTGGCTCGAATAATGTGAAAACGGTTGCAGATAGGTACATACATGCTGCTTAT
>Ga0056128_1009484_pt1 | contig 12218 bp, 7 predicted proteins | sample WorMetLIZISLAND2_FD_71113 | JGI IMG/M metagenome (GOLD analysis project Ga0056128, IMG submission 71113) | Marine gutless worms symbiont microbial communities from Max Planck institute for Marine Microbiology, Germany - Olavius geniculatus... ...
GAACGCGCCCCGCCTTAACCCCAGCCAAATAGGCCGGTACTCGATTTACCTACCCCGGAGGGATGGAAGGCTGAGTTGACCTAGGCGGTTGGTTACATCCCGAGATGGTTTACCTGCCCAAAGGCAGTCACCCATCGCAGTATTAACCGGGCCCGGCGTACAGTAACTTCGCTGATCGGATCAGACGCGTTACCACTACACCACGTCTACCGCCCAGGTCTACACCAGCTAAATCTGGAGACGAATAGGTTAGCGATTTTTGAAAAGCAACGGGCAAACAAAGCTACAGTCATCAAAATACTGGTGTGAAAAAGTAATTTTTGCCGCCACGGAGGGCCCCTGGCGGGCGGGGGGGCGATGCCATGGCATAGGCCTACTTCAATAGGCCTACTTGCCATATCGGATAATCCGGCCCTGCTTAGGCGAAAATTTAACGATAAATATTTTTTTTAATTTAATTGTCAAATGCGTTGACTTCCACAGTTTTGCATTAAAGCTGTTGAATGGCGCTGTTCATCTCGTTGTCCCTATGACTACGATGTTCGTAGTTATTAAGCCTACGTCCGTGCAGCGACGTCAAGACGCGGACGAGCATCTGTCGCGTCAGACGACGTGATCCCGTGGCCACAGAGTTGCTGCCGCTGCTGTTTCTCTGAGATGCTGTGGCGTACTTGTGAATGTGTCGCGTGCTGTAGTGCGGCCAGCCGTGGATGAAGGCATACAGCTGGTCGCCTGGACAAGACGTGTTCAGCCGGCCGTCGCGGTGTCCGAACATCTCATAGTCGGCCACTATGAAACCCTGCGTTATAAACAATCATTTATTTCAGGCGCACGTGGCCCACATCAACGACAGAAAAAAAGACAACAACGAAGCTACTCAGCTAGTCCTAGATAGCACATTAAAACGAAAGTTAGGCCTACTTTAAATTCATATCTACGCTTACATACGAGTAGTGCATATTTGACAAAAACACTGCCTAAATCATCATCTCCGAAATACATGTTGTTTACGGTGTAGACACTAAACAAATAATAGGCGTAAATATACTGCAACAAGCGGGCAGGTCGCTCCCTGTCCGCTTGATCTTTGGCATAGTAGCCTATCAACCTGCGGCCTTCATTTTCGGCCTTTAGGGCCTCAACTCGGCCTGCGGCCTTAATTTTTGGTCCTTGCCTCAACTCGACTTAAGTTCCTTACCAGCATTATGGACGCGTCAGTATCCTAGCGTTGTGCATCGATGCACATAAATATTCGATGTTGTCCATGTTGAAGCATTGATTTTTGTGACGTCACGATGCATCGATGCAAACAATCGATTAATTGAACAACGCCAGGTATGTGCTGCAGCGTTGATGATGCGTCACCATGGTGACGACGTCTATGACGTCACAGCTCTGCTGCGGCTTAAGAGGTGTGGCTGCAAAATTTAAAAAAGTGAAATTTTCTGAAAGGCACGACACGTCAGCGACATCTTACCTAGCCTATGTTCAGGCCACGTACGACATGGGTCTGCGTGCAAAATTTCGCCGACGTATGTCGTGCCATTACAAAGTTATTGGCGTTGGTAACTCTCAAATATAGTATAGATATACTGAGCGTGGTTTAATTACGATACCGCACCGTCTAATGGTATAAGCTCATACTGCGTACTCGCTTACCCACTCCACCAGTGCGGTATTTAGTAAGCTACTGAGTCCATCTTTTGCCTAATCATTTTGGTTATTGTTCTATATACAGTACCCGTGTATGAAGCTTACACACAGTCCAGCAGCGCTTCATACAATAGACCTCTCCACAAATCGTAGTTATGTTATAATAGCTGTGGACCTTTTCGACGCCGCACGCGAGGAGCTGTTGGGTGGCATCTAGTGCAGTCGGTAGCGGCAGTCGACTCTTGTAGTCTCCGATGATGCAGACTCCAATGGCGACGTCATTGTAGCCGAGCGTGTGGGATCCTTCAACGTTCCACCCGCGACCCTCGTATACTCGTCCATCCTCGCACACCAGGAAACTGTACCCGATGTCATTCCAGCCTAAGCAATCAGAACGCAGCCAGAATTATGTCGCTCGAACGAAGCAGTATATACATCAATTAAAGCACTGTCAGAAATATTGACTCTACATCAATGATGTTATTGACGTTTCGATTTGAAGGTTTATTCTGCAGTTCTTTGACATTTTAGCCTATGTACATAATAAGTTATTAAGAGTCCAACAAGAGAATGAAAAATATCAGAAGATAGCCTATGTATTGAGCACGCACACGGATCCCTAATTCCGATAGCTATCCTATCCTACGCCACTGATTACTAACGATGTACCGCAAACGACGAACTAGCTAATATACACCGCAGGCCCATTATCCAAGCCAAAATAGCCTAATTGACGCCAAGGCAGCTTATGTACCGCGCCCTGATTCTTTTTGAGACTTTGGCGCTTTATAAATCATTTACTTACTTACTTACTTATGCGGCCAATCCCGCCATCGTTATGACTTTTTATGTCATACCTCTGTAGTACATGTGGAAGTCCTGGATGCTCTGCACTTGCTTGATACACTCGGTGAGATTGGTTCCGCGCCATGGTGCGTCGGAATGGTGAATGAAAGTCGTGTTGACTGGCAGTGAGATGTTGACCGGAGTTGCACGTGGTGGTCGGGCGTTCCACTCCGCGCGAGAAACAAACGTCACTCGACCGTCACACGTCGGGTCCATCACGCTTTCTACGACTGCAACAACAGAACAGTTGTGTCAGAGACGACTGCAAGTTTACGGAAATTCTTCTAGGAATTAGACTACCATCATACCGTATATGAAACCTGCCGTCGGGATCCCGCTACCAACTGTAGCGGCGCCTACATTTTCTGTGACTTGATCACCGTTGATAGATCGAAGAATCTGATGTGCGGTAAAACTAAAACACATAAGCCTAACTCAAACAAACCCAAGACTTAAAACACTGTTTTAGCTTTGTTGCACACGCAGGCGCCATCTAAATTTTAGCACTGTTGTGACAATATTACCTGATAATGAGCCTGAAAATGTTTTAGGTTTCGTTATATCAGTTTTGCTTTAGTTTTATTGCAACACGTACAGTGTAGGCACTGTATAGCGTCTCCTCCAATCTTGGTGACTTGGTGGCGTCGAACTCGCGATCGAGATAACGTGGGTTTGACTTCTGCCTGTGACCGGAATCAGCTTCGACCATACTACGATCATAAACCGAATTAGGGCAGACTCATTAGGTCTACCGTTTTCATACCGTTATCTATCCAACCAGCTGCAAGCTTACGAGTAATTTAATTTGTTTCTAAGTTTGTGCTATTGTGTGCATTTAATGAAACTTATAAATACGTTTGTTTTATGCATCAAAAGATTTACTTACTTACTTACTAACTTAAGGGTGGCTTGTAACTCACTTGCATTCACACGATACGAAGTGATTCATAAGCCTGGTTGAATTATTCGTACGCTTATGCCAAAAGCTAACATCGCATGACAGTATCACGCATACCGTATTTTGATCAATATGTAGCCTATGTAGACTGTGTTTTAGGTACCTGCGCTGCAAGATCCAGAAGTAAACAGACACACGGCCAATAAAGCTACTAACGTAATATAGTATTTCATTATCCACCTGCTCATCGTTTATCGATAAATGTTTACGAACAACCCTTAAAACCTAGCTTACACGCTTGCCTAATGTTAACCCACAGTGACTTGCAAGTGGTCGCTGTATAGAACGCTATTGTTAGGCCTGACCTACTGCATAAAGTGCACATAAATATTGTAGTGTTGTGCTGTATATTTTCTGTCGGCATCGTATACGAAATTTTACGCTTAAGTATTGTCCGCGGACCATGCCTGTGCAACATTTTGTGAATCACAGGGATTATGTCTATGGATATTTTGCCAAATGTAACTTTCCATGAAAAAAATGATGAAAGTTTCAAACAAGACCGCCCGTAACTTTTTTGTAGTTCAATTTTGGCAACAAACTTTTTGCTGTGGCGTTATCCCAGAATAAATGCAAGCAATATTATCCTTTGACTTCTGACCTTGAAATTCGGTAAGATTCTAGAGTTTGCCAATGCACAATGTTCGTGCACAATTTTATCAAGTGCAACGGCTCATGAGTTACCGTGGTAGCAAAGACACAGCGAAACAAAACGCTGAAAACGATACTGTCGTCCGCGGTACTGTAGTCGCTAATGCCGACAGTAGCCTAATAGCCAGCAATACGTCGAGACATTTTAACCGAATAACTGTATTGACCCTTACATACGTAGCATAGAGACCTAGATAACATACGAATGGAAGGGCTTAAGCATAGGCTTGTCGTTCTTACTAGCATAGGCCTATATGCAGCGTATAAATTGACGATGCTGTACGCAATTACGCACTTTTTTTGTTTGTTCGGGCTTCTGTCACGCGTTGAGTAGGCCTAGGACCCTACAACTAATTGATGCAGCGTTGGAGTGCGCAAGTCACTCGCTCTATTGCTCGCATTCAAGCTGCAAGGCGCGCGTATACGCAAGCCCAAATCTGCAACATGAATAATTTGCAAACGGATGAGATGTATAGATTGCATTAGTTCCTATTGCAAACGATCAAAAGTGCTTTTACACCACTGCGTGCAAAACGACGAAACAAGGAGAAATACTACTGTAGGATCCTACTAGGGCCCGCCAGGACAACGCGCAACACAGCAAATTTGGGAGATTCCGTTCGTTCATGTGCATTGGGTCTGTTCAAAAAGGAGACTCAGATCAACGTAAGCTTATTCTAGACCAAGATCTCACAGCTTGCCTATAGTCTGCGGTAGGCCTAGGCCTAAATGACGTGGGGCAACGACGCATGCAGATAAAGCGCTTCTCCATTAGTTTTCTCAAATAAATCTCAGGTACGGTGAGTTAACAGAAGTTTTTATTTAGCATCATTTTAACTGTATAAAATCGACGGAAACTTCACGAAACACATATTGGTCATTATGCGGAATAAACTAAAGTGAAAAAACCCCTGATTCTTTCTGAGACTTTGGCGCTTTATAAATCATTTACTTAGTTACTTACTTAAAACAAACTCTGGCTTTAGGCCTATTAGCTACTGTAGCTTAATCCTAGTTGCTATACTTTTTTGATAAGCCCGTGCTATATAGACTAGCAGAACTGAAATCCTTACGCGTGCTGAAATCTGCTGAGCGTAACTATGTACACGAACCATATGCGTCTAGCGCTTCTAGGATCGAGAATAAATTGCATGATTCGGTATCTCGTTGGACATTTCGTGACTATAGCGCCGCACCCGGTCGCTGGTCGCATGTGTGGTGTGCTGAATCAGGAATAGGTTTCGTTCAAGTCGCCGGCCTGTGCGGCACATGCGTGCTTCTATCACGTTCATTCGACCACCCACATCACACCACACCATCGCCGCCACACACGACGTTGCCGACGGCGGCGACCTTCATCAACTATTCATGGAACAATATCCGCTCGAGAGCTCTTTAATATAACGACTCTGCTGCAGCAGGTGTAAGACGGCCGTATACATTGACTTGGCTGCGGAGACTGACAGTGTTGCATGTAACTTGCGACGGTAGACTGTACCTTTGCTGACGTCACTCGCCCGTCATCTCACTCATCTGCAATAGGCGAACTCTTCAATACCAGTGACTGCATGTCTCGGTGACTTCCTTCTCAACCCGTCTTTTTGTGCATAGTGAAGCATTTAAATATTCTTTGCCGAAATTCTGCCAAATTTGACTGTAACATATGGATTTAACATGGATATTTGAGCTTTTATAACTTAACGATGTTTACTGATGGAAAGGCGCGTAATATGCCAAAAGTTTTGAAATTGTACAGACGAAGTGTGCAACTTGCATGTCTCAGCATTTAAATATTCTTTGCCTGATTTACAAAAATCTGCCTCACCCCTTAAATCACGCTAAATTGGCAGTAGTAAGTAAATTTAAGTTAATTTTCATTCAAGACACAGTGAAATATCAACAATCATTAACACATAGTCCTACGTTAAGCTTAGATGAAATTCGACATAGGCAGTTGCCCAGCTTTTGCATTCATAACCGTCATCAGTCCTTTTAGGCAGCTGATCGATCGCTGGAGTCAATGTGTTCAGGAATAGCTGAGCCCAGCATTCGATTAGCACGTTTTAGCTGGTCAGTTACTGAAATTTTGTGACCATGCTATTTGTTGCAATGCCCCCACTGAATAATTCACATAATTTAAATCTAGACTTTTTGGCAGTGAGTTTTTGAGTTCGATGAACTCGGGCACACGGGAGTGCAAGCAAAAGCCTAATTTCAGGGGTAATAAAGATTTATGCAAATTAGGCATAAAATATTTTACTGCTTCACTACGCAAATTTGTCGTTTATTCATTACAGCATTCTGGAACTTTTGACGTATCACACGTTTTTCTACCACTAATCATCGCTGAGTTATCAACGCTTAAACAGGTCCGGTTTTTTGGGTCCACCCTGTAGTTAATCGGTTATGTGTTTGTCATTATTGAAATGGATTTTAATGCCTTAGTCGTACAAAACTCCAAATATGTAGTCTCCGTTGCTTATGATTTAACCCGACTTTTGTCCTTGCGTGTTTGTACCATATCCTATCGAATCGACGTGCTCGATACTGTTTTTCATGGCTGTCTCGGTCAGACATCGGGCAAGACATGGCCACTGGCAACATGGACAGAAAAAGAGAGTTAATTTTAAACTCACACATATCGTGATGACTAGACGATGGCGATTACGATCGGCGACCAGTTTGTGTATTATGTAGTACGGCGGCGGCAGCGTTGATTGCTGCATCGGGAATCGTCGGTCTTCTCGTAGAAATGTTTTCAGTCTAACTGCGCCTGTCACTCTGTTCTTGCAGCTGGACCGCGGCGTTACCGAGGTGCGTTACGCCCATGCTCCACGCTACTTCGATTTGTAGAGAACTTGTTGGCAAACAAGTCTGACGCTCAATCAGCAGGTGAGATAGAGACTTCGGTTTTTCACGTATGATGGCCTAGAGTCTCTAGTATTTCGGGACATAATTTCATGTCCCTAGGTCTCCACGAACGAGGGGGCGAAAGAGGGGCACCCCCTCCAAAAAGACGTTATTTTACCGGTATTGGGTCGTCTAACGTAAAATCGGTTGCAGACAGGCACAGACATGCTGCTTACCATAACAAGCACTGGCGATGAGCTTCTTAGGAATGTCAACATCGATGACTTGAATGACCTTGAACCCCCAAAATACAGGGTTTTGGTGAATTTTTCGCGTTTTTTCGGCTGCGACACGCATCAAGAGTGAATTAAGCCGAAATGGCTGGAGATAAACAAAAACAACCTGCGTATGAAATTTTCAGCATTACATGTAGATTTTAGCAGTCCAACGCTTTAGATTCAAAGAGGCCTGCGCACGCGGATGTCAAAGAGGGGTACCCCTCTAAAAGTGGTTATTTATCCGCTGTTGGCTTGTCTATCGTGAAAACGGTTGAAGATAAACACAGACATGTTGTTTACCGTAACAAGCACCAATGGCGTGCTTTTTAATGGCATCATCATTGATGACCTTGAACCCTAAAACAAGGGTTTTAGTGATTTATGCGATTTTTTGCTACAAAAGAGTAAACTGCGGCGAAACGGGTGGAGATAGGCCAACATTACCTGCGAACAGGAACTGCTATAAGCTCCGGCGCGTTTCATGAGCATTAGCTCAGATTTCTTGTTAAGTGGTGTTGTTGTGGACTGCAGGGCAAGACTTCCGATTCGTTGCGGATTTTACAGCGTGGTGTAGGACGAATGCATAACGAATGGACACAAGTGGAATTTGAACGTTGTGATCGTACGACCGAATGCGCGCAGACTGATCGTACCCAGAGGAACAGTTTGACACGACGTAGTGGAATCGACGCTCGACGTCCAATACGTGCCGAGCGAGCACGCGCGTACTGCACAAATTTCCCCCACCAATAGACCATTTCGCCCCGCCATCGCTCGACCCCATCGACGATCGACGAATTGCGTGAGAAATACGCCAGTGTGACTGACTTCGAGATTGCTTAACAGAAGGCTCCCTCTAATAAGCAAAACGCTGTCTGGCGGCCGTAAGTGAAGAATCGGACGTTAAAAGCATGCGTAGTCTGCAGCGTCGTGCAATGTTTTGTAGCATCGTTTCAGAAAATAACACTGATTCAATATTCGATGATAACATTTCACAGGTCTAAGATATTTTCATTCGAGCTATGAATTTTATCATTGAAAACTGAAATAAAAAGCACCCAAAAATACAATATGTTGCCAAACCTGACCGTACCATGACGCTAGTCGGAGCACATTAATTTATTTATTGTAGATGACTGGTGTAGCCCCCTTATTACAGTCATGTACATGGTAATGTGAAAACACATTTACATATCTAATAATCTTGCCAACTAACAGACAAGCAAACCGAGTAAAGCGTAGTCTATATACCTGCCCGACAAAGTTAATGAGAGTTCATTACTGCAAGGCGGTTCTGACAAGCAGGCCTAGATAGCAGCAACTTCATATGACATTTGTCGAGCTGCAGGCGACGATCTGCACGGCTTCCGACACCGTACAATGCTAGAATCTCATCACTTCTGATAGAAAACGTCGTTTTCCGACGATGCCATACGTACATTGCGCCCAGCAGAAATACTACTCCGTAAGGACTGCTATATGCTCGTGCTGGCGGATATATTTATTATCTTGCTCTTTTAGGACGTCCGATCTTATTTTCCTCCTATGATTTTATTTATTCTGCCAGAAAAATCGCGCTATACGACCTTTTTGGCCGGATCCAATTTCGACAAATTGTTAATGGTGATAGTCCGACATAATTCTGGTCCGCCAATCTTCGTGACAAACGCCTCATGGAAGTCTGCAGATCTCGGACGATCAGCGTGTATTACAGAAAAACGGAAACTGGTGACATTCGAAGCCTTTGCACGCCGCGTTAGTGCCAATCAATCCATGAACCGAGACAGCTACATACTAAAGCCCGCTGAATTTACCGGCACCGCTGTAACTCACAGCATTTTGCTGCGTACGTGGGCGACTGATTTCTGTTGCACAAGCCGGCTCGATGCGCCTAATTCTACCTGTGTGGTCTGCAGAGCGTATACGTACTGACGTTAATCTATCGGCTTAGACCGGTCCTAAGCGAGCCACCTGCGGCGCCCGGTGTGCTGCATTGTAACAGCGTCGTCGGCTATTGTCAGTCACCTCGGTAACGTACAGCAGCAGCAGCAGCACACAGTTGCTAAAACCTGTACGATGAATGCGACGAGCTGCTATAATGCGACGTACAACTTGAAACCGCTACATACTGGAAATAAAACAATCTAAAATAAAACAAGCTAAAACAATTAAACAGCTGTGAAGTAGCTTATTTTGTTATATCGCAGTGGGCTACATGCAAATTCCTGCCATGAAATACAACTGCTCTGCAAGTTGTAGCGCCATATTTCGCTCTGTGATAAGCAGTAAACGGAGTCGACTGCAACTGTCTCCAGTTGTTTTATTTAATTTTATTTTATCACACATGTGCAAGCGCTCTTAGCAGTTGTGAAAGCAACACTTGCATGGTAGCCTACCTCTGCGACTGTTCAACCATACGCGAAGTTATGAAGATGAGACTTGTATATATTTTATCAAGTTTTCCGCATCGCGGACATACCTTTGTGCTAAAAATCAGAAGTTGTCAAGCTTGCCCATAATTCAGAACGCTCTTAAATCAATGTAATCAATGCTATATGTGGCGAGAAATGATTCTTAATGACTTGTTGATGCGTTTCTTACTTTCAAACGTGTATTACAAAAAATTTTTTTTTAAATATTTTTACTATCTAGAAAAGATCATCAATTTATAACTTTCCTAACTATAGGCAGATGGTTATATGTGAGCTAAAGAAAAACAACCGACTTATAAAAACTTATAAAAATACAAGTTATTTTGATGATATCAAACAGTGCATTAGGATCGACAGCGATTACGCGGCCGGGTGAGTTGTGCAACTTATAAAAAGTAAAAAAAACAATAGCACTATCAGTACTAGTCGCACAAAAACATAGCGACCAATTGGTACGTAAATTGTAACTTTCAAGTTTGCATACTTTATACACACGATGTTTTTATAAAAAGGACCCCTATTGTTTTTTTTTCATAATTTACTCAAATAATGATCAATTTACACAAAATTTTTACCAGTTGTAGCTGAAGAAATACTAATTTAAAATATTGCAACAAAATGTGGCAGTTAATTAAATATTTTTCCTAGTTGTGACGTAACGCTGACTGACATCACAATGTGTCACGAAAGTCTCATTATTGGTGCTGTCATTTGCTACCCTGCTCCGATGGTGAAAAATCTGGTTCACTGATAACAAATGTTTGAAGTTTTACAGTTGCAGACACAAAACGGTGCAAAGCGATTTACATGTCTGTGGGGACAGTTGGTCTTCCACGTTCCACCAAGACAGTGCACCAGCACACCGAACTTGCAAAATGGTTGAGTTTTTGGATCACAAGACGCCTGATTTCATGTCCCCATGTTGCTTAGTGCTGACACAATAAATATCTTTCATTCGCGAACCAGATTAAGTTTACCATTGAAGCAGAGTAGCAAAGTAGCAACTGACAGCACCATTTGAGACAAGCAAGCTTGTACTCACGACACATTATGACGTCAGTATTACGTCACGACTAGCAAAGAATATTTAATCAACTGCCATATTTTGTTGCAATATTTTGAATTAGTATTTCTTCAGATACAAATGGTACAAATTTTGTGTAGGCATAAATTGATCATCATTTGAGTGAATTATGAAAAAATGAGTGCTTTTTATGAAACACCGTGTATTTACATGGTCTGCATGGTGACGTGGGAAATCTGCAACCATACAGTTATTACCGTTTTATTCGAGCGGATAACTGTCTGATACAGGTTAGACGTTGTATGACGCGTGTGCTTATAGCCTATGCATACGGTGCGTGCTGCAGCGCGCGGTCGCACCTGCTGTGCGTGTGTGTGTGTGTGTGTGTGCGTGCTTCAACGTCAATAACCTCGGTCAGTCAACGGTCATGTCCGAGTGCTTAGTCGACGTAGTTCTTCCACCGGCCACCGGACATGAGGCAGTGGCAGCAGCGACAGCGGTTTTATTGATGTGCGCAGACGGTCGGAATTCTGGACGGATTAACTGACGACGTGGGTCGAGGATTAGCGGTAAGCCAAGTCCCGACCACCCACTGACTGGATGGGAGTCGGTCAGCTGTCGTCGCGTACACACTGCGACGCACGACGAAGATTCCGCAGAACTTTACACTGGCCGCGTAGCAGTGCGTCACAGGCTAACAACACTGTTAGTCGGCTGTCTGATAAGAGTAAGTATACCCGTATAATTTCTTCCAACGCTAGTTAATTTCTAATATCGAATTTCGTTGGAATAGGCTACTAATGACCTGACTTGCAATGTCAACTTTGAATTCTAATTAAATCCTGTTAAATTCGCCAACACTTGAACACGTTTTTGATTACCGTATCGTACAACGGTCCAAGTACCAGTGACGAATATGTTACGACGGTTTCCGCACGTCTGCAATATACGGCGCAAGATATAAATTTTTTGTCGCGTTACCCCGTGAATATGAAACTACGTGTAAAAACAAAAGACTGCGATTGTACTAATTACTGTCTGTGTAGGCCGAACGCAAACAACGGCATCGGCAGCAGCAGCTGTGTGTGAGAAGTAAACGATGACGTTGAACGAAACCGATCGACATGGCGGTCGCTGTCCGTCGTTGGTCGATGTCGAGATGCCCTCGGTGTCATCATCACACCGTGGATCTTGTCGTCGTCCGCCGATTGTTTTCATTCCCGCTGTCACTGCCGTCCAGGTAACAGCTTGTTGTGCGCACACGCGCACGTGTTTACCTCGTTTCTTTACAGTGATGCATTGTACAACAGCAACAGCAGTAATACCGGCGATAATAATAACTACATGTAAAACAATTACGATGATGAGAATCAACTTTAATATCACTCGGAGCAACAGAGCGATAGAATCAAATCAAATCAAATCATTTATTTAGACAAGCAGATACAAAAAAACGTTGACAAAATGAGTAATGAAAAGGCTTGAGCAAGGGCACAAAGGGCTGCAAGAGCCTCTTACATGGACCC
>Ga0056128_1009485_pt1 | contig 12217 bp, 10 predicted proteins | sample WorMetLIZISLAND2_FD_71113 | JGI IMG/M metagenome (GOLD analysis project Ga0056128, IMG submission 71113) | Marine gutless worms symbiont microbial communities from Max Planck institute for Marine Microbiology, Germany - Olavius geniculatus... ...
ATATGTGTATATATATATATATATATATATATATACATACACATATATCTGCCGCTATAATTATTCATATTGGAAACGAGCAATTCAGTACAGCGTCAGAGCAAATCTTGCCAAAACCATTCACTTAAATTGCTTTAAAACTGAATAAGCTGCAGAATACGAATACATTATTTCGAAAAAATGTTAATTATGACAGCGAAGAGAAAAAAGTTGCAAAATGTTTGCATGCACAAGGACTCGAACCTGAGACCTTTTGTGCAGCAGATGCACGCGCTACTAATAGACTGCGCAAGGGCTATTGTCACAGCTGCTTCAGTAGCGCTATTCATGTAGCGTTTTAGCAGACACATACTTGGTTTCCACCACTCCAGCAAATGGACGGCACATAACGTGGTAGAATTTCCGCTACTCGAGATTTCTTTTTTGCACACTGATGTGTATGTTTACACATCATGTGTATGTTTACATCATGGTCGCTGTATTGTGGGAAATGCAGGCCAAGTTCCTCCAAGTTGTGCTTTCTTTATTTTGCCAACTTACGATTTTAACTTGAACGACGTGCAGAGTACGCAATTTCAGTAACGTGCCAGTCACAAAGCATGGTGCCCAAACATCCGGCACCCAAAGGCCCCAAATTAATACAGGGTTATACACCACTTATTGGTCCAGAGGCCTGGCTGAGTATGATGGGTAAAAGATGGATGTCCTCCGTATCCACATCCGTCTTTTACCCGTTGCTACATCGCTTATCCGCCTTTTACCATCGTCTTTTTTCTGTCTACTGCAGCAACTCGTCTGTTGATAAATGTGTCCAGTCCTTGATGTCCTCACATCAGGCCCTCTGCGGTCTACCCCTACCATGAGTATCCTCTACCATTCCTGTAATAATGCACTTCTCCAAGTTATCATCTTGCTCAAGTAGCCTAGTTAAAATTGGCGATTTGCCGTGTAGATCCACTATTCCTAGTAAACTGGCAGCCAGGTGGGATGTAACTGATCACAGCATTTCAGACAAAAGCAACATTCCAACTTGTCCATATCCAGCTGCTGATTCATCAACAAATGTTGTCTACTAATATCAAAAGAAACGACTGTAATTAACTATGAGACACCAACTAAAACGACTTGTCATTTTGCCTCGATGTCTGCTTAGGTGGCCTGTGCTAGCCTGCTAGCCTAATGTCTACCAGCCTGCTAGGCCATGTCGCTTGACCATGTATGACATCATTGCAGATGATATACTTAGAATGATGCCAAGTATTCATTTAGAGAGATGTATGCTGAGAATCCAGTATGGATAATCACGGCCATATCTAGTATGGCTAGGTATCAAGGAGCTTAACTGCATTTTATTATTTATACTGTTGTAACTAATTCGTATTTCTCATACAGTACCGAATAGTAGATATTTTGATCTGCAAAAGTGGTTCAGAAAACAGCTGTATTGTAATTGCAAGATTCATTATGTGTCGTAAGCTTACAGGCTAGAGTTAGTTGTGCTGCTGTTTGTGGATGTTATCCATGTCATTTAAAGTCTGTTTTTGGTGGATATATGTATTGTAAATTTTTCAATAGAACGTGCATGTTTTTTGTACAGAAAACGATCAACCAAATGGGACAAACTGCCGGAAGATGGCAGCAAGTCTACCAGTTCAGACCAAAAGGGCAGTGTAAATCTATTGCCTGCAAAACGAGAGAAACGTTCCAAATGGGACAAGTTGCCTGGTGACAGTAAGTGGGACCAGAAACCATCGGAGAGTAGTAAGTGGGACGTTCGACCTGGAGATGCTGTTGAACAGGTCCAGACATCCAGTGCTGACAACCAGGCAGCACCAGTAGTAACATCGTCAGCATCTAGTGGCTGTGGCATAGCCGCAGCTGCAGAGGCAGCAGCTCGTGTTAACGCTATGCTCATGGCAAAGGGAACATTAAAACCTGCCGAGCCACTGCTTGTTAATGCCAATCTGCTCAAGTCTAAACCAACTGTAAGCTATTTTTTGTTGAGATATTTAACAATGAATTAAATTGTTCACTGATTGAGCTCAGTAAATATCCCTTTTCTGAGTATAATGACTATAGTCAAGACCTCTGCGCAGGCCAGTTTGGTTTATGCTTATTGCTGATGATCTTGGAATTTATGATTAGAATTTTTTGACTTGTGTATAATGGTTATTTACTGAGCTAAAGCTTGTGGAATAATCGTGAATCATATAGTGGGTTTTATTCACTTGGTCAATTTGCATATTAGTTAACTCTGCATACAGTGCATGGTGCATAACTTTGTTACATGGTTATTGCAGCCATATTGCATACAAATAGTATCTGTAATACTGTGCTGAAATTTTAGCTTTTATCTTGCACCGTATGAAATCTTTACTCCTGGAATTATTCTCGTTAGACTGTTTATTAGCCACACAAGACGCACAAATCTGCAAACATATAGGCATTCTCAATAATGGTTTATTGTGAGAATAATGAGATGTTTTATATATGTTTCTAATGTGATAACAGAGCTTTCCGTACTTCAGCTGTATGAAATGTGATGATAGCATACAGCGTTGCCAAGTTGCTAGTACTGTGTTTGTAAGTTTTTGTTGTGGACATATTGTGCAGCTGCCGTCATCGGCTGACATTGGTGCTGTCACATCAGAAGTTGACATCAACGATGTCCCGGTGCCGTGTCGTAACTTGTTGACACGTGGAGTCACCCAGGATGATGTTTGTATTATGCATACTCTTGTGTCTTTTTTTTTCTTGATTGCATAAATTTGATCTGATTCGGTCACTTAAACACTTACTCGCCATTTACCTTGTTAAAGTATTTCATCTTTGGGACCCCTATTTTGTGAGAAAAGGTGTCCGTAGTGGCCATAGGGGGTCATTGATAATAACAGCCAATAGGGCATTGATAAGTTCCTATAGGCTGTCAATAGTAACCATGACGCTAACTGAAGTCATTTGGCCACAATTTGGGGAAAATAGGGTGTTACAGGGGGTCAAACACTGGGTAGCTATTGGGCAACTCAATTTTCTTGTTCAGACAGTTTACCGGTAAAACGTACTGTTTAGCCACAGTGCATGTGTGACGGATAGACAATAGACAGAAGTCTGTGACATAGGTTTGACTTTAATGTTTGGTCAGAAATATTGTTATTGTACAATCTGCTTGGTTAGTTACCGCTGTTATGCAATATATGTCATGGTGTACTTATTTTGAGGTGAATTTCATTTAATTTTGCTGTTTCTACACATACAAGTACAAGAATCTGTTGTGTTGTTGTTTTGCCAGGTGGTGTATGATTAATTTATGCTGTGTAGATCAGTCGAGTGACAGGTGCTTCAGTTAGCACTAGAGGGCGCTACATGACCACAGATGAAAAGCTCAAGTGCCCTGGGTACGTTCTGCGGATTTAGATGTTTTGTCTGATATTATGATGTGAATGATGCATGCTTTATTATTTGTAATTTTATCTGTATTGAGGAGGCTATGTTTTTGGTTCTGTCTGTTTGTATCCAATTTAAATCAGAAGCTATGTAGTTGGGTGGCATTTTGGATTTGTTGGGCGTGGCCCAGGGATGAGATGATTAGATTTCAGAGGTGATGTGGATTTTTTATTGATTCTGGATCATTATCTTTGATTTTTTGCTGCTAGCAGATAGCAGCTTTCTTAAGGTTTCAAGTTCTTTGTGTTCAGCTGGTGACAGCACTGTTTATTTTGGTTGGTATAGTGGCTGAATTTCATACTAGCACACTTCACACTAATGTTCAATAAAGTTTGTCTGTTTTTACTTTGTTTGCAGAGAGAAACTCCTCCATCTCCACGTTCAAGCATCGACCCAAGAAGCAGTTGATAGTGAGTAATATCACATTGTATTAATTATTGTATTCATTGGACATATGTTCACTTATGTCAGTATGGAATATTTTTGTGTGTAATTCCTGGTGATGAGACAGGTGCACTAGACTCAGTTTTTTAAGCTTTTTTCTTGAATAATTCTTATTTGTTGTCTCATAGTAGGTCAACTGTTTTCTTTAGTTCTAGTCACAGCAAACAGCTGGAAGAGTATTTTAAAGAGCACTCTTTGCTATTTAATTTTAACTAGAGTGCTAAGGATTTTACTCTCTGGTACTTTGAAAGTATGCATTTGGTGACAAGAGAGGCTTCGGCCATGAGTAAAGTTCTCAAAATTTCTGTTTCAGGAGCCTGATCTGTTCTGGAATACTTTACTAGATAAATTAGCCAATTAAATGAAAATTATAGGTAGATTATCTGAGGATTAATTAGTGAAGTACTAAACCTTAGAAAAAGATTTGTAAAAATATTTTTTTCATATTTGTAAGTAACTGTTGTAGTTATAAGAGACCTGATCATGAACCTTTTGTTACCATGCTTTTGTCTCTTGAGTTTTGAAGACAACTTTGGAACTTGCATTATACTACTGTTTTCCAGCATATATGAGTTTCTTTAGCTTTTGGGGAAGGAAACGGAATGACGTTTCAACGTAGAGGTGGAAGGTTGCCGGTTTGATGCGTTGCTGATGGTATTGTCTCAGTTCATTATGTCGGTTATCATGTGAACAGAAGCTGTTGCTAGGATTCGTGAGATTATTAGCGGCTCGGTGGATCGGACGAAAGACGCTCGGACGACGGCGACGTTTGCAGCTCGTCCTGCGTTGATGGCTACAAAACCAACACCTCAACCTTTGATGTCACTCAATCCTAATCCAACTGGAGTATGTCAGCTACAGATCTCATCATCATCATCATTGTTATTATCTAGGCAGTACAGAATTTCAAAATGTAAAATAAGTGTGAATAATAATTGAAAAAAATGGCCTTCAAGAACACACATTCTGTATCGTATGCAGTTGGATGTGTAGCAGTGTACAACAGTAACGCAAACATTAGTGTCCACGAAATTGAAGCAAATATGCTGAGTGATAGCAACATTTTGCTTAATGCCAGGACTCATATATGAGTTAATTGTGTTCTTCGTTGTTCTAAGGAACTGCTTGCACTCAGCATTTGTTATCTTGAAATAGTGGGTCTGTGTAAAAACTGTAATCATGTCCATTGTTTTCTACAATCTGCACTTTTTGTGGAAACTTATTCTGGAGTTTTTTTCCACTTATTTGACCAGACTTTTTTTCTCTGTATGTCACTGCATCATTGGGTACCAAACCTTCATTTTCATTCATGTCCCTTGTTCTCCAATAGACAGCATTATGAGATTGATGACTGTCTGGAGGATAACAGGGAAGATTATTAGAACCGCCAAAATTACTATTGTTATATATGCACAATTTTAATCAGCAGTTCTTACAATTTTAGATTTAGGTCGTTTTTTGTGTTTTTTGTTTCATAAAGATTAAACTTTCTGTAAAGGTTAAACTTTTTGTTTCGTTACTATTATTATGTGTATGTGCAATTTTGCCTGCAAAGGCAATCTCCGAAATGACCTATACTGTGTCGGGCAGGACGTTAAACCCTACACACTCATTCATTCATGTCTGCTTATCCATTTGTGATATACTTAGTGAAATGATGTGCATATTTACTGTCATGTTTTACCTCAGTGGTTTGAAATCCTGTTAGTTGGGAGAGTTTAAGGCTGCCCGGACTGCAATTCTTATGCAACTGTTCCAAAGATATACATTGGGGATGTCCAGACTAACTAAGATTAATCTAAGATAGATGCAAGTTAAATGAATGTTAAATCCTAGGAGTTAATCTGAGATGAATGGTTATTAAATCTGTGAAGCAGTTTGCTGTAGGTTAAATTGCTGTCTGGTTGCAGCTTGCATATGTACAAGACAAGCTGTTCATTGGATTGGAGCATGCTGGTCTGGCCTTCGGAGTCAAGGACAGGATCCTTGGACCTGCAGTATGTACTGTTTCTTTGTCATGCATACATGAGTAGTACTGATTTCTGTGGCTTAAAATAGCACAATAATTACTTGATCTTTTCATCACATTTATCAGTCGTGCTTATTGCCAAAAAAATTTGAAATAAGTTAACTTTGATCTTCAGCTGATTAAGTGTGCTGTAGGACTTGCAGCAGTCAGCGTAGAAACTTAAGAAATACTGGAGCAAGATTGTAAACCACATTGCCGCCAAAATCCAATTGATTGTTTTTTGAACCATGATGGACTCTGTAAAAATATTTCATCGAAATTCATTCATTACTTTCTGAGTTATCTTGTGGACAGACAGTCGTAAAAACATTGTATGCATTTTTTTGGAGGTAAATTTGAGATGTTAGGCTGCTTAGTTGAAACTGCATTTACAATTTCAGTAATTTTGTATTCACAATGACTTTCACAAATGTCCATAGGCTGTATAAGGTTTTATGGCTGTTGTGCCACAGAAAGTTGTTCGTTAAAGGTAAAAAGGTAAAGGTAAAGGTCGTCAAACATGCCTCTGATGCACTTTCGTCACTAACCAGAGCTGCCTGCCGCACGGCCACCATGTGACTTTTTGCGTGGTCTTACAGTCATGACTAACAACATCCCATTGCACTGACTACTATTACGTGACTTCACTGTTTAGGCTTATTGTTACGTGTGACTTCACTGTTTAGGCTTATTGTTACGTGTCCTTGTAGTCTTAGGACTTAACGCCACGCTAAAGTTAATTCGTCCTTCATCATCATCATCATCATCATGTGCAGCCTGCAGACACAGGCTGGCGCAGCGGCCGGCTAGGCAACTCTAGTCAGCTGTACCAAGGTCTCCACCTTCCGTAACCCATGTAAATGAGTTACTACTCATTTTACCCACGGAGGGTAGAAGGCTGAGTCGACCTAGCTGGCAGGCTTCGCTCCGAGATGGTTTACCTGCCTGCAGGCAGTCACCCATCGCAGTACTAACCGAAATGCATTACTAACTACTCCACGCCACCAGCCTACTTGTACTTGACTCAATGATAGATGAGGATTGGTGCTGAAAATGTTGCCATTGTGCTGCAGTGTTCGTATCTGAGTCATATACAGATGGAGACTGGTGCTAAGGTGATGCTTCGTGGTAAAGGCTCAAACTTCATCGAACCAACGTCAGGCCGTGAGGCTTTTGAGCCAATGTATATCTATATTCAGTAAGTAACCCTGAATGAATCAATAGCCCTGAATTAGTCAACGCAGTCATTCAGGTAGTATGTCTTGAAGCAGATCGTTAAGTGTGTCACAGAAACCTGCAGAGTATTATTTCATTTTTTTTAAAATAACTACAAATGGCAAAAAATTCCAGCATTAGATCTGTTTATTTTCATGGTTGTATATCATGCTTGCAGTCACTGGATTGTTTTGTCGAATTCATTTTCCGTTGATTGCTGTTGTGGCCTTCTGTTGAGGTGAAGGTTGACACAGTTGAACTCGCCCAACTTTAATGGTTAATCCCAGCCAAGCAGGCCGGTACTCGATTTACATACTTCAGAGGATGTAAGGCTGAGTTGACCTTGTTGGTTATATGCTCAAGATGGTTTGCCTGTCCAAAGATGGTCACTCATCTAAGTAACAACTGCTTGATAGTGATCTGACTGAGAGTCTAATCCACAAACCTCTCGATTGCAAGTTTGACACGCAACTGTTAGACCACCAAGCCAAAGTCAAGGTGTTTAGGGGTGCGCATTTGGGGTTTGGGGTTGCAGGCCCTCCAAAATGCAGGCCCTCCAAAAAGTTCCCATACTTCACAAGCAACTTAGAATTTCAAAATTTCAACCTGGGTCCAGGAAATCGTCCCCCAACTTAACCCAATTTTTTGACATTTATCGACAATTATTGAAAAAAATTCTCCCAAAAAAATGTGCGACCGGTCCAAAATTTTTCGGTGTGGCACATTGTCTTTCAGGTATCACTAAACGCAACACGCGACTTACTTTAGGGGTGCGTGTTGGGGGTTTGGGGTCTTTGGGGCCCTTCAAAATGGCCTAAAAGTCACCCATTTTGCACTCAGTGTTCATTGTTGTATATCTCGCTAATTTTTCGACTGATCAGAACAATTTTTTTCACTGCATGTTAGGTCTCACTCAGCTCTACAACAATCTCGAAAGAAAATCTCGATTTCCACTTCCAGTTTTGGCTCAGTGCCAAAAGATCATAATTTACCCCTCTCAAATTTTCTCAGCCAATTGAAGGCCGATGATCACCAAACCATTAGTGCCTATAGACCTCACAGCCAGCCACCCGCGGGAATGACGCATATGTTGCCAGTGCGACGTTATGGTACCATCTTCTGATCTCCAAAGTGTGACGTTTTGGTACCTAGGTTAATGTTGTGGAATTATCGCTCGAACACGCGGCAGTGACGCATTTGTTGCTAATGTGACGTTATGATAGCATTTCTTGATCCTCAGGTGTGACGTTTTGGTACCCAGCTCAACGCCTATTCGACTCCGATCACGCTGAGTGTCTGTGTGTGGTTTTTTATAGGCATCCGACAACACTGGGTCTTCAGCAGGCAAAACAGCTGGCGCTCAACCTTATCAACACGGTTGGTGGACTTTTAGTCCACTTTAGTTGCATTATATGCTTTGATGCTGTTGTTTTCATTGCGAAAAAAATCGCACTCACATGCATTGCACCCACATCATTAGAATGGCTGTTTTCTATTTTACCCACGGCTGGCCAGTTTATTTTTGACTTTCAGTCTAAACCAGGGTTAAAAAACCTAATTTTTAAAAAAAGTCAAGCTTAGTTTCTTTTACTTGGTTCTGTTTTTTTGACTTGAAACCATTTTTAGAAGGCTTAAATTGATGGGTTTCAGGGTTTTCATGTGTATTTAAAATGTGACTCTTTTTGAACTATTATTAAATGTGCAGAATGGTAACACTTCAACTGTTTGTTGCATGCTGTCTAGTTAAATATCACGCTGTAGCTTATTTGGCATGACTGATGTTATTCAGGTGCATGAGGAATTTGCACAGTTTAAGCAGTCGATGGCCGCTATGCCACCCACCGTGTCTCCAGGCACGGCCACCATGCTGGCTGGCCTGCACCAGCGGCCTCAGCAGCAGTGTATGTATTCACATTTGTAATATGTATTTTTTGCTTTGTGGTGTAATGGTTATGGTATTGGACTCCCAGTTATGTTGCTATGAAATGGTTGCTATTTGGATGGCTGACTGCCTGTGGACTCGGTATATGACCAACCTTGAAGGTCAGACAGCTCAGCCTATCTTCGCTTCCGGATAGACAAATCTGGTACAAACCTGCTTGGCTCGGGTTAAGGCAGTCGTGTTTACCTCTGTCAGGTGGCAGATAACACTGTGTGATCTCGTGTGACAGATGACGCCCTGTACTGTCTGAGGTCAGTTTTCATGAAGAGTTATATGCACCCTTTAACTCTTCTCAGTTTACACCCTTTGTGTGATCAAGTGGTTGTGAGTTCAACTTGCAGTCATTTTGCTGTGAACTACCAACCCTGGGCAGGTTATTCCGACACATGTGCCCCTGTCACCAAGCAATACAGTTTCACACCGGCCAAGGGGTGGTCACTTGTCGTTGTCGGGAAAATAACTGATAAGCTCTGCAGCATCTTTCGGCTTTTGCCATGAGTTTTTGCCATCACTGCACTACATTGAATATGTTATTCGAATTTGTTTGGGTTTTTAACTAGTATTTTAGTTGGTAATCAACTATTTTATTAGGTTATTACATTACTGCTAAAGTGTCTACAAATTCGTTTGTATGTACTTCCAGTTCCACCCTGGTACAGTCCATTTGAGACATCTCCAGTGCGTCCAGCTATGCCACGTCCAGGTATGATGGCTATTTTGTATGCGGAAAAGAATAATGTATTCTGTGTTCCATTTTTGTTTGACTCATCTGTTTTTCAGGAATTAGTGCCACATAGTTACCCAGGTTTTGGAGATTTGGAGTTTTTTTACAAAATGGATGCTTGTTACCATTTTGACCAATGCCATCCAGTCACTGAAACAGGTAGAAAAAAATCTCAGTTCTGGAAGAGTTCTTGATCATATTTTTGTTTTTAAATTTGCATTTTTTTGAATGAAGCAAATTTGAGGACCTGATTTTTAGGTTTCCATTTTTAATTAGCAAAAAATATTAGTGCTTTGATGAGCAATCTGGTTCGTAGAAACTTCCTACCTACTTTCTACTTACTACGCATTATGTCTAGTACAGCCAACCAGTTAACAAACATCGAAAAATAGTTTGACTGATAATAGCAGATGATGCACATTTTGGCTCGATGGTGACTGCTCATGTTCACGGGAGTCTAGAGAATGAGATGGTCATTTCTTCTTATTCTTGGTGATGTAGATGATTATAATTTTTTAGTTTTTATAATTTTTTTAGGATTAAAGGCGTGGTTAATCGCTAATATGTGCAGCTCTAGTTTTCAGTCTGTGTCTCTAGGTTTCTATGGTTGTATTTCATCGTTGTTATTGCGGGTTGTTTTGACAAGGTTTAGTGAGTGCAGGTCGACCCAGAATGCAGCCGTCATACCAGCCTCGTGGGCCATTTCCACCATGTGTGGGAAATTCAGGCTTTCAGCCGCCATTACCACTTCCGCTGCCACAACTCAGACCACCTGGTGTGCTGAAGATCAGTTTATATATGAAAATGAAATACTCAGGGCAGGTTTCTGGATCTTAACTGACCGGTCAAGTTAGCTTTAACTGGCAGATTTGCATAACTCGCATTTCCCGTTGCACTAACCAACGGACAAAATGGCCAAAAATTTAACTGGTCGAAATCGGCCAGTTAGCTAACCGTCGGTCGTAGTTATCGTATTTAATGCAACTTTTGTACCATTCTGCAAGCAGTTAATTGAAGAATGTGATACTTTAAAACAATTTTACCGTATAGCAGTGTCTTCAAAACGCACAAGGAGTCGTTTGCTGCTACAAATTTTACTACAACATCCATTCATGAATGGACAAAATGGCTGTCTGCAATTGCTTGGCTGGCTCGTGGGCTGGCTGACAAGCGCTTGCACTCATTAATATTCACGATGTTTGCCTGCGGTAGGCGGAAATGATTAGCGCTGTGCACATCGTTGCTAAGCAACTATAGTTTACCATTCAGTTAGCTAACGGCCAGTCAAGGTTTTGTTCAGAAACATGCGCAAACTTAACTAGCGAGTTACAATTAACAGACGGTTTACTAAGTTAACTAAAAGATCCAGTAACCGGCCCTCAGTAATCTTCTAGGTTATTTTTGCTCACTTCTTTGTGAAGACTCTTGATGTTAGTGAGCTTTTGTATCGTACTGAGTTTACAAGATGTTGTGTATTTAATAATGTGTAGTCATGTTTCTTTGTCTACAAGATTACCATCATACTGTTTTTTTTCACTTTCACGATATTGTCTTAATTTTTATTGCTGATTTAGTAAGTTTGCTTTAGGGCCCTACCCTATAGCCATATGCATAACACTGCGATAAGCAAGTATGGATCTAAAACTTATATCATGACTACGTAACTATTTGAAATTAGCAATTTACGTCCACCTGCAAAAATAGGAGGAGCAGAAAGTTTCCAACAGACGGCTTGCAAATTTCAGACAAAGGATAATATGGGTGCTCAAAATTACGACCTCCATTTAAGTTTCTCCAATACTTGCTATTTTTATCCCTAAATTTTGTATTTTTGGACAAAACGGTCTGAAGCACGAAAACAAAAATTTCCTGAGAAGCAGAAAGTTTTTCATCAGACTATTTTGGGCGAGTGGGGGCAATTATCACCCCCACCAGTTACAGTACAACAGTCACACTCTGGTCACTTCCACTTCTATGCTGTTGCAGGTTTAATGCAGCTTGCGCAGTCACAGTCGTCTTCAGTAGAATCAGCCTTGTCAACTGACGTGCTGGATTCCTCCGAACTTTATGATCCTCTGGAAGGCACGGAGTCCGATGATGATAATGATGAGTCTACTCCCGTATCTTTCTCAGCTTCATCTACAAATTCTAGCATTCATTCTGCCCCTTCTCCAGCATTTAGTACTTGTGCATCAGCAGTTCAGTCATTTGATCTGCCTTTTACTTTTCCGCCAGTATCAGCAGCTGTTCCGGGGTCATCATTTTCCACCCCATATCCAGGCATGCCATTGCCTGCCATGGCTGCAGCACCAAATTTACCTGGTCGGCCACCCATTCCCATTCCCAGTGTGCCAAATTTTGTACCATCCGGTAATTTGCCACTGCCACCACATATACCAATTCCTGCTATGTCCCGGTTTCCACCTGGCATCCCCCCACC
>Ga0056128_1009488_pt1 | contig 12214 bp, 9 predicted proteins | sample WorMetLIZISLAND2_FD_71113 | JGI IMG/M metagenome (GOLD analysis project Ga0056128, IMG submission 71113) | Marine gutless worms symbiont microbial communities from Max Planck institute for Marine Microbiology, Germany - Olavius geniculatus... ...
CTAGGCCAGGCTGCCGTGGCCGTGCGTACGCGTGTCTGCGATTGTACGCATTCGACCGTGACGGCGTGCCTTGCTGACCAGCGTGCACAAGACATCTGTGCAACGATGGATCGTGGAAGCCAACCAACAACGTCATCAGCGAACAGTCAATGGATTTACAATCTGATGTTTTAACAGTTTGCACTAGAACTGACATTACCAAACCTGTCGCAGTTTTGTTTCGTTTTCAGCGGACACTATGAACTTGCAGTATACATACTCGACCGCCAAGCGCACTAGAGATTTCTTTGAAATGATAGTGCGCTATATAAATGTTCTCTTATTATTATTATTCTTAAGCACCCATTGAAGCCCTTTGTGGTACAGCCCCTTTACCTTTACCGTTTTTTAAAAACCACGCAATATGTACTGCTCTCTGGCTGTGCAAGACTTCTCTTATGAGCTTTACCTTGTTGTAAACTGAACGGTCCATGGATGATTTGTTCAATCAGATGAACACAGATACAGTAATTTTCTGTTAATATCCCCCGACACTTTGGGTGCTGTGGAGTCCTATATATGGCACAAGAGTTAGTCTAAGTGAGCTTGAAATGCTGAAGCTGCCCTAATGCCCTTTGAGTTGCAAAGCACTAAAATTCGAAAGGTAAATTATGAAAATATAAAAAGACAATCTACGTTACTGCAGAAAAAAACCACATGCATCGAATGTCTTTACCAGGTAGTGTCACGCACGAACATTCGGGATAAGGTGGATAGCATTATGAACATAACCTGCGCATATGAAGAACCACCAAACTTACTCAAATCAGTCAGCATGCAGTGGCGACAGCAACAAAAACTTACCACAATTTGTTATCGATCAAAGCACATAAAAGTACCATAGTCGTCTCCAGAACTGGCTCCAAAAACATAAATCGAACAAACATAACAAAATTACATGTATTGACAATTACCTTTGCGGAACGAAAACGCCCAAAAATAACAGCTCGCTTTTTATCTTTAGACGTTGCATTCCTCTGAAGTGAGCCAGTTGTTGAAACCTCTTCAGATGCCACATCCTGCGGTGGCAGAAAACCACTCTTGTACTTGGAAATCACAATCTGTGAATCCTACAAGTAAATAACAGACATCTGATGTATTTTTATAATTGCTTGATAGAGTAATGTTTAGAATGTTAGACTTACAATCAGGAGGTCATTGGTTCAACTCCAAGTCAAGTAGTTGCTATCAAGTAATTAGTACTTGAATCGGTGACTGTCTGTGGACAGGTAAACCATCTCGGTAAATAAACAATACTAAAGTCAACTCAGCCTTCTAACCCTCCAGAACAGGTAATCAAGCACCGATCTGTCTGGCTGGAATTATGGTGGGGCACGTTCACCTATGTCAGGTGGCAGGTAACACTGTGTGATCCCATATGGCAGGTAGCTCTGATATGGGTCTCCTATGAACAGATGTACCATTTAACCATTGCCTTTTGACAAGTCACAACACAATACTACGACTACTACAAATATTTCTAATTCTTGTTTAACTGGTCAACTTTGCCGTACATTAGTTTGGGTCTCCAAAATACACTTTCAGAAATTATTGATACTGGTTGCTGTCACCCAATTGCATCATAACAGGACAGCATTTGATGAAGTGATCTTTTAAAACTCTCTATCAGTACCTGATTCTGAAATGGTTAAAAAGCAGTTCAGTGAGTCAAATTTGCTTGATAAACAAATATACATTGTGTCCCAAAAAAGCATCCCTGACATTTTTGACTGTAACTTGAAAACCAATTACCAGATTTTGATAATTTTTAGTACGAATATTCCTGATACAACTTGCCATCAAATGATCATTCAGTTTCCCACCTCACCCAACGTTTGTTTCTGCACTACCTGGGAAAAACACAACCAGCAAAATATCACTTTTTATCCAATGCGATATGACTGATTAATTAACATAACATGTAAAAACACATTTTGTTTACATTTCTGACACTGTGGCTGACATTTCATTCAGTTGTCCATTTTTCAACTGCCTGCAGTAAAACTGCTCAAAGTGTTGGCCCACTGTGCGAACACAAACAAGGAGACACTTTCTCCATTCATTGACAGCAGTATCGATAATGTTCTGCTCCAGGCCAATCCAGGCTGTACAAGTCACTTCTTGATTTCATAAACATTCCTAAACTTCATCCGGTAGACACACTGCTGCATGACAGTCAAACCTTTTAACAGACCTGCCGTTGGAGCCCACAGATTAAGATAGATGGAATTTATTGACGTTTTTTTCATTCATTTTAACATGTACTATGCTTGGTCTACTTTCCCCAGGTAGTGCAAAGGCAGGTGTTAGGTGACGTGGAAACTAAAACACTTATTTAATAGCCAGTTTTGTCGAAAATACTTCTTGCAAAAACTATTAAGGTCTGCTAATCTTTGTTCAAGTTACGATCGATAATGTTGAGAATGTTTTTTCAGGTTTACTGCTTATTTCAGCACATATTTCGCTTGATCTGCAGTGCGTGACTTTAAATTTCGCTTAGACCTAAGTTTTAAACTATAGTTTTAGACCAAAACTTGGTTTAAAACCTAATTAATGCAAAATTTAAAGTGACGATTAAATGCGGTTTTAAGTAGGGTTTTAAACCAGACGCTTCCGTTGAAACCAGAGTTAAAACCAAATATAATACCAAAACTCGGTTTAAAACCGAACTTAATCTGAACAATCCAGTTTCAAACCTGATCTCCGTAATGCATCAAGATAGGCGTTTCTTCTTAAAGACTAGTCTTTAAGTTTGGTTTAAAACCAAAACCACTTTAACTTTCGATTTAGCGAAAACAAGATGGCATTTGTTTACCCAGCGGTTGCTATTGCTGCCAACGTTTTAGGGCCAAATCGCCTACGACGTGCGCCTAATGTACAGCGCGAAACATGTTTATCTGACGAAGATGAGTTTCTTTCAACGCGTCAGAATGCTAGACGGATTCACCAGCTAGCCTTAGAATACATCCGGTGGCGTCGTCAGGTTGATGGTGCAAACGTAAGATGTCTAGTACTGAGCATGTGAAGCTCTTCCTGCATTACTTGGCCCGAGAAGGATACTATCACCAAGTCGATCGAGCTGAGGGACTTGCCGAGAGTTCACGCCCATAAAATATATCAATTCTGTGTATCATCAGCATATTTATAGGGTACCAAGGAAGTAGGTTTTTGGTTTAAAACTCAAGTTAAAAACCGAGTTTAAAACTGAAGTTAATCTGAGCATTGGTTTAAAACCAGACTTTATAGTCCAGATTAAGGTTTGGTTTAAAACTATAGTTTAAAACTTAGGTCTAAGCGAAATTTAAAGTCACCCAGTGTACTATCAGCTATCATGTAACAAATTTAGCAGCTTATTTTTTTGGCTTGTAAAATGAGCTGCATCTAATCACAGTACACATTAGAAACAGCATAAAAACTCACACCAGTAATGATTAAACTACAATCTACTACAATTACTGTATCGACTATGTTCCTGTGTTTGAATGCATCATCTTAGATATATGTCCGAATTTTATTTAGAGCTTATATTTTTAAAATCACTGTGTATATTTGCTATGCGTGTTCTCATGTGATCACTGGTATGATAAACAAAGTCTATAAATTACGACGATAATTCAAAAAGTTCGCAGACAAATATAGTTAGGCAAAAAAATAATCAGATCATATTTTGCCAGTTTTCAACATAATCTTTGGCAAATGAAACACATTTGGTCCAGCGTTTCTCCAAAGCTCAGATTCCTTGGCAGAAATAATTTTTATCTTGGTTTTCCGGCCAGCAATTTGCCATGCAGATTACGAGGGGTAAAGCAAGTTTGTAGTCTGATATAAATGAACATTATAAATGCAATTACACTGTGTTACTGATTATAACCATTTAACACTGCAATATTGCACAACTTATTCACAATTTCAGCTGGATGACCAATGCTGTGCCTCCACATCTAGTTTTTAGTTCAAAGTGTTCCTCCACCTTAAGTTACCAAAAGAGACAGAAAGAGGCCGAAAACCACAAATGGGGGCCCAAAGCCAAACTAGCATTCCCCACCTCTGTTTTTAATACTTTAACCACTAAACCAAATGCATTCTATTTCCAACAGAGTATGTTAAAGAGTAGCAAAATATGATGCATATCGCTTTTATATAGCTATGTTGGTCTACAAACTTTTTGAATGCCTCTTGTAACTACTGCAGCTGCAGCCTCTGACCTGTTGAGACTGTACAATGGTGGCGGCTTGCTGAAGACCATCAACACAGGTTGTGACAATTGAAAGAGATTGCTTTTCAATGTCGGCAAGCTGCTGAATGGCTAACTGGACGCTTATCACTCGCCGCTCGTCGGCCGTCTGCAGTTGCTACGCAAACATCACATCAACAGCAGTCACTGCAACAGTAATAATCACAACTAGTAATGACTTGATATCTATATATCATGTCATATCATATCGTCAGAAAAATATCGACTTTGTCAATATATTGCAATATTCAAAAATATCGTGACGTTTTCAATTTTTTCACTATATTTGCTACAGATTCTTTACTACATTGTGTGACCGAAAAAAGACTACAAGTTAATGGTGTCGTAATTTAATTTCAGTCGCATTACAAGTTCATGCAGAAACACATTTTATTATCTAAATAATGCACACTGGCTTGCTCAATGTTCACAGTTTATTCCTGTGCTTGTATAAGATTTGCATACTTATTATTTAAAAAATATCAATATCGATATTGAAAATATTCAGTAAGATATTGTATCAAAATCAAAATCCTGATATTGAGTCATCACTAGTCGCAACAATGTTAATGGTGCCGTCATCATAGCACTGCCACTGTAGCAATTCACCCCTGGGGTCGGTTCATTTGTAGCACAGCGCCAGGTAACTGCCAACCTTTGGACCAAGCCAATCAGTCTAAGCCTCTTATCTTCCTAAACCGGCAGCTATAGTATTACACTCACCATCACCATTTATTATCTCCGCCAAGTGTGAACGTAGTGAACATTGGAGGAGATTAAGAGATTGGTCGTTCTCTCCATGTTTCCATCGTTCTGTGTACACGATGACTCATAATGGCAATGACGTCATTGCACCAACAGCACAAGCAGCAACGGCGGCTATTACTTTTCCCTCCCTCCGTGAAGCCGCTCTTCTTTCTCCCTCCCCTTTTCTTGTTGTAGGTGTAGTAGTAGTAGTAGTAGTAATGTTTAAATCACTTCACTTGGCGAAGACACGAACTTTCATGAGCGCCTTCTAGTTAACACTAAGACCAAAAGCTGATACTCATTTTACCATTCTACCGAGGATAGAAGACTGAGTCACATCAACAGCGAATATTGTAATGCCCTCTTGCATCATCGTAAAATGCATGATGTGATTGGTCTGAATAATGTTATGTACAGGGCACTCAAAGTGGAAAAAAACAAGCGCCAATACGAAAACGTTGGAGTGTTGGTTGCAGATCAAAATATTTTGTATTTAGCGTTTCATTTTGTAACTATCTTAGAAAAAAGTGGCCAAGAGAGTGCCAGTATGCCATAACATCCCACTTCAAACACTGGATAATAATATCTTGTGATACAACCAAATAATTCTTGTAAAATAAAAAAAGTCATAATTTAACAGGTAGTCCAAACTGCATCTCAAAACACTTACTGCAAGTAATATTTACCAAACTTAATTCAACAAATCCGAACAACAGACAAACATCTGAGACACAGTCAATGGCACTTGCAACTAACACCACTGGGTATATTTCATCATCAGCGCATTGTGGAATATGACCTATAATTGTGCTGGAAAAATACTCTAAGTATGACTTAACTGCAAAACTCCGTGTAAGTAAAGCTTTGCCATCGACATACCTGAAAGATGCGGGGCATGGCTGCCATGTAATGCTCATTCTGGACGACTTTTGTCTTTGCCAGTTCTGAATCATACTCTCTCTTACTGTCATCACAAGCCTGCTGCTTTGATGTCAAGTTCTGCCTTGACTGAAACCACATCATGCGAGTAAGTGAGTAGGGTTTAACGTCCATCTGACATAGTATAGATCATTTCAGGGATGGCTTTTGCAGGCAAAATTGCACATGCACATGCACACAGTCAATGGCACTTGCAACTAACACCACTGGGTATATTTCATCGCCAGCACATTGTGGAATATGACCTATAATTGTGCTGGAAAAATACTCTAAGTATGACTTAACTACAAAACTCTGAGTAAACAAACAAAATAACGAGTAAACAAAAAGTTTAACCTTTATAGAAAGTTTAACCTTTATGAAAAACAAAACACAATAAATAAAACATCAGGGGTAAAACTTAAATCCTCCTGAAAACTATCGTTTCCAGATGGACTAAAAAACGACCTAAACCTAAAATTGTAAGAACTGCCGATTATAATTGTGCATATGTATCAATAATGGCAGTTCTAATAATCTTCCCTGATATACTCCAGACAATCATCAATCTCATAATGCTGTCTATTGAAGGACAGGGGTAGAAACCACATCATGCAATCACATGTCAGACTATTACGAAATGAACCAAAGTTGCAGGAAAACAGTTATAAAGCCATCAGCCTACTCAAGCTCAGATCTGCCGGATGCCTGAAAATATGTGAATTTTCAAACTTTGAATGTCACCACAGCTCAGTTTGATCTTGCATGTCAGGGCTGTAATTTTTTGTTCAACTAAGTCAAATTCAATCCAAACCCTGACCCCGCCTAACCCTGGCATATCCATAATATTCTAGCAGCAGCAAATATAATAAATTCAACTTACTTTTTCAATATCCACTCTTAAAACATAAACATCCTGCTCAATTTTCAGATGTGCCTCTTGAACCTTTTCCCACTCTCTGTAAGCTTTTTCATACTGCTTTTTCGCCTGAACATCAAAAAACACCAATACACGGCAGTGCGATATAGTCGCAAAAACTATTTCTACATCCACTTTGCATGTTTACACAAATTATGCAGCAGTCTTTCATGTCTCACAAACAGTCAGTGCCATGCATCAATTTTAAACAGACGTCTAATGCACCTAACAGGCACTCACTCAATTTTTGCTTAAGTGAGCCACTTTTTCCGGAAGCACTCCAATTTTGGCCAGTCCCCGAATTACTTTTGTAAACTGAGGTGGCAAACAATTTTACAGACTGCACATACTTGTGTCACTCAGAACAAAAAATACCCAGCTGTTGCTAGGGAAGATGCACTGCAGCCTATACAGTTCCTGTTGAAGTGCTGACCTTCAAAGTCATCCAAAGTGAATAATTTTCATTTCATCTGAAAGGGTGTATGCCACTTCCTATTAGTGATTAATAGTAACCTTGGCTGTATGTCTCACTGTTTCTGAGATATGGGCAGTTTTCTGTTGCAAACGCACATTTTTTCTACCCCCTCCATTCAACCCCAAATTTAAAAATGTTTACCTTGCACTAGATTGCTAAAATTTTGCACAGCTGGTCTAAGACATAGCGCTAATTAATTCTGTAAAATGTTTCCCCTACCTACCGTTTAGCCACAATACAGTCATGACAGACAAACAGAGAAACAGACAGACAGAAAGACAGATGACACATCGTGCTATAGATTAGACGTCTTACAGCATCACTGTAGTGCGTCAATAAAACAAACATGAATACCATCGTAAAAAATACAGATTTTGTTTATACAAGTTAAATACAGATATTCATAAGATTGTTGACATGTAAAAGTGGCAAGAAGCATACACGATCAAGCTGCGAATGTTGATTCTGATAAATAGATTGCTGCTTCCCACCATCAGCAATAAACTAAACAATAACAGCAACAAATTACCAAATGGCTAAAAGCACAATGGGCATAAAAAATCAAAAAGTAATGAAAAAAAACATTGCCATAAGCATACAGCTGAAAAAAGCTGTTGAACATATAATCCAACAAAGAACGACCTTCACATAATTCTTTTATCAAGTCAGCAAAAAAACGATTAAGCCTATCACAAACGAAGCACTCCTGACACTGGATTAAAATTTTAAACTCAAAACATTACTAACATCAGTAATCTGCAAATTTCCATTCGAACGTAAACTACAGTAGACAACAATGCGGGCACATAGAGCATCTCATTAAGATCTGTATAGTGTTGGTTCAACAGTCTTCATGTTGTCATAATTAACTACACAGTTTGAACACTGGATCATCAGCATCACTTCTGCTTCAGTTTGCAAAAGATAACAGCAACCAGTAGCAATTTTCAGCCTTCTGCCTGACTACAAAATTTGTCTAAATTATCAAATAATTTCGATCAATTTTTGAAGATTAATCTATTAAAAAATGTTTAAACTGGTTGCAGCTCTACTTTCTACCCATTTCTCTGGCAATTATTATTACTACTGTGCACCGAATCAGCTAGTAAGCGCAAAGACATGCAGAATGCATATAAGTAACAACCAAACCTTTTTGCGTTCTTGTTTGATATCGTAAATAGATGACTGCAACGTTGACATCACGGAACTTGTGAGTTTCTCAGCCACAGTTTCACGTTGACCAGCAATGTCATTCAACTCAGACAGCACTTTGTTGAACCCCAGCACACATGTGAACCTGCATCACAAGAATGAATACAAGTATATTATTCATGAACCAACAAATAAATACCTAGCCTACGTGATGGACAGAACTGAAAAATTGGTCCGAAAAAACTATGTTTTCTTCTAAATTAAAAAAAAACTAAAAATTCTCAAAAATCCAGTTTAAGATTTTTTTAATTTGTTGCAAAAATTATTACATATCATAATTTAATTCATACTTTTATCATGTTTTTTTGAGCTATGACGTTAATCATGTCATAATGTTATTCACTCTTAAGAGAGTGTACAACATGTTGTTCCTGCATTGCAATTTTCTGCACGATGTTCACTGGACAAAAAACCCAAAAAACCTAAAAATTTTCTACAACAAAATCTAGGTTTTTTCCAGCCCTGGTGATAAAGACAGCCAAACCAAGGCAACTGTACACTGCTGCTAAAAGAGCAGAAGTCAGATTCCAGCACTTCACATGATTTCCATACTGCTAATATATTTCTGTCCATTCTGTCCATCAAATAACTGGCTGTCTGACCTCTGGAGGTAAATGATCTTCATAGAATGACATAGAGCCGGATTCTTAAAATCTCATGTGTCACGTACACTGTGTTCCAAAATTAGCAATCCCCCCTTGATTCAAATGCAGATAATTCAGTTTGTAGTTCATGGATTTGAATCAAATACCATACACTGCATTACCTTAAAATTACTTATCATCACACATATTATGACGCCCACAACTTACCATGTGTGCTCAGTGTAACATCATTATAATGTCAGAGTTTGTTCATATTAAGAGAGGGTTCCCACTCGAATAACAGAATCGAAATTCAGGTCTTTAGGAGGACTTTTTCAGCACCATAAAAACAAGAAAAACCCATCGACGGACTTAGCTAAACCATAAGCACCTGAGTTATTTTAGTCAAAAAACATGATACATGAAGTATTACCTGACAGATTAATGATGTATGTCAATCAAGCACATAATATTTATATAAAAACAATTCCAGTAATTAAGCACAAATACAACTAAAAAAATTACGGATTCAATATCTTGTTTTTTCAGAATAACATTAACAAAAATCAGGACTTACTCATGACTTTTTCAGCACCCATGTCCAATTTCAGGACTTTTCAGGTCCTGAAAAATGAAAAGTCAAATTTCATGACTTTTCAGGACCAGTGGAAACCCTGTTAAGATTACGTTCAATACATTGACATTATTAACAAAGGGATCACGCAGCAGCATACCCGCCTTAGACTAAGAGCTTGCGTCAAGGCCAACGACGGCCACTTTGAGCTCTGACTTTAAATGCTAGTTCAGAATGACTGACTCCATGAATGTTTTGAATTTCGTAAAAATACATCAGGTATTAACGATTTTATGCCAACTTATCTGAAAAGAGGGCAAAAATTTTGGAACACAGAGTATTTCACTTCAGTCAGTGCAGTTGGCCTATATTCACCTAAGGCACCATCTTAATCAGTAGAGACATGATAACGATAATTACAAATAACTCACTCTGCTATATCTTTCTTTTTCTCATTCTTCTCCTTGGGTTGAAAACTTTTGACAAGTCTTCTACAAACAGGCAGCATACATGTACGCAGCATTCTTACAAATTCCGGTATGCAAAATTACCTACATGTAACAGCAATGACATAATAACCTACGGATACCTGTGCAAAAAAATTACAACAAAAACAATATTCACTCACTTCAGCTTTGTTGCATATTCCAGTTCAATGGCACATTTTTCTTTCATGAAATGTAGAATTCTTTCACAAAACTCTGTCCCTTTCTGTGTGTGAGTAAGAACGTTATCAAACTGATCCTGAACAGCCAGACAACAACAATTATCTGTCACAGTAATAAACAAAGAAATAAAGCCCCCACTTAACTATAAAAAGTTTGTCAACGACAAATTACTTTATAGCCATTGCACTGTTGAAGGACACTGTTGAAGGAAGACTCACACAGGCTACAGGCATTCCACATGACATGCCAAAGACGTATTCTTGGTGTTAGATGGAATGACTTCGTCACCAACAGGGCTGTAGCTGACAGAACAAATCTGCCAAGTATACTCAGTACCATAGCCGCTCGCCGTCACTCCTTTTTCAGCCATATTCGCCGTTTGCCCGCCAACACACCAGCACATAAGGCCCTGAAGCTTGCAGTGGACTCCAAGTCCGGAGACATACCACGACTGGAATCGCTCCGCTGGCAGACCACGTACTAGATGGATGAGTCAGATTGTGTGGGACACCGGACTCACTGCTGCCGACGCATGGGCTCTTGCCGATGACCGGTCAACGTGGAGGGTGCTACGACCCACAGCTGGTTACGTGCAGCAGTGAGTGAGTGAGTATTGCAAAGCAGATTTTACAAGTAAGTTTATTCTCATGCACCTTGCAATTGTGAATATTTGCAGCATGCAAAGCCACGCCCTGTTGTTCGTACGAAATCACATAGCAATGCTAATTCTACCGATTTCAGTCACCTCTGAAGCAATGCTGGTTACTGTTAATAACAGGCTTATGTTTAAAATCTAAACTGTTCACGACCTATCGTGTAATGCTAGAAGATATGCCGTATGGTCTCAGGGGACATAAAAAACTGGTGAAAGGCAAATCAAAGCTGGATTCAAACAAATGTTTTCTTCAGTCAAAGAGTGGTCAATGGCTGGAATGGACTCCCGGCAACAGTTGTGAACGCAAAATCAGTCAACAGTTTCAAGAATGCCTACGACCGCCTTTGTTGCAAAGATACGGACGATACAATCTGACTAGCTGCCTGTCCATTAATCTACAAGTACAAGTACAAGTAAGTCTAAGCTACATACGGCCTGCACTCTCTGCCCATCGTCAGTCAGTCAGCCTCTCAGGTGTGCATGCATAGCAATACAGGTAAACAAAACAGGAAAAAAGTGCGCGACAGTCAAAAACGACGATGACAACAACGAAACATACCCACAAATCAACAGACCAACTCATCCTAACATACACAAGCTCAGCTTCCACGCAAATAAGTATGTTTTAACAAATACTGACAAATAATACGCCTGAAACCTCCGCGATAAACAAAGCAACGAACCACTGAATCGTACTCTGTTTACTGAAGTAACGTACATAACGTATCTCCAGGTGCGCCAAGTTTCGTTTCAATTTCAACTATAAATTCATTCATTCATTCATTCAAAGTTTAATAAAAACAGACAAAACGCTGTTACACAATAAAAACGAGCGGAAGTCAATAAAATGGTACGAACAAATAGTCCAAGCTAATACAAATTGTCATTATATAGCATTCTTATAATAAGGATAATGAGGATGCTCTGGGTAGTACTTGTCCAGCAGTGAGAGCAGTACAGCGTAGAACTTGTCAAATTCCTCCTGCGGGTCCCCACTGCGACAGACAGTGTGCACCTGCAGAGGATCAACGTCAGCTAGAAAACGTGCGTGTTGTGCTGCCGTGTGTTTTCTGAACGTACGCACACACCTGGTCTTTGTAACTGTTCTCTTGACATGGCCAGTATAGGCAACGATTGCCATGTGGTCGCTTTTTACTGTCGATTTAACAACCTTGATGTTCTCATAGTA
>Ga0056128_1009491_pt1 | contig 12212 bp, 7 predicted proteins | sample WorMetLIZISLAND2_FD_71113 | JGI IMG/M metagenome (GOLD analysis project Ga0056128, IMG submission 71113) | Marine gutless worms symbiont microbial communities from Max Planck institute for Marine Microbiology, Germany - Olavius geniculatus... ...
ACGTCCATTTCAAATTGACCGGTTTAAATTTATAACAACGTTTCTCTATCAGAACACTAGGTAGCATACCTTAACTAACGAGCGAAAAGCCCGAAACTCAGTTCAAACTTTACCGATCTACTGCCCAGGACAACGCTGGGTAAGGATATACCAAGGTACGATTGGATAATGACTGTCTTGAGGATAACAAGAAAGATTATTAGAACTACCATTATGTTAATTATATATGCACGCGAATAATGGAGTTCTTGCAATTTTAGGTTTAGCTCGTTTTTTGTGTTTTGTGTTTCTGTAAATATTAAACTTTCTGTTCCATTACTATGTGTTTTGTGTGCATTTTGCCTAAAAAGACCGTCCGCGAATGACCTATACTGTGTCAGGCGGGACGTTAAACCTTACTCTCTCACTTAAACTGTCAGTAGCAAAAACAAAACTTGCTACAATAACAATGTTTGAGTCAAAAACAGTGCTAAAATGCGCATTGCTATCTTAACTCATATCGTCATAGGGATACGGACTAAAGGTAGCTAGCTGCCCAATAATGTTCGCTCCGTCCATTACCAACAAAACAGTTTGTAAAATTAATGGTCGCTATAGAACTGCTTTATTCCAAGTACCGTAATTTAATTTGTCAAATGATTATTGGAGAATTTTCAAACGAGTAGGCCCACTGTTGTGCACTTTAATGTTTCACGTATTGCAAAAGCTTTATTCGAAATTTAGTTAGCATAAAAATTTCTAGCAACTCATGTAGCAACCATGAAATAATCTGTTATAGTTGCTCGGTTTGTTTTCATAATGTCATGCCGCCTTTCTATAATAAAAGCCGATTTTAATATGTACGAAAAACATTTAGCTAATAAATGGACATTTGACGAACTGTATTTTTTTGTCATCATTATTTTTTTTATTATTATTATTTATCGTTATTAGTTATGTTTCTTTCATGGCTGTCATTTGACGAATAAAGGTGTATGTATAAGCAGCAATGACGGAATATTAACATACTATCAGATTTTTGGTTATAACCTAGACTGAACGTTAAAACAATAAATACAAAAAGAAAGAAAATATTACATCGAGAACGAGAAATATGGGCCGTTATTTTGTACAACGGAAAATGATTGGCAGGCGTCCTTATCTAATAAAACGCGCGTAAAAGTTTAACGCGCAAATCGTGCAAGGAGCGATTCGCGCATGCAAAGCGCCTATTAAATCATCCCACAGTGCTGATACGTCAAATATACGGTACGATCGCTGTCACTGAATAATTCATTGGAGTATGTGCCAAGCGGAACTTTTGTACGAAGCTGTATACCGCGCCCGATCAAGTGGTCTCTAGCAAGACTAGCATTATGGAGTCTTGAGACTTATCAGGGGCTGAACGGTAGTTCAAGCCCTGTGTTAACGGCGACTTCTCTTTCTTATGGGAAAACCAAAAATTCGACCCCCACAGAATCAAAACCCCTGATCTGACTGAGATAAAATTTGGCACGGTTGACAGCAGCACATTGACACACAGTCAGTATGATGCGGGCAATATCACCTTTTGTGATTTTTGCTGATTTCGATGTGCAAGTCCTTAAATGTTGCCGTTAACAAGTGTATAAACTAATGTTTTGTACATTTATAGGACTATTAGCGGCAGTGGCGTAGACGGAAATGTGAATAGGCGAGCATCGGCCCCTTCTTTCTTCTTCCTCTTTTTTTCTCTCTTCTTTTATCCCTGTCGTTCTTGCCTTTTTTTCTTTTTTCCTTTCCCTGTCTTTAAAAGTAAAACCAATAAAATTTTGATAGGGAGTCTGGCAGAGCGATGTGAGCTCCCCCAGAAGGATCTGGCGCGGAGTTACAGTCGACATCAAATTTGGTGATTCCAACAATTTTAATTATTTTTTGTAAATCAACTGACCAAAAAATTTAGTGCTGTTTAGACGTATGTTTGTCCTGTTTGAAATATTGGGGGATGGGGCTGGGCCCCTTGGGCCCCGTTGTCTTCGCCATTGATTAGCAGGCCACCAGAAAACAGTGCTGTGTCAAGATTTCGATTTCACTTGCCGAGACTCGCGAGTCAATTCGATCGTTGAACGAGCCGGCCGCCGGGAAAAATCGATGGAATGCAATGGAAGTCTTCGGATAGATGGATCGCTCATTTCCAGTTCACTAGACTGCAGCGCAACGTTGCATGTCCCGTTCATATTGCCCGGTCGATATGCGTTAACCGAGCCCCGTCAGAACCAGTCACCCTAAAACTTAATAATAACTCGAAAGTAGGCCTATGCAATCATTTATTCCCAAGTATGCCTTAAGATTTCTTTAAAATTTTACATTGGTTTATTGTAATATATCAAATGTAAAATAAAATAACTTTGCATGTTGCACACTATAGTGCTTTAGTATACAAAAGCTAATAATAATAATTTTATGCTTGATCCAAAATACGAAAATTATTCAAAATGTTTATTTTGCTGTTACTGGTAGATACATAATACAAATTAAAACATAGGAAAAAAATTACATATACAATAATCGGACAAAATATTCTTCGCATACATTGCTAAATGTTTTCTTACGATAATTCATTAATTGGTAACTGAAAAGCACAATAGAAAAATATAATTTTAATCGTAATCGATTTAGTACACAACTGTAAAAAATTGATTTCGAGCCTGTACACTTTTTGCTTTACACTGCATACGAATTTTAAAATTTTACTGTATGGCTTACTGTGAGTTACCACTCCACTTTTCTTCCTTGTATGTGCACTTGTTTCACAAATATAAAATTTTATTTAACTTTAATTCGTTGTTGTAAAGTAATAAAAATTGTATATCAATCACGGCATATTTATAGATCCTGCTGTCTAAAGTAAAACATAATATTAACTTGTCAGCAGATATACAAAGTTATTTACATTGACTTTAATAAATTTACATAAGCTATGACAGTATCATGTAGCATAATGATTGCATTGATCCGATCACGTAACATTTTCTGATAAATCGCGGATAATAGCTGTAGCATAAAATCACTACTTGTGTAAAATAAATATTTTTTGATGTTTGGCATAAAAACAGATTTTTATTGCAATAACTAATGTCAGAAAATTGGTGCATTTTGTACTAAATTTAAAAAAATTATTGTTGCAGCAATGTTGTAGGCCTACGCACAATATAAAAGTAGGTATAAAAATTTTTGCTGCTCCGTCGATAAAAAATTGTGACGTGTTTTGCCCAACTTTTGCCACATTTATTAAAAATTTTACTACAAGAATAAAATTAGTAGTATATACCTATTTTATTTCAAATATTTTTCAAACATTTTATTGGGATAAAAATTATTACAGTTTAATTAATTTAAAAAGTACTAAAATTTTAATTTAAATAATAATTTACAGGCGAAATTTTATTAAAAATAATGAAATAATCAACATTTGCGTTTTAATTATGTACTTTTTGCTGCTTTTTTATCGCTGCAGTCCTAACTTTGATTTTTGAAATTTCTAATCGAGCAAAAATTGTACAGCAAAAATACTAACACAGTGCAGATGTACGGATGTTTGCATTTTATTATTTTTTTAACGTTTTGTTTACTCATAACTATAAGATGAATAAATTAAATTTACAGACATAAAATGCGTGCATACAAACATGTATAAAGTTTCATAATTAGATATCATTGGGGAATAAATGTTGCATGCACCTCAATATTAAACCGCAGTATTTAGTGTAAAACATTTTCCTTTGTTTCTAGAATATTGTATACATTCGGGATTTTTCACTGCAGCTAAGCCGCCGATGTGCAGCACTATTTTACGTCTGCTAATGTAATGTTCATGAATGACATTGTTGTTTACTTATGGGACCTACATAAACGAGCGAATTCTGTGCAGTACATCATGCATGAAGGAGGAGAGACTGTCCGTCTGTCCGTCCGTACATCTGTTAAAAGCAATTGCATTGCTGTCCATTCAATAACCGACAGCAGCTGCTTGCCGGCTGGCCACACCGGCCGTTCTGCAAGCTGGCATACGGCATGGGAGACGGCGCATGGGAGTAAAATGAGTGAGATACTGAGTGGGGCGACTGAAAATGCAAGACCCGGAAAAAGACGGACCAAATCGCATGGGCTGGATAATGAATGACCAAATCGTTTTTTCGAGCTAGATGTGTAAAAATTAACTTATATCTGTTAAATCAAAAAATAGTTTTTAAAAGTCTGATTTTTTACTCGAGTTTTTGCTTCTATCTAATTAAAAGTCACTGATAAGGGTTATTGTATCAGCTTTTGTTGCTATTACTAATATACTTTTACATTTCAAGTAAAAAATATTAGTTGAATTCTTCTTAATTTGTGTCGTGGTTTTACATCTGTTTATACATTTTATCGTTTTAACTTTTAAGGCATTGTGTAGCCACAGCTAGTTTCTAGAGTAAGTTTATTTTTATTTTATCGTACCTTCGTGTCTTTTGTGAATAAACATGTCTTTTTACTTTTCTGCGGCAGAAAAACCGTACAAAATTATGCGTATCACAGTGTGCCGTGTACGCATTCCGGCTTTGACGTCTGTCCTGCATAACTATACTGGTCAATTTTTTATTACGGTTAAGAACGGTCCGTCATTTTCAGGTCCTGCAAGTTCAGCGCCCCCGAGTGAGTGTACGGTTCGACCAGTTGTTTATAATAGGCTGAACGGCGCGTGACGTGACGCTAGGCACCAATGATTGATCGTACCTCTGGCATTTCACTTCCCCTTCTCATTCCCCTCTCTGCCCTATCTCTTCAACCTAGTATACCTGCTTTTGGCTGGTGCGACCCATGATACAAAAGGCCGAAGTCTCTATGGCCCAAAGGTACAGTATTTAGAGAGCGCTCTGCTCTGGTGACTGCTATGGGCCTAGTGCTAATAACGTGATGGTATGCAAGATCGTAACACATTAAACAAGCAAGCATGATAGGCTACACTGTGTCCGAAAAAAGTAACCCCTAAACATCATACATTAAAAATGCGAAATCCGAATGATTTTGACTAATATTTTGCACATCTAATTGCCAAAAAATTGCTAGAGCGATCGCCAAATTTCGTTGAAAAATAATATTTCTAAGCGGAGTTATTAACTGTTGAATATCGGTAACAAAAATACATCTTTGTTACCAATATGGTGTTACGTAAAAAACACAAAACAACCGGTACATTTGCATACTTTCAACGAAGAAGATCTAATTTGGGCAAAATTTTACATCAATGATGTATTATCTATTGGCAATTAAAAATCCAAATTTTAGTTAAATCGGCCGAAAAATAACAATAGTTACAGTAACTTTTGTTAGTTTACCCCAAAGCGTGAAGCGTCCGGTATTAAGCAACCGTTTGTTTAATTCTAACAGTGTCCATGGCTTGCTAGGAAATTCCGCGATAAACTTTTCAGCACCGTACCCTTTTTTTTGTTTCGACGGTTTAATCAAAACATGATCGTCTGCAAAAATGTTATTTTCTTATTATTCATGTTGACTGCGTCAACAAACGTCATTTTCACTCGAGCGGCTGCAATAGGCTATGAAACGTCATATTGGAAAGAGAGATATTTTGTCATCTATATTCAACAATTAATAACTCTGCTAAAAATAACATTTTGGAACAAAATTTAGTGATCGCCTTAGCAATTTGTTAGGAATTAAACGGACGAAATGTTAAGATTTGTTAAGATTTGTTAAGATTCAACATTTCTATTGTGCAATGTCTAGGGAGTTACTTTTTTCCGGACACATTGTATTATTATGTCTAGTTTTACATGTGGCTAGGCCTATACTATTTTTTATAGTAAAATAAAAATAAACATTAAAAAAGATTTTTGATTATTGCTATTTTTTAATATATGTAAGTTTAATGTTTTATTATGTTTTATTATGTTTTTATATTTATTGTTTATGTTTATTGTTTTTAAGTTTATTGTTTTTATGTAATTTATTGTTACACGTATGCTGACTTTTTTAATGACTGTGTCGTATTATTATAACTGTTTGATAACTAAATTTAAAAACAGTCATGCATTATTTTCTGATACAGTCTATGCACCAGCACCCAAACAGTGTATAAATTCATAAGTAGGCCTATATCACGCATGTGTATCTCAGATTTTGTCATGAAGGTTTTTACTCCGAAGTTTCTTAAATTTTAGTACTTTCGTCTATTCCATTCATCACTGAGTCAATTTTCACCAAGTAGGCCTACATGTACATCGTGCTATGTTTATTAATATTATATTATTAATATTATATTATTATGTTTAATTAATATATATATATATATATATATATATATATGTGACGCCAATAAATGATTGATTGCTTGACAGTGTCCAAAGCATCACACTGCGCGACTCGTGTCAGGGTGTCCTAGCTGAAACGATTGCTGCTGTCTTTTGGAGCTAGTAGGCTCGCTCTACTCCCTTACAGAGAGTGTAGAAAAGCTCTCGTCGATGTTTTGCACATGTGCCTGCCCGTGCCTTGCACCGTCGAAACCCGGCGATCGAGGAAGCTCGAGTTCTTATTAAGTTGTCTGTCAGAGCAGACTCGACGAAGTGGTCGCGAATCGAGATTATCCTCGGATCGGATTAGATTCACACCCTGCAGAAACCCGGCCGGCCGCGAATAAATTGGACGTTTCGTCAACCGCGCCTGATTCGGTTAGATTTCTGCGCCGTATATGAGAAAGTGTCGATATGCATGAAGGAATGTGCAGCGAAAGTCGCACAGGAAAATGACATCCGACAGTCCGAGGTGCCATACACCATAGCTTCCGTCGGTAGCGTATCATCTGCGTATGCATGCAGAGTTAAAGAATAAAAAAATTCGAACTTCCACTTAATTTCCCTCCTTTTGCTTTTCGTCGAGCTATGTGCAACCTTTAACCAGTTATCGTGTTGACAGAGATAAAAAAAACTCCGCTGAAAACAATACTGCCCTCGATTCCGCGGGCAGTAGGCCTAATAAAAATCTGCATTAAAGACAGCAACAACGTTGCATGCTTCTGATAGTATGCGCGTTTGAAAAAAAGTACGGAAGTAAAAGACATGAGTTACTAAGTATGACGTTCTGAACATTGTCGGTTGAGACAGCAGGTTGTTTCACGCAATAATGGTGCCCATGCACAAACGAAAACTGCAGCGAAACACAAAAGTATATGAGCGTACATGTCACAACCATGTCGCCTTGGTCTAAGCTCCATCAATAGAGGCGCCATTGCAATGGGGAGAATACTAAGCCCTTTGAAAGAACAAAACGTTTATGTCATCTGCAGCATGAGGTTCATTCGAGCGTTATATGGGTATAGCGATAATAAATTACACCGTTTATTCGACGACCCTTTCACTGATCCTTCAACGGCCATAAAAACCGACAGCTACGACCATAAAATACTATATAGTAATAACTGATACACTATTTTATTTGATACATGAGGTGTATTAATGATAAGTACACTATATCGGTCGGTATCTTGCTCAAGCTCATTCATTGCATACAGAATGCAGTAACCAAAACAAAGTGCTAAAATTAAAATAGTAAAGACATAAAATGCTGGTCGCAAAAAATAATAATTCTTCAATAATTTTTTTAATAGAGGAAGGTACTTTAAACACCAGCATTAAAATCATTATCATCATCATCCTCAACAGTAGCAGCAGCGGCAAGCTTTTTGGTGCAGCGTTGCTTCAGCTTGAGTGAAAAGGAAAAAGAAGAAAATGTCTTATTAATAACCAGTAAATATCGACCGCGAAAGGGTTAACTCATTCAATGGCGACCAAATGCTCAATCAATCAACAAATCAATTAATCAACCCAATTTTTTTTAAGTAACCAAAGTAATACGAACTGCTGCTAGGTACACTAGAAAGAGATTAGTTACAGTACAATTTGGAAAATGATTTGGTAAACGGAGAGCTTTGAGATGTTGCAGGCGGAAGACGAAACGACTCGGCAATGCTCATAGTTACGATTACTGCACATAGGTTCGCTTCAATAATCCGGCGTCGTCGTTGTCCGACGATGCAAACCGAACATCCGTTTATGACCGACGGACGACTTTATCAAGCCGCAGAGACAAACGGACCGACGGACGCGCAGGGACGAGACCGGCCGGCGCGCCGGAGGAACAGATCGGGCCGGCGAGAGAGCGAGGTCGACGGGCCCAGCCGGGTCACGCCGACGTAACGGCCGGTGTCACATTAAAAGATCTCCCCCGTGAAAAATCCGCCCGAAGAGAGAAAATTTTGGATTTGATGTGTCTCCCTCTTATTAAAATATCGTCGCCTCATAAAAAGTCTCCCCGTCGGTAAGCCTCGCCGGGCGGGAGGATTTTTACCGGTAAATTGTCGGCTGGAGAGAGAGTTTTCTGGGGGGCGATTCTATAATGAGACACCGGAAACCGACCAACCGAATAGCGGAAGACGCGAACCAAGTTCTTTCCGGAGGATATCGATGATTGATGGAGTCGGTGGACTAGCTCCAGTCCACGTGGAGATGCTATCGCCAGATCACGACCCCGCGACTGGCTGGGCTTCGATCGTCCTCAGTGGCGTAGACAAGAAGGCCCAGAGAGCCAAGACCTTTCCTTCCCCTCTCTAATCTCATTTTTGGTAAATAGATATAGGGTCTGGGGAAAATAATTTAAATAAACGTTGCCGCCAGATTTCATATTTTAAGGCAATAATGCACCAAATTCCACTTCGACTAATCCTCCACTCCATACTCCACTGGGGAAGCTCACATTCACTGCAGCGCTGCCCTAAATCTTTTAGGTGAAATTTAGGAACGATACTTCTAAGGGAAGTGAGGGAACAGAAAAAAAGAAGAAAAGGGGCGGGAAGAAATGAGAAGAAGGGCAGGGAGTCGAAGCCCCCAATTTACATTTCTGGTTACGCCACTGTGAACGGCCGACCGACGACTTCGATCGTCCTCCAGGCAAGTCCAGACGGACGCCGGACCTCTGGAGGGAAAGAGTCCGCCCGTAGGCCGATGTTCCTCTCTGCATCGCCCCATCGGTCTCTAAGTCTTTGTTACAACGAGTTGTATCATGTCGCAGCGCGGATTTGCAGATGGTATCGGACCCGACGCAAATCAATACGCTGCCAGCCCATCCATCTGTCACTTTCGCGTCTCGGTTCATCATTCACGCTTCGCCGAACGAACGATTGACGTTCGCTACGTCATCTGGATACCTATCGCTTAATCGAGTCGACGTTCTGCAATTTCTATTCGATTTCATCAAGATTACCCCCTGCTTTGTCAGAATTAACTATCGTGTAACGTTTTGTACTGAAACACGACTATTTATTGTAAACTGACATGCATTTTGTTCTATTGTACCATAAGTCGCGCACAGGGCGACGTAACAGAACTGAACTAAACTGACATGATTTAGTTTTTGACGAACTGACTGATGGGGAAGCAGTAATGCATTACCGTAGGCACTGTCTAACGGCGTCGGTGGCATAAGTAACTATACGCTTTCGTACACGCCAACCAATGACCAAAAGGTTCGCTTTGCTTGCCCATTGATCAGTTCGTCAAAAACTAAACCGTCCCAGTTCAGTTCAGTTCGTTGACGTCGCTCTGTACGCGTCTTTAAAATCAGTGCAATTAAGGCATTCGATAAGAAGTTTTATTGACGCCGTTGAGTGCGGTTTAAAATAAAATAAACGAATGTAAAACATCAAACGATCTGAGCAGTATGGGTTAAGATACAGCAATTTTCACTCGATTACAATTTTGCAAACGAGTTTTATGCCAAGTGATTTTTGCAGTCAATACGACTCGCGATATGATGCACGTTAGCGCCGAAGCAAACCCGACTAAATAGATAACACATTATTGCAAACTGTACACATTTGCACTTACGAAAATTGCATAGACGTTCGAAACTAGCGCGCTAACAATATTTCGCATTTTTTGCAGTCGCTTAACAAAAAAAGTAATGACGACATTAACGTTACAGTAAAAGTAAAAAAGAAACATAAAAAGAAAATTCTACGACACGCATATGCTCACCGAGCTATTTAATAAATCAATCAAGCAACCCGGGATTTCTAAAGTAACCTACAAAATCCGGGATTGATTGGTTGAGTGCATTGATAATATTCGAGTAAAACATATATTGTAGTCAGTTATTTTTAACGACATATGCTGACGCATTACCCTCATACTGGAACTACAGTTAAGTCAGTCGGTCAAATGTACAGAACGTCGACGGAAAACAAAATATAAATAATCGTTAACACAATAAACATGTAACTATTAACATCTATAGGTCTGCAATAGTACACGCACGCTTCGAAAGCCATACAGTCGATTCACTGCAATATTTCGGCGTAATAACACGAAATAGTACAAAAAGTTATATAAAACTGAAACCTGGTTGACGAACTGAATACTGCTATTTTATGATGAAAAACGATGCGACCAACACGGTTAAACCATGCATACACACATTCGTGTTTTATCATCAACGTCGCGGTTTCACCAATAGATTACCCGACATGGAGTCTACCTAAAATGGATGTACATTTTGTCAAATTACTGCTGCATTTCGTAAAATTTTATTCCAATAACCTGAGATATCAAAGCAGCCCACACTATCGCGGCAATAAATTCGACCTTCAGCGGTTTGCAATTGCGATAAGTAGGCCGCTATTCGAAACGTTAATTAAAGATCGCGTACTTGCATTGCGCTTTTCACATAAAACTCGCGACCAGAAGCGCTTTACAATCTCAGAAGTGGCAGCTGATTGGCATGAGCTAATAATATCGCAGCGCACTATGTGGCCATCCATTGCCCGCGTAAACGATTGGACCCGCGGTTTGCAGCAACTATAGACATGCCACCACCCCAATCAGCCACACTAAAATTTCACCCCGTAGCTTGTAAGCTACTACTCACTTCTGTCCCGCTGAGGGTAGGAGACTGAGTTCACCTGGGACGCGTGCAGTAGGTTAGCAACGGTGCATTTGTGCATAATCCTTTGAGCACATCACGCCAGCAGCTCGTCGAAGTGTGTACACAAAACGTCAATATTGCTGAATGACACGCGACGAGAAACGTTACATTTTCACACACATGAAGACGAATAATACACACTATACATTGATATACAGTAACACTCGAACAGTGAACATGTACTTAACTTTGTACATTGTACAGACACGCACCCGTATTCACGAATCCAGGCATAAAGATGATTAAAGCACAACAATTATCAGAGTATTTAGTTGAGTAATTTCTTGCAGTTTTTAATCGTTTCTTCAATAGCATATATTCTTCCTACAAGAAGCCCAGCTATCGCTAGAATAACCAACCGTATACTTGAGTACGGTCGGCTAATAACGACAGAACAGAGAAGCCGACATGAAAAAAGTAGTTAAGTGTTTGTTTTCACTTAAAAAGAGTTGGTATATGACTTGAAACTAAAAATTTAACTTGCGTTTCAAACTTCACATCGCTGGGATTATTATCGCCAAAAAATTCCACTGCAGCGTTTTTATCAGAAAGAGAGACGGCATTCTAAATCCTAGATCTATCGTCACTGTTTACAAGTCATATTTTAGCCTAAGTTTAATACTGCAATGCACATGTTTTATAACATAGTTTTGCATAATAGCCACTACACTGTGTCCCAAAAAACATCCCCAACATTTTTGGCTGTAACTTGAAAATCAATTATCAGATTTTGATAATTTTTGGTACGAATATTTTTGACACAACCGGACATCAAATGACCATTTAGTTTCCTACCTCACCCAATGTATGCTTTTGCACTACTTAGGGAAAGCAGATCAAGCGAAATATGTGTTGAAATAAACAGAAAACCTGAAAAAAACATCCCCGACATTATTGATCGTAAGTTAAAGAAAAATTAACAGATTTTAATAATTTTTGGCAGAAAAATTTCTGACACAACTGGCTATTAAATAAGTGTTTTAGTTTTCACCTCACCCAACGTCTGCTTTTGCACTACCTGGGGAAATGAGACCAAGCATAATACGTGTTAAAATGAATGAAGAAACGTTCATAAATTCCGTCTGTCCTAATCTGTGGGCCCAAACAGTCGGTCTATTACAAGGTTTGACTGCTATGCAGCAGTGTGACTACAAGATGAAGTTTTGGAATGTTTGTGAAGTCAAGAAGCGACTGGTACGGCCTGGATTGGTCTGGAGCAGAAT
>Ga0056128_1009492_pt1 | contig 12212 bp, 14 predicted proteins | sample WorMetLIZISLAND2_FD_71113 | JGI IMG/M metagenome (GOLD analysis project Ga0056128, IMG submission 71113) | Marine gutless worms symbiont microbial communities from Max Planck institute for Marine Microbiology, Germany - Olavius geniculatus... ...
GAATAACACTTGAATCTGCGAGTGTGATGCATTTGTGACTAGTGTGACATTATGGTATCATCTCCTGATCCCTAAAGTGTGACGTCTTGGTACCTATTCGACTCCGATCACGCTGAGTGTGCTCTACCACGACCATCTAAGTCAACTCACTGTGGTTGTTTGTCCGTCGTTCGTACCAACGAAAGCTAAGGCAAATGGCAAACACATCGCGCAATACAATAGCACCGTAACCGTTGTCTGGTTATTCAGTGTGAAGCCAGCGACACACGAGCCGGGAGCCAGCCGTCGTCAGCAAAGAAATTTTAATAATTATTTTACACATCTCATATATGCTATAAGTCACCTGTAAAGTTCAAAGTGCGTTCCTATTTTTTTGGCTTTCTCTTTTTATTGCAATAGGCCTATTTTTGTAGTCCTCGATCTTCATATCCTAGAAACAAATGTGTGACTGACACAATTCTATCAACTTTTATACACGTTTTCGATCCTCCCATCAGAAAGCAGCTTTAGTACTGTACTGTACGTACAAAGTATGGGTACTCAGAATCGGAGGACAACATAATTTTTAGACGACATGTAAAGTGTAGGCCTACAAAGAAATCAAATCTTCCTCGAAAACGCACTGTTTAATTTCATAAGTATGTAAATCGAAATAAAATTCTACGCTGAGCGGTGCCGGGGCATCCGGGTCTAGTGACACATGAGCCGACTGCCCGGTTGTCAGCCACAATAAGCTTTGCAATGCAATACTTTTCTCCCTTTCGTCGGGTGTCAACGACACACGAGCAGGATGCCCGGGCCGGGTGTCCTGGCCCGCTCAAAGCGGCTCATGTGTCGCTGAAACCGGGTGTTCTGCCCGGATGCTTGGCTAGTGTGTCGCTGGCTTAAGCAGGTGTCTGGCTGAGGGCTAAAACCATCGACACAGGAGCCGCACATGCGGCCCGCACATGCAATGCTTTTTGTGGCCCGGATGTGCGGCCCGGATTTGCGGCTCGTGTGTCGCTGGTTTAAGGAAACAGAGATTAGCGCCGTCCGATCGTACACGTAGCTGCGAAAACTTTTTTCTTTATCATATTTTGATATAAGTAGAGATGTTAGCTGTTTTAAAACAAATGTTTTTTGTTTTATATTTTCTTTTAAAATAATAAAAGAAAAAATGTTTTTTTTTAATTTTTCAGTACTTCTGTTTGTCTGCAGTTACGAAACTGTTCATTTTTAAATAAAAGTATGAATTTACAGTTTTTGGCACTATCACAATATACAGTTTTTGGTGCTGCCACAAAAAGAATTGAAATGTTCCTCACCAGGAAGTTTGAAATAGTGATTTTGGCTTAGGGTAGGTTTATGGTTATTTTGACTGCATTAAAACACATTTTATATGATTAGTTACAATAATTTAGTGCATTAATTTAATATAAATGGCAAAAATATGCACTGAATGTTAACAGTAACGGCCATCAAAAAAAACAAATGAAACAAATAAAACACAAAAACGTTTTAAAAGAACAAAAACACAGCACAAATAAAACATGTTTTGCATCTCTAGATATAATGCATGAAAATTTAAAAGCTATTATGGGATTTTGTGCTGTTGCAACTTACATAGAAATTTTTTTATGTATCTAGGTGTGTCAGTGACATACTGATCTTTTAGAAATGTCCGAGAAATCGCTATGTTGTATTGTATCTTTTGCCAGTCTGTCGGATGCTCTTTCTGGCGCATAGCAACATCACATTTATTGAGGGGGTTTGCCTAAACATTGCAGATCACCACAGATTATCACATATCCTTAGTTTAACCTTAACCCTAACTTTAACCCTAACTTTGCGATGCCACATATAATTCTAAAGTTTAAAAATTAAACCAATATCTGCCATCTCAGCGGATCTGTGGTTACCTGCGGTATTTGGGCACACCGTGTTGAAGGAGCATGTACTCAAGTTGATTTTTGTTGTTGTTGAGATGTAAGTTGTTTTAAAACAAATGTTTTTCTTTGTTTTATATTTTCTTTTAAAACAATAAAAGAAAAAAATGTTTTTTTTTAAAATTTTATAGTACTTAGTACTTCTATTTGTCTGCAGTTACGAAACTGTTCATTTTTTAATAAAAGTATGAATTTACAGTTATTGGCACTATCACAATATACAGTTTTTGGTGCTGTCACAAAAAGAATTGAAATGTTCCCCAGCAGGAAGTTTGAAATAGTGATTTTGACATAATTTAAGTCGGTTGCTTGTTGCTAGCCGCAGAACATTTTGTTCGACGAGCGGAGCGGAGCGGTGAAGGTGAGCGATTTCGGACTGGCGACGTTTATCAACGACGAGACAGCAGACGTCAACGGTGGCCGAGCGGCCGTGCAGCGAACTGCTAAGAAAGGAACTGAACAGTACATGAGCCCCGAGCAGGTTAACTACACTGTGTTCCAACAGACAGAAAACACTAGAACGTCGTAAATATTAAACTAAAACTGCTGTTAATGTAAATAAGTGTTTAATATTTAGGATTTGATTTAAACCCGGTACACAACATTTGGCATAAAAGCACGAACCACGAATGAACGAATGAAAAAATTTAATTTTGTACAGTGTTATTTTTAGACACCGGTTCAAGCAGCTCTTCAGTGGAGTCGGCTATTGACGTCACTGTTGTGTATATAGGCCTACCTGGTAATAACAAAATAAAGTTTTTTTAGCAACAAAAAAAGTTGTAAATAACGTGCTGCGTTAAGGAAATGGTTATAAGACGAAAAAGTTTATCAAAACGTTTTTTTAACAAAAACTGGTCGAAGTAATCTTTGAATAATTTGCTGACGAAGATTGGTCAAACCGGTACTATGGATTGCAAACCCGACTGTGGAAAAAACGTACGCAGATTTTTCAGAACGTTTATTCAACTGATGAGATAATATAAAATTCAAAAAAGCACCGGACACTCACGAAACTGGAATTTCTGAACCATCATGCACAGGATAGTAAAACAGAAACTGACGTTTCAGTGCGAAGCTGCTATATTGTGAACTTCATATGTTAATAATGTATTTTAAACGCTGATAAAATTGGTGTTGTCGCGTGCTTTTTTTCCGAATGTATACGTAATTTTGCTTGAATTGATGTACAGTTATTATATCTAAAAATTCATATTCAACTGCCAAGCAGACGTAAATAAGACAAGAGTGGATTAACCAGAAAGGTGACTTGTAAAGCGACGGACGTTCCAATAACGTAGCCGCAATGCTAAGTGCAGCCCCGGGGTGGACAGCAAAATACAATTTCGCCGACATTGGCTTATTTTCTGTTATGTTCTTCTATTCTTTTTTTCCTATTTTCACTGTTCGTTTCTTGCTTTTGCTAGTAAAGGAATTTTAAAAATCAGTCGATAGTCGTCAAAAACATGGACAAGAATTTGGCGTCTTGTAACTTGTGGGCTATCCGTGAGAACGTATAAAACGTTCATTACTGTCGTCGATGTCATGTTCCTTTGTTAATAAGAAGACAAATGCAATTTACATAAGATTATTATACGGTGCAAAAATAAATTAAAAATAAATAAAATTATTACACAAATCAAAAACACATCATAAAAGCAAACAATACACATAACATTGAAACAATATAAGCAAGATTAATTTTTTGTACAACGTGAGTATAATGAAATGACGTTCACTTGAATGAGAAGATTTATTAATAATATGGTAACTAGCTGTGTGCCTTGTCTGTTCGGGTTATGCGCTGGACACATGGCACTGTATAGTACAAATGTCTTTTGATTGACAAATGACTGGACATACCGCGGTACCGCACTTCACTAAGCAAACGTTGAGCGTTTTGTCGTATTTGTCGCCGCAGAAAACATCGCGCTGCTATGACAACAAAGTGGACATATACGCGCTGGGTTTAGTGCTGGTCGAAATACTCTGTCCGTTCAAAACCGAACACGAAAGAACCAATTCCTTTCGGAATATGCAACAAAATCCAGTCGAATTACCCTCAACGTTCACTAGCAGTTTCCACTATCAGGTAAGGTCTGCTCAAAGCTGCTTGACAAATTTAGCTGGATTCAAAAAAATAGTCATCTATTGCGATGTTTGTGATAGCAAACATTGGCAACTAAATTACTGAACTAAAAATTTTACCACGTGTCACCGCTGCCTAGTGTGCATTATTGCAATAGGCTTAACATATATTACGTTATATAACATATCATGTAATAATGCTAATATAACACAAGCCAAGATTACGCGACATTGTTTTAGGCCCACGTCGGTTTAGTCGAAGTTTGTAATGTGTATTCAAACTCGGGTTTCAAATCACAAATGTCTCTTGTTTTTCATGACGGAATCAGGTCGTTTATTTTACTAACACTAATGCAGCTAATTTCATTTAGTGATTTTAGCAGGGTTCATGCGTGCAAGACTGTGACGTGCAGAGAGACAGACCGCGCTGCGGTATAATTTGTCGCAATAGTCGGCATTGTTAATTCTTCCGGCGATGTCGCTTAATCGCATATCCCAGTAATATGAATATATCATTAGTATTACATGTGCACAATATTACAGTCCGTGTATGTGACGAGTTATCTGCCAGAGGTTTACACGTGTTGTCAGACGAGATTCGTGAAGTCGATGTTGTCGCATGAGCCCAGTCAGCGGCCTACAACACAGCAGATACTCGATGTACTTGATGAGTTGAAGCCGCGAAGACCAAACGCCTCGGCTCACACGGTAATCACTATGAACCGGTAAACTGCTGCTGCCCTGTTGTATAGGCCATAACTCGTTCGCCCATTACCTCTGATGAGAAAACGCTTTGTTGGTCTATCCTTTTGTACACAAATTGATGTAGCTTTACACTTTACGAATTTTAAGGAATTATTCCAAAGCTTGAGAATGGGAGAAAAAGAAAGCGATTTAATTTTTGGTGGCGATCCAGACTTTTGTGGATTCTATATCGTCCATGATCTTTGCCATTGTTTGTTATGTTATGTCATCACCTGTATGATGGTCACGTGTTATTGGTTGTTTTTTTTGAATTTGAGAACTTACCGCTTGTGTTTAAATTATTGTTTGCATTAAATCACAGCGTTGACAATTATTTCTGTCGAATGACTAATTCAATTACGACGAATCTGCTTCAGTGCCTCAGTTTGACGAAAATATAATCGGTTGCGTTGCAACGGTTTGTTGGCTGCAGGCATGAAGAAACACACATCGGCATCAGTTTTTCATCACTTGCCAGTTGCCGTATCTTAAAGACTACGTCAACTGCTTCAGTTCTTCAAGCTTTGCGTTTTTTCTTCGACAAACTGTTGCGGAGCGACTGAAAATGCAGGAGTGGACACATCGGCACTGGCTCTGTAGGGGTAGGGGTAGAAAAAACAACAGTTAAGAGACAAAAAAAATTAAACAACGTGAAAACAACTTAAATCATAGCTGTCAAATTATGGCCGAGACCACTACAAAATAGGCGTACTTATACAAGTAAATGAAAAAAATTATCGAGTTTAACCAACGCGGCATATAGGGATGCGTTTTTGTGTGTGTGCCACGTTAGAATGCTGGGAGATCGCTGTTAACGGTGGCATTGGCTGACAGGTAAAATTTTAGTGCTTGCGACGGTTACTTTCTATTTCGACTAGTGTTTAGTATATAACTACAGTGTATATTTTACTCCGACTATAGCATACTCGTCAGCGTGCCTGTCCGGATCTGACCGTCTGTAGATATAAACTTTTAAAGCATTGCACCTGTGTTACTGCATTAACATTTAGCCTAACAAGGGCCAAAGTAATTCGTCACTGGATGGCATCGCTAAACTGCACGTCGACGATTCCTCGAAGAAGCATTAAGCGCACGTGTTAGAAGCAAGATCCAAGAATTTTAAAGAATTGTGACAATTTTAAATGATGCGTGGCTAAATTATAATTTTTCCTAACGTGCACTTGTACACAAAATGTGCAGCTCTAATACTGAAACAGTGTTAAACACTGTTATACAGTTGTAGGCCTAGCTGTAAGTTTGTGCCGTGTTAGTAACCTATAGGCCTCAGTAACAAACATTCGAGTGTACAATTGATCTGATACACGAACTATTGATTTTCTTTACATTCATTCTTAGAACCTTCTCTTGGGCCCGTTCTTGACTTTGGCCTCAAAATGGCGAATTATATTAGTCATAATGTAATGTGAGAAGTTTTTCAATGGTTTTGTTAAGTATAAGAAGGATCAGTAAAGACGATCGAAAGTTGATTAAAGTTTTACGACAGGAAAAGAACTGGAGTTAACGACTGTGAAGTTGTCTTGGTGGGTTTGATCCTAGGCATACCGCTAAACTTAATTTAGAGTTAACCTAGGCCTAACGCTAAAGTAACTAGACACAAAATTGAAAATAAAACGATAATGTGATTTAATAAGCAGAATATTTACAGCGTGCGAATTATCATGTAAATGCAATGCCAATAAACGAAAATAGAACAGAATTACAACGAGACAGTCAAACAATCAAGCAGTCGCAGCTGCTAGTAAAAATATCTCAATCAAATCATCAGACTGTTCGGTTTCACCGTTTAAAATGAGATATCACATCAACCTATCGAAGATCAGATATAAACTGACGAATAGCTCAATAGAACGGATATTACACGACAAACAACCACAAGCAATATACACATAACTAAGCCACATATAAAGGGCTTAATATCATGATCTGTGCAGAGTTTAGGAGCTCGCACAGGGGTCTCCTCTTCTCGATACGCCACTCTAGGGATCCACGCAGGCCTTCCAATCTATCGAACTCCACATGTAGGGTCTACACAAGTACCCCATTACCATCACCGACAGGCCCGTCGAGAGCCACAGCGGGGCCCGGGGAAACATTCTTGCGGGGCCCCAAACATTTTTACGGAGCCCCTCTGGGGAGAAAGTTTTTGAATTTTTCTTTTCAAAATGGTACATTCTGGCGTACCTCATGTTTCTGGCCAACGGCGGGGCCCCCAAACGTCGCGGGGCCCGGGATAGCTTACCCCCTCTATCCCACCCTCTCGACGGGCCTGATCACCGAAGCCATACAAACGGCCATAAAGTCTAGGCATTTACACATACCATACACACCAGACCACTCTGGTCAGCATCAAACCAACAACTGTAATCAAACAGCTCGTTTCGCGCCCACACTGAACGACAATCTAATTATAGCTTGGTCTCGTCATAGCTAACCAATAACAATACAGTTATTACACCAAGTCAACAAATAATCGCCACCACACTCGAACAAACAGCGAAAAGCTCGCCATCTGAAGCGAAAATAAATCGTCGACCTGATCTCATACAGGCGACATACACACCCCGGCCGACGAGCTGACTAAAAACCAACGCGGCTCGAGAACGACGTTAGTTGAGGAAGTTTTCAAAAAAAAATTAGGACAGGGCAAATATGGAGAATTAATTACACTGGCGCGACAGAACGTCCAAAAGGCAGCCGCGTCAGAATTTTGGAAACCATTAAACTTATGGAGGAGCTTTTCTGCTGTCATGAAAGTGTTCTACACACCTACAAAAATCTGCACAAAATTAAAAAAAGTGGGAAACAAAAATTTTACGGTCGCCTTTCCGACACATTGCAAAGCGAAATTTTCGGCTAAACACCTCCAAGCGCTTTTCAGGGGTTTATTGCCATTCGATAGATGGTATTACTTAATTTTGTAAAATTGTTTAAAATAAATTACAAACTAAATCGTCATGCATTGATTAAAGCTAAATACTGCCCGCAGACAGCCTTAGTCGCTTCTGCGGGCAATAACGAAATGACACCATCTGGCGAATGGTATTCCGTGAATCTAGTCATGTGGTTCAAGCAATGTCACGCATGCAAAAAAAACACACAAAAAATCTGTGATCTTGATTTTAGATCGACGACCTTGTCATTCAGTAGAGTTCTAGAGATTGTCAAGATGCATGTTCATGCAAAATCTCATTAAACTAAGTGCAGCGGTTAATGGGTTATCGTGTTGACGGAAGAAAAACACTTGGCGATGATGCTGAAAACCAGTATTGCCGTCGTTTCCGAGGGCAGTAATAAAAGTGTTCCACGCACTGACAAAAATCTGCACAAAATTGAAAAAAAGTGGGAGACAAAATTTTACGGTCGTCTTTCCGACACATTGCAAAGCACAATTTTAAGAATAAGAATAAAATAACGTTAATTTGTGCCAAATTTCGTGCCTGTCTAATGAACATTTTTTTAAAGTTGCAGGCTGTAAAACAAAGTGCTGTTGCTGTTTGGCCTACCGGTAGTTTACGCCGTCAATTTGCTCAGTCGCTTTAGCCGACGATGCAATGTTGATAAGGTGTTACAGCGACTGCAGCTTGCAGCAAGCCTATACTTGACGCAAGAACAGCTACAGTGCGTTTGCGGCAGTTGAACATCGACGAACGTAGGGCTACTGAGCATACCGCTACAGGTGTCTGGCGAAAGGTACACTGTTCTTTATTTAAAAACAAATATACAGCAGGCGAATAAAACGTGTTAATTTAGATGGCGAAAGCGTAATTAGTAAACCCAAATCTGTAATTGGCAGGCAACCTTAACACTTAAATCTTAACCCCGCGTAAGTCGTATTTAATTTTTGTAAGTCGTAAATGATAGATGTATCAGTTTTAGCGCAATGTTACAAAAAAGTAAAGTTTGCCAATTATTACGACTTACAAATTAATTACGACTTCGAAAAATTAATTCATGAACGAAGTTCGAACGTGCGACCTAATTGTTTTTTCGCAGTTGACGTCGATAACTTCGGTAATTCTTGTTACTGGCGTTGGATACTGCAGACTTTGTACACTATACAGTTTGAAGCAAGCTGTAAAAAGCATAGAACTGATCGAGTTGTCGTTTGGCTGTAGCTGAGGGCGTACCTAAATCACTAATTACGTTTTACTAATTATTTTAAAACATTTCTAAATTACTAAGAAAAAGTCCGAGATTACAAAAGTTTGATGGCAGTTGGCCAAGAAACCTCCGAAATTTTGCCCAAAAATAGAGATGGCGAAATAAGGTAATATTAACATCAAATCGAATCAATACTAATACTTCGTAAAATGCAATTCAATTATACAACATAAAAGTACGAAAGTATGCGAAAATATAATAACAACTAAGCAATACTGTATGACAGCAAAAATGCAACAGTCTGCATTATCTATTCTAAAGCAAACCGTAACAAACTTAATGTTTGCTATGCAAAAAGTGCTGTAGTCTACTGAGATGAAAGTCGCTTGCATATGGTTGGTCGCAATACTGCTCTGTGTATGCATCAAACCCGCGATTTCGCGAAGTTTCGATCCAGGTATGTCTATATGGTAAAATACGAACTTTTAAAAGGGGTACTCCTCTTCACGTTTTCGTTCGAGGAAAACTCCGACACCCAGGGGTTCGAAAGTTTGTCACGGAAAATTAGAATTTATAGGGCAGCCAATATTAAAGATTTTGTGATCTTAGCTTGTACCGTTTTGATAAAATACAGCAGTGTGACAAACAGACGGACAGACAGACAGACGCTATAGTCCATAGCTAAGACGCGCGAAGCATTCTGCTGTCGCGCTCAATGAACAGATGATTAATCGGAAGTGTACGAGAGGCGTTCAATAAATTTCAGGAGTACATTCTTAATACGACAGTAAATCTCACATTTTGACAGTTATGTTACTTTTTAACTTATTCTCCCTGCAGTTCACTGCAGTGTTCCCATCGTTTTACATCGGCTGGAACCAGTAGCATCAAGTTTTTGTTGGCACCTGTAAAAATTTTTCGGACACATTGCTGTAGAACATCTTCATCGTTCTTGAACTTGTCTCCAAATAATTTGCTCTGTGGTCCAAACAAATGAAAATAACTTGAAGTTAAGTCTTGGTTGTATGGCAAAAGCTGTAGCAGTTTCCAGTTCATCTCTCCAATTTTTTCACTGTCTATTACACGGTGGGGCACTGCCATTTAAAAAATGACATCTTTCTGCAGCAAACCCGGTCAATTACTGCAAATTGCTGGTCGTAATCAATCGGACAATAACGCACAGTAATATTTTTCATTCACGGTATGTCCTTCAAGCAAAAGGTCTGCGAGAGCCACTCTCCAAGTAAAGCAAAAGATGCTTCGTCTGCAGCTGACCGTTTTTTGCCGTTTGCATTTGCAGTGCTCCAACACTGACATCATCACTAACTGACTGATGATCACTGCAAAAGCGCGCAAACTGTTGAAATACTTTCAAACGTGACAATTGTGTCACTGCTGATTACTACAAAATAATCTACAATGAATTTTAGCACTTTCTACGCCTTCTACGGCTAGAAAAGTTTGTGATTATTTTCTGCGTATGCCAAATGTCAACGCCCATCCTGTATATCTGAATAATAATGCGTCATCGCTTACGTCATAAATAAAACCACAGTAAGCGATGTACAATAGTGGCTGTCCAACTTCATAATAGTTTTGGTTCTCAACACACTGTCACTGTGTGCTTACTCTAAAGCTACAGCCATATGGCGCTTTACAAATATGTGTATTATTATTATCATTATTAGAACAGTTTTGGAATTTATTGAACGCCTTTCGTATAAAACAGTAAAAATCAGCAATAAGACTCAGGCATTGCTTGGATGTGATTTTATACGTCCGTCTTAATAGATCGCAACATTGGTCTTGCCCGCCAATCCGTCGGTAGGTCGGTCTGTCTCTTTGTCCGTCTGTCTGTTATGTACTTGTTAATAACCCGCGAACCACAAGGCGCAGAAAAAAACGAAATTTGGCTTGAACGTTTCCAAGGGCTGTAGTAACCGGTGTGCAAATTTTCAGTTCAAGAAGTCTAAGGTTACAGTCAGGGTCGGGGATTAGAATTGCACACTGAAGTACTTAGCTATAGGTAGACAGCCGCACAATATGTTGGCATTGGCATTGGCATTGGGAGAATGTATCGTTCTAGTAGTAAGTGACACTGTAGTATATCTGCTTATAGCGGCAGCGATAAGTGGCTTGCTGCTGTTGAACAGGAGCAAGAAGGCTGCGGAGACTGTTGGCGTCTCGAGACCCCATCACTGATAGACATGTCACTCAACTCATGCGCGCCGTGCGACGGTAGGCCTATAGCACAAACAAGCAACGTGAATTATTTTCTGACGATTTATCGAGTTTTTCCAAGGGAAAGTCTCCCCGGACAATTTTTATACACGGTAAGCAGTCTCCGAAGCGGATTATCGGTATTAACTGGGTAAAAATTCCATGCATAAACTCGCCTAGAGGATTTTCATACTTTTAGTGTAAGACGTGGCGGCGATTTTATAACGGCAACGTGGTTTGTCCGTTTGTCACATTCTTGCTCTTTGCTAAAGCCGTTGGACGAGTTAAAATGCCATTTTACAGGAACATTGGTGGACCTTTATAACGTTGTATATATTAGAGAGAGTTTCTGGTTCTCTTAAGGCTAGGCTATAGATAAAGGAAGGATCGTGGGGTCGTAACCCCAGTAAAATTGACATTGCAGGTAGGGGCCAAACCGACATATAGGTGCAGACTGCAGAGACGCTGCCTAAGTGCCAACTGACATTGGTTTTAATTTTTATTTCGTGACACTAGTTACATTTTTGCTTCTGGGCAGCACGATAAACGTTACAAAACCGGTCTTTAGTTCATTGTTTTTGCGTTACGTTACAACAGTAGGTGGTTGGAAAAAGACAGGAAAACGGTGAAGTGACTAAACGCGTCCAGAGGCGAAGCTGTTTTATTTCTTTTAAATTTTTTAGTTGATACCTTCTTCTGTAACATGTTTTCCAACTTCTCCGGTTTATCTGAGTTCCAAGGTTTTATTGTGTCCTTGGCATAAAGTTTAAACATTGTTTTAATGACGTATGCTGATACAATCATACAAGAATCGACTTTTTGCAAGTTCGAAAGCTTTCTTCGCTCTCAGCGCGTGCTATTAGTTATTAACCTCCTCAGCGGTAATCCTGAACGTTATTCGGGACGGTTGTTATGTACTAAAAACGGTAACCCCGACTGAGACTCGGAGCGCAGCTATAGCAGTTTCCCTGCCATCTGTGCTGCGAGGTGCCGGGGTCATCATCATCATCATCATCATCGACAACCGTGGGCTCAATGCCCGTTGGTGTCTGACGCCATTGTTACTATCGCTGCCCACCGCTGCCTATCTAGGGCAGCGTGGCTTAACTCCTG
>Ga0056128_1009493_pt1 | contig 12211 bp, 7 predicted proteins | sample WorMetLIZISLAND2_FD_71113 | JGI IMG/M metagenome (GOLD analysis project Ga0056128, IMG submission 71113) | Marine gutless worms symbiont microbial communities from Max Planck institute for Marine Microbiology, Germany - Olavius geniculatus... ...
CCGCTATTTTAACAGAAGTAAGAGAAGACATGGTTTTTAGGCGCTGAGCGGTGCCAAAAAGTATAGCATCAGATTTGGATGGGTTGAGTGCCATGCCGTTTTCACAGAACCAGACATGTAATGAGCTCAGACACGACTGGAGTGTGGTGAGCTCATTGGAATAATTGATAGGCGACAAAGCGACATAGAGCTGCATATTGTCTGCATATTGCTGCTGAAAGACCTGGTGAGATTTGGCGATGGTTGACAGAGGAGACGTATGTGCAGAAAACAGTAGTAGCCCCAGGACAGATCCTTGGGGTACACCGACAGAGCATCAGTTCAGTTTACTTAGGCTACTGGTAGTATTAGTTGGTGCGTTGCATTAATATGAATATTTGTACAGCATACGGACAAGAAAGTCATTATCGTTTAGAAATTTAGTTTTATTGTCCATCTTTGTTGTAATTGTAATAGTAGTAGAAGTAATAATGAATAACAGTATATATGGTTAAAGTTAAAGTTAAAAACGAACTTATAAAGCGCCATAAAACTAAACGTGTGTAAAGATACAGAGGCGCTGGCTACGTTACAGTTAACCACTGTTTTCAAAAGCAACTGTAAACAGATGTGTCTTTAGTCGTCGACGGAATGCAGGCAAACTGTTTGCTTCAATGACTGAAGTTGGAAGATTGTTCCAGATAGCTGGTATGGCTGAACTAAAAGCACGGCTGCCGTATGCAGTTCGGGTGCGTGGTGCTTGGAGTAGAGGACGAGTTGGTGAGTTGATGACGGTGCTGTCATCGTGGCACTGCTACTGCAAAAGTTCACCCGGTTTATCTGACAAATGTAGCGTGAGCGCCGGGCAGCCGTCGAACTTTGGACCAAGTTGCCCCCCCAGTCGGTTTGAGCCTTAGGTTGGCCTAAACTGGCAGCTTACCATCACCATTAGTTAACACTTGGCACGAAAGCTGATGCTCATTTTACCTACAGGACTAAGTAAGTAAGTAAGTAAATTTAATTTATAAAGCGCACAATGTCAGCGAGAAACTCACTAAATCTAAGGCGTTGAGGTAAGGAGTGAGCCGGGCCACTAGACATGGCTAGACGTTAAAAGATAGAATGTTTTGAGTTTACGATGGAAGGAAGCTAATGAACAGCTGAGTAGAAGAAGTAGTAGAAGACTTGAGTCGACCTACGTAACTGGCTGGTTCTGTACAGAGAACAGTGAGATGGTTTGCCTTCCACAAACGGTCACGCATCTAGGTAATAAACCAGACCCAGCGTAGAGTAACTTTGTTGATTCAGCACAATGGAAGTCAATGTCTTAGCAGATATTCGTCCCTTTATTACTAGTTGAAGAACAATAACAGTAATTAGAGTCTAAAAGGTTAAAGGTTGTATATAGCTTTTTATGCGAAACCCATCGCAGATTTTTTGAGCGCCACCTGCCATATGGGATCACACAGTGTCACCTGTCATTTGATGCTTAATTTACTGACACTGGATGGGTGAAAGGCTGAATTAGTCTTGGTGTTGGTTATATACCGAGGTGGTTTACTTGTGTGCAAACAGTCACCCGTTTATGTTTATAGTGATCTAACTGGGAGTGAAACCCGTGACCTCTTGATCTCAAGTTTGACACCCTGCCGTTGCGCCATCAGGCTCCATCGTATGAAGATGTTCATTTGCTGTCATTGTGTCGCTGCTGTGAGGTGTTGAGTGTTGATCCTCGATCTGATGACTCGTGGAAGTCACTCACGCAGCAGATACGAACTGATGAAGTTCACTCCAAGGATCGGCTCAACCCAACCATTGAAACACCCGGTACTGTTACTGTTTCTAATACTAGCATTATTGTATTAAAGGTAAACTCGCACATCAAATATGAGCTTATGAGACAGACTTAACCCTACCCGACCATTGAAACGCCCGATAATATTACCGTTGATGTTACTGTTGTTATTATTATAATTACCTCCGCCAAGGAGGTTATGTTTTTGCCGGTTTTTGTTTGTCTGTCTGTTTGTCTGTTAGCAAGATAACTCAAAAAGTTATGGATGGATCTTTCTGAAATTTTGAGGGTATGTCGGGCATGGCATAAGCTACCAGTGATTCAATTTTGGGCGTGATCCAGAAGGAGTTCTGGATTTTGGATCACTTTGAAATTTTCGTTATCATTGCATTAAAGGGGGCATAAGGGAACCGCTGGCAAAGCAAAGACGGTGATGCCACCTGGCGAATAGCTTTGCCTTGGCGGAGGTACCTGCGGGCTACGACTGCTTTTCTAGTTGTTATTATTTTGTACCTGCGGTGATAAATGTCCACGTACAACATTGTCATACATGATACAGAAGTTGCTGAACTGGCCTTAGTCCTCTGTGAGATCTTTCACTCGCTATTGTAAGTCGCTCCTTGGCTCCGTAACCAGGCCCACTGAGAATACTCCGGCCCGTCAGGCTCTACCATGCCACGTCGACATGACCCTCGGTCGTCCCCCTGACCGTAGTTGGAGACATCGTCCAAGCCACCCCAGGAACAGATGGCTCGTGGGCACAACAACACTCTGCCTGCTGACCTCTGGAGCAGAGGTGTGTCGATTTCAAAATTTTGAGTTTTTGTCAGTCCAAGGATCCGTGCCTGCATCTGCAACAGAAAAGAAATATTGGATCTGTAGTCAGTCCACATTCACACCAATTAGGCCTAGTCTTCAGTACATAAGGTAGGCCTTTGGGCTTATAACAGATTACAATTTAACTAACAACACACCAGCAGCAAAGGGCTTGGTAATGCATTTTGTTAAACACGACCAAAACTAAACATGCTTTCCAAAGTTTGTTAGCGATTATTAGAAAAAAATACATTTGTCACGGAACAGGATCCGCATCAGTCTGCATTCGTAAATTTGTCAAGAAAATCCCCTGGATCTGCGTCTGCTGACGGACGCGTCCTCAGTCCGCAATCTCGGCTTTGGAGATGAACCTTGTCACGTGGACACTCGGGGGTGAAACTACGGTTCTCCTCGAACTTGAATTGTGTTTACATTTGTTATCACAGTTATGTATGTGATTAAACTGTTGAGAATTATTTCCTCGCTAAACGGGAGAATGTTTGAGGTGCTCTTCTGGATCGTCGTAAAAGCAGCACACAATCTGCTAGGTGCCATGAATGCCAGCTCAAACTGCTGGCAAACTGAGTGCATTTGATGTTATTTTCATTTAATGTTATATATGAATTACTTACTCAGCAGTTTCATATGTTTAAAAAGTACACAGGGCGGCAGTTGCAATTCCCAGACAAATATGACAAATTTCCACTAGACTTTTGTCAGTCGGGGGATTTTTGATGCTCAGAATTTCGATTTTAATACTAAATTTCCCCAAAATGGTGGTTTTTGGCCACAAATTGATGAAAATTTCCATACAAGATAAAGATATTTTTACATTTTTTTTTCAACAGCACAAAATTTGGCAGGGGGAGAAATTGGCGCCGCTGTATTTACATGCTGCTGATATTTTCTGATGACAGAGATGTTGTCCGAAGCAGTGAAGATACTGAAAGGTGAGTACACTGTGCGAGCTATTCGTGTCCACAACATGGACAAAGCCATCATCTTCTGTCGCACCAAGGTCGACTGTGACAACATGGAGAACTACCTCAATAAAGTCGGCGGTGGTCAGTAAATGTTGTAGCTACAGTAGTAGTCGCGGTTGGTCATAGTAGTAGTCGTTGTTGTTGTTATTGTAGCCCATAGCGCCTCTTTTTCGTCACTTGTCATCGAGCTTGAGAAAATCGGCCACCGCGTCTGGATCATGGGTCTTGAGTTGTCAAGTTGTAGTACGAGCAAGAGTAGTACGAACGGATCTAGAAAGGTAGTATTCGAATGATGATAATTCAGGCGGAGTAGTTCCAAGGACTTTGGTACAAAGCTCGACAGTGCATCTACAACTGCTTGGCTATGAAGATTGCGTAGACAAGAAGCCCAGCTATCGCGTGGAAAAGCCAACCGTACGGCCTACGTCTGAAGCCCAGCGTCCGACTTCCAGTTGTTGTTGTTGTCCCACAGCTCCCCTCCTTTCGTCAGTTGTCGTCTAGCTTGAGAACATCAGCCACCATGACTGGATCGTCCCATAGATCTTGAGTTGTCGGTTGTGTCGGGCAGGCAGGGCACTGGAACAGATGTTCAATGGAGTGTGGTGCCACTCCACAGTCCGGGCAAACATCTGTCACACCTGCAGTGATGCGGGCCTTGTAAGAGTTGAGGAGTTGGCAGTGACCCGAACGTAACTGAGCAAGAGTAGTGCGGACGGACTTGGATAGTTCTTGTAGTCATGGTAGTAGTCGCAATAGTAGTCGTAGCAGTGTAGTGGTAGTGGTGCCAAAGTTGACTGTGATGACATGGAGAACTACCTTAAAGGTCCATGGCCACTCTCAAACTCACTCGCGCAATTTCTGTACATTTAAATTAGACATTTAACCTTGCATATATAATATGTCAATTTGAGCTTCATAAATATACGAAATTAATGTGTGATTTCAAACAAAGTGCGGCATTACATTACGTTATGCGAAATATTCTAATTTATCAGTGCCCGCGGTGACGTCATGACCTTAGCCCATATAGAACATGAATATTAATGGCCTAGCCGACGACGTCATCATTCTAGGCTAGGCCATTAATATTCATGACGTCTATAAGCTAAACTCATGACGTCACCGCGGACCATCATGGCGGCGCGTTTTCTACGTCGTTTTCGTAGGTCGTCGACTTCAAACGTAAATTTTTCTGTGTTGACAAAACGCTGGGCGCCGATATTACTGTCAAAGTTATCAGAAAATATTGCACTTTCAGGAAAATGGATAAAATGTATATGTTAATTTTGGTGACCATGCACCTTTAATAAAATTGACTATGGTGAGACATCCTGATTCATTTTTTTATTGTACTGTTAGTAATAGCAGCAGCAGCAGTAAATATGTAGTTGCTCTAGGTGAATTATTTGAAATGTGGTTTTTGCATCACATTTGAAGTATCTTGGACAGAGTACAAAAAGAATGGTGAAGTGCTAAAAACAGTTGAAACAAGAAGCGAACTCATGGATACACTAAGGAATAGACAGAAGAGGTGGCTGGAACGTGTGTTGCATCATGGTTCTTTGGTGAGAAGAGTGTCGGACAGTCGACTGCCAGGGAAGAAGGGAAGAGGGAGACCGAAAGAAATGCTACTGAGCTGGCTACTGCAGACAAGTGAGGAGGACATGGATTATTCAAAACTCAAGGAGCTGGCACAGGAGCGGGCAAGATGGTGTCGATGGAAAACTAAAACCTGTTCAAAGGGCAGAATACAACACAAGAAGTTCACTGTGTCTCAAAAAAAAACATCCCCGACATTTTCGACTGTAACTTGAAAACCAATTATCAGATTTTGATAATTTTTGGTACGAATATTCCTGCCACAACTTCCCATCAAATGACAATTTGGTTTCCCACCTCACCCAACGTTTGTTTCTGCACTACCTGGGGAAATCACAGCCAGCAAAATATCACTTTTTTATCCAGTGCGATATGATTGCTTAATTAACATAACGCATAAAAACACATTTTGTTTACATTTCTGACACTTTGGCTGACATTTCATCCAGTTGTCCATTTTTCAACTGCCTGCAGCAAAATTGCTTGAAGTGTTGGCGAACGCAGGTAAGGAGACGCTTTCTCCATTCATTGACAGCAGTATTGATAACGTTCTGTTCCAAACCAATGCAGGCTGTACCAGTTGCTTCTTGACTTCACAAATATTCCTAAACTTCATCTAATAGACACACTGTTAAATGACAGTTAAACCTTGTAACAAACCAGCTGTTGGGGCCTACAGATTAGGATAGATAGAATTTATCGACGTTTTTTCATTCATTTTAACACGTATTATGCTTGGCCTGATTTCCCCAGGTAGTGCAAAAGCAGACGTTGGGTGAGGTGGAAACTAAAACACTTATTCAATAACTAGTTGTATCAGATATATTTCTAATAAAAATTATTAAAATCTGCTGAACTTTCTTCAAGTTACGATCGATAATGTCGGGATGTTTTTTCGAGTTTTCTGTTTATTTCAACACATATTTCGCTTTATCTGCTTTCCCTAGATAGTGCAGAAGCATACATTGGGTGAGGTGGGAAACTGAACGGTAGTTCGATGGCAAGTTATGTCAGGAATATTCGTATGGTAATTGTTTTTCAAGTTACAGTCAAAAATGTCGGGGATGTTTTTTTGAGACACAGTGTAGTATCTGTTGTTGTAGTGGTGTTTTCAGTATCAGTAGTATTTCTGTTGATTAGCAGTCTGGCTTTGGTTGATATGTTGAAGGTCGCGGAAAGGGCGGTCAGTTTTCCTGCGTGTGCCTTCATGGTGATCGCAGGCCTCAGGAACGCAAAGAAAACCTCGAAAAATTCAAGGTCGTTGCTGGTTTTGTGCCATATTACTCATTGTAATTTTTGCACAATTCATCTGTCAGTTAAATGCACATTTTTACTTACTTATTTCAGTGCTGTGGGTCTGACGTTGTTGTACTTTGCAGCATAATATACAGTCTAGAACCCGCTGTCATGTAAGATCTGCCAAACTTCTCCGAACTTTTAAGCATAGTTTATAAACGTAACCATTTGGCATTGCGAATAGTGAATTTTTTTGGTTTTATGTTTATTTTAACACATATTTCGCTTGATCTGCTTTCCCTAGGTAGTGCAGAAGCATTTTTTAAGTTACAGGGTTTTTAAGTTACACCCAGTCTAGTCTGTGCCATTATGCAATGCCCTCTTAACTGAGGATTTGAGATCTCACACATGGGCATCAATGATCTCCACGTGCTTCTGTCTTTTGCTCATTTGCAACGGATATTGTTTGATGCATTGTTTGACGTTGTTCAGTAGTATAGTTTGTGTTCGCCAGTTTTAATAGCAAAAAGCTATTACGAGCGTGCTGTTATCGCCAAGCTCTACCGAATAGTTCGGTCTTCATGTTGATCAATCGATCAGTCAGTTGAATGCTTTGGGCTCAGGAATTATGTCAAGCATTCGATTGATTTACTGATTGATACGGACACAGTCAGAATAGACAGTGCTCACAGTGGTGATCTGCTAGGTCGACTCAGCCTTTTACCTTCCGTGGGATGGTAAAATGAGTAGTAACTCATTTACATGGGTAACGGAAGGTGGAGACCTTGGTACAGCTGACTGGGGTTGCCTAGCCGGCCGCTGCGCCAGCCTGTCTGCAGGCTGCACACGGTGGTCGTGCGGCAGGCGGCTCTGGTTAGTGACAAAAGCGCATTAGAGGCGTGCACATGCTCGCGATGATGCGCTATACAAATTGACGACCTTTACCTTTTACCTTTGTAGAGAGGTGAGGTGAAGTTTCTCATCTGTACTGATGTCGCAGCACGTGGTATTGATGTCTCCGGCTTACCATACGGTCAGTCCGTCTGTCAGCTGCTTTACACATCATTCAGTTTTCGTTTTGTCTTGAGAACCAGGCTAACATGCTATGTGAATTGAACTACGGTTATTGTTTTATCATCATTTATATTTTTTTGTTAATGCTGTTTTTTAATTGTTATGTTTTGTTTTTTTACAGAAGTCGACAGTAGTATCAATCCTGGTTTAACGTGGTTTTGGTTGTTGTTCGATGCTCATAAAAACTTGGCTCTAGCATGATTATTAACAAATTAGTAAATGAAGCTTGCAACTTGTTGTACTTGTATCACAGCTTATCATTCGTTGTTGTTTCAATGCGTGGCTTTACTGAGTCTGTGAAAGCAAATCGCCGCTGTGCATGTGTTTTGTCCATAGTAATCAACGTGACTCTGCCAGACGAGAAGCAGAACTATGTCCATCGCATCGGACGTGTTGGTCGTGCCGAGAGGTACGCTGCAGACACATTGTTGCAAATGTTGCTGTTAATAATAGTAATAATAATAATAATAATAAGAGAACATTTATATAGCGCACTATCATTTCGAAGAAATCTCTAGTGCGCTTCGCGGTCGAGTATGAATACTGCAAGTTCATAGTGTCCGCTAAAAACGAAACGAAACTGCGACAGGTCCGGTAATGTCAGTGCTTGTGCAAACTGTTCAAACATCAGATTGTAAATCCGTTGACTGTTCGCTGATGACGTTGTTGGTTGGCTTCCACGATCCATCGATACACAGAAGTCTTGTGCACGCTGGTCAGCAAGGCACGCCGTCACGGTCCAATGCGTACAATCGCAGACACACGCTACGTACGACCACGGCAGCCTGGCCTAGAGACGCGCACGTCCAACATGCCGGCCAGCACGTGTCAGCACAGAGCAAGACATCGTAACATGGTAATTGTCAACGACAGAACGAAACAAAGCGTCAAATCAGCAAACCAGAACAGCCAAACGGACCACCATATGTAGTACTTCAATACAGTGAAGTATCATGTCGCAGAACGCACAAAATACTAAAACATGCAGCACTTCTCAAACACACCTCACGCTGCAAGCAGTGCTGTTGTTGTTATTGTTGTTATTATTATCATGTAGTTCGTAAGGCAACATTGTTCAGTTGATAAAAACAACGCAGTTGCATTTGCTAGTAGTTGTGTGATGTAAGTTAAATGCAGAGGAGTTTTCAGGTTGCATGCGCTTGAATCAGTCTGCAGAAAATGAGTCGTCACTAGTCAGAAGTGCTGGTTGGTCGTTCCATAGCCGAGACAGTACAGCCGGCAGAACGCCTGAGCAGCGAATGCTGAGGTGGAGAATGGAACCTAAAGACAACTATTTAGCACTGTTCTGGATTTCTAATTGCTACATGGTGTGTATAGGCCACTGCATGACAATGCAGTCAACATAAGATTCTGCATTGTTGTGTATTTTTCCTGATAGTTTTGTCAGTGATGATGATGATGATGATGAAGGACGGATTAACTTTAGCGTGGCGTTAAGTTCTAAGACTACAAGGACACATAACAATAAGCCAAAACAGTGGAGTCACGTAATAGTAGTCAGTGCAATGAGACGTTGTTAAAAACAAACCGTCGAAATCTGCGACAACACAATAACGTGACTGGCAGCCACAACGCGGCGCGTCAACTCCAACACGTTCGTACGGTGGTCAAAGTTCAAGGTCGTGGTGGGGTAAAATATCTCAGTAACTGTTTTCTTGGCCTTTTTGGCAGAATATGTTGAGTATTAGTTACTGGGCACAATTTTTTCTGACCTTTGCACTGTTACGTTTCTTATCATTTAGTTTGTAAACTGTTGCTAATTTCTACCACTTACCATGTCCATTTGTTGGTTCTTCTCCCACTGATATAACACAGTTGTTTGGCTGTACATTTGCATATATTAAATCGGTCCGTTAATGTAGCTGAATGAAATGTTTTTGCTGTGTAGGATGGGTCTTGCGATCTCATTTGCATCAACCGTCAAAGAAAAAGTTAGTACCAAGATTATTATTCGTACATGTTTTCATTGCTTCCTGTAGTGTAGTGCTTTGATGCAGCATTTGTGGTAGGCAGTATTGTTTTCATAAGCATCTTCTTTACGTCATCAGTCACAGTTGGTGGCGTGGCGCAGTTGTAGCCGAAACGAAGTTACTCTACACCGGGCCCGGTTAGTACTGCAACGGGTGACTGCCTGCGGGCAGGTAAACCATCTCGGTGCAAAGCCTGCCAGCTAGGTCGACTCAGCCTTTTATACCCTCCGTGGGACGGTAAAATGAGTAGTAACTCATTTACATGGATTACGGAAGGTCGGCCGCTGCTTAGCCAGTGTCTGCAGGCTGCACACGGTGGCCGTGCGGCAGTCGACTCTGGTTAGTGATGAAAGCGCATTAGAGGCGTGACGACTGCGCTATACAAATTGACGACCTTTATCAACTTAGTTAATCAACGCCAAGCCTGGTTAGTACTTCGATGGTTGACATAATAATAATAATAATAATAATAAACGAATTTGTATAGTGCCAGTATGTCGATTGATTTCAGAGGCGCTACCTGTAGATGAGCATGTAACCGGTCACCAGGCTAACTCAGCCTGGCCATCCCTCTTTGGGTACAGCAAAAGCAGGGATGTAATTGACACACTGTGCGATGCACCAGGTCTTGCTGGTGTCTAGCCGAGAGCTATTGAAACAAGAGACCAATGCCATTCAGTTGGTTTATGGCTGGGGAAAGACATTTTTTGCCAAACATCACTGTTGTTGTTGATAAGCCTCAGTTTGATTGCAGTCCGCCAAGCTATAGCGGGAACAATTTCTGGTGGTTTGAACATTAAGGTCTGGTATCACTCGAACTGTTCAAACCGTGGTAAAGGTTGCTACAACACGCGGCTGACTGACGAGGGCGGATGCTGCATTTGGTACAACGAACCATCAGTACGTTGACGCTCATGTTACAACCGTGACCGTTGTTTGGTATTTTTGTTGATGTCGCAGTTGCATTTTGTACACGATATTTAGTACCGTGAAGCCACTCGGCGCAAATCTTTTGAACCCTTTTGTTCTGCGAACATTTTGTGATCGTATGAAATAACTGTGTGGTTTCAGAACAAATATAGTGAATTTGGCATAGTTACGAGGCCTTTTGGGGCTGTTATGTGATTATAAACGTCAAAAATAAACTTAGGGTAATAAGGTCATAAACGTTTCAAATTTCATTTCAACATTCTGAGTGGTTGCTAACAGAATGACAGATAACTAAAGAGGTTACTTTTTGCTGCACTCTGTAGATATGTATGTATGTGTGTATAAACTACATGTTCACTACATAAGTTACATGTAGAGGGTGGGTCAAAAAACTGTTAAATCCATTTTCTACTCTCATATTTTGGGACGGTGAAGATTTGTGAATTCGGCAAAAATATTGAAATACGCTTATAGTTTTAGACTTTTTTTATTCAAAATTCTGAAACTTTTAATATATCACTCACTTTTCTATCACTAAGTTCTAAAACAGACGTGTTTTTTTGGCCCAGCCTGTATTTCTTGTGTTGTGTGGTGCTGACATCCTTGCAGTACTTGTTTGATATCGAGAAGCATGTTGGCTTGGCATAACAGTTGACATCACACACCGGCTGAAACGAAGTTACTCGATGCCGGGCCCGGTTAGTACTGCGATGGGTGACTGCCTGCGAGCAGGTAAACCATCTCGGTGTGAAGCCTGCTAGCTAGGTCGACTCAGCCTTCTACCCTCCGTGGGACGGTAAAATGAGTAGTAATTCATTCACATGAGTTGCGGAAGGTGGGGACCTTGGTACAGCTGACTGGGGTTGCCTAGCCGGCCGCTGCATCAGCCTGTGTCTGCAGGCTGCACACGGTGGCCATGCGGCAGGCGGCTCTGGTTAGTGACGAAAGCGCATTGGAGGCGTGCGCATGTTCGCGACGATGCGCTATACAAATTGACGACCTTTACCTTTTACCTTTACCTTTACCTTTACCAGCCTCACACTTACCTCGTATTGCCATGTTAGTACAGAAGCTGAGAGTACCTAGAGATGAGTTACAGCTAGATATACGTCGACCTGCAGCGTATTCAGATATATTGTACGGTTTGTAGTATTTGGGTGATATCGAGGAGCATCTGGGAGTGACGATCGATCAAGTCGACACCGGCCTAAAGGTTACTGCCAGCGAGTTTGACGGCAAAGTCACCTACGGACAGAAACGTAGCAACACCGGTACGTCTGCCGATTTACACTTTGAACACTTTCCGTATCTCTGGTCGTGTGGTTGCGGATCGATGCACACGATCACAGTCACAAGTTCATGCCGGGCTTCACGGTCTTCTGACACCTCAACCAGTTCAACCGTCCTCATTCCAGTCAGCCTGTTGATTAGTAGGATGCATCAAATTTTCACCTGTCCCTATGTTGGAATTGTTCCTTTGCCTATAGGTAATTGCTGCGCCAAATATCTTTTAAATATATGTTTTCTTAGGTGGTCCACCGGTGTCCTAAATTTTTTGGCCAAATTTACCCTAAATAGTTTCACTCGTCAACCATTACTATGCACAGTTGACTGTAAGTCCTGGTTTATGTATTTACCTCTTTACTGTTTTAGTAAAAACGTACATGTGCAGCCTGCAGACACAGGCAGGCGCAGCGGCCGGCTAGGCAACCCCAGTCAGCTGTACCAAGGTCCCCACCTTCCATAACCCATGTAAATGAGTTACTACTCATTTTACCGTCCCACGGAGGGTAGAAGGCTGAGTCGAC
>Ga0056128_1009494_pt1 | contig 12210 bp, 6 predicted proteins | sample WorMetLIZISLAND2_FD_71113 | JGI IMG/M metagenome (GOLD analysis project Ga0056128, IMG submission 71113) | Marine gutless worms symbiont microbial communities from Max Planck institute for Marine Microbiology, Germany - Olavius geniculatus... ...
GGGTGGGAGTAGGGTTTGCGCAGTGCGTCCAAGGGGGATAGACGCCCCTGGGTGGTTTTGTCCGAAACACCTATAGCTACAGTCACGTGGTCCGGGCACTTGCCACGAAACACTGTTTTATAGAGCTGCATTGGGCGCTCATGCGATAACAGACCTACACTGTCGATGTCAGATAGCCCCAAGTCACGTGACTTCAGATGCATGACGTCACATCAGCAAAGCTTCCTTGCTCGCGAAGACTGACTCGAATTTTTTTTAATAATATAATTTCTTTCAACTGACATGTGCCGCGTTATTTTTCGAAACAAAAATATGTCAAATTTTAAGTAAGTAAAGTAATTTTAGAGGCTTTTTCAAAAAAGACACTGTTTTATTCTTATATATTGCGACTATACGTTAATGTCGTCTAACAAACAATTAGTTGCTGCACACTACGAACGCATATTGATGAACTTTTATGCATTCAGTTTTACCCCGTAATACCCTGTTTACACGATCAAACAAACATCGAGCTGGCTTGTCCAGCTAACTGGGGCCAGCTTGTCGTGCTAGCTTCATCGTGTAAACGGGATATAACACACGGAGTGACGTAAAATGTGAACCGAAAAGAAATCGGAGAGACGAGCGTCAAACTGTGAAGCCTCTGGATAACAAAAAAAAACTACTCCAGGGTAGCACTGCCCTTAAAGCCCAAAACGGCATTGTCTTATAAATACAACACGATATACGATAGTGATTTGCACTGAAAGTAATTAACTGTCTTAACTAACTAATTAACTGTCAACTGTACACTTTTTATTTTTTACTGCAGGTCTCTTTTTCAATTATTGTCGATTTTATTTCATTACTATAACGTTTCAGTTCATGCACGCGGTGTCGAATTTCTGCGCAAGTCAATCTTCCCTGCGTGAATCCTGATATGTCAGATATGATGTCATGTGATCTGCAAGAATCGCGTGAGGAACAAAAGCAGCATGCATGAGCAATTTAGCCGCGATTACAGTGAGCGATCCGGCTGCACGGTTGAGTTGAGTTGAATCGGGTCTGTCGCTGCAATCGTGCTTACGACCCAACTCAACTCAAATCGCGTACCAGCACCTCAGTCCTAAGACACTTCGGACCTATATACGTAGAAATTTCAGACACTTCTAATTTAAAATGTTAGGTCCGAAATGCTCTAGGTCTACAGTGTCCACTTAACTACCTTTTTTGCGGCTATTTTCACGCCTTTATAAACAGGCCAGTACAAATAACTACAGCAAAAGTCGTTAACGTCCTCTCTCCCACCCATGTTAAGTCGCCACCCTCGCCTCTCGCCATCATTTAGTCGCAGACGGACAGTGACGTGATTACGTAGTTTAATAGGGTGTTTACGCGATCCAGCAAACGTCCAGCAAATGTATTCAAAACACGCGCGAATTGTTGGACGTTTGCTGGAAGTTTGCTGGATGTTTGCTGAATCGTATACTGTGCACTGTATATGCCGTCCTGGAAAACTCGGCGCTTGGCAATGACTAGGCTATGTCTACCCTGCGGTCGCCGTAGACCAAGTTACTAACTGGTGCAGATCCACGGTTGGAGATGAAGACGACTGCACGGCAGTCACTGACTGCTGTTTGCAAGTCGGTGCCGACAGGAAACAGACGTTGCCGCCATGCCAGTCGGAGTGGGCGTCACCGACCTATACTCAGCGACCGACTGCGTGGCGTAACGGGTCGCAAACACTTTGCGTTTGTCATAACTGGCAAAATTACAGGCTGGTCGTGTCACACACGGCCGGACCGGGCACTGCGCAGGCGCCCCTACTGTCCCTTCTGTCCGCGTCTCGCTCTCTCTCTCTCTCTCCGTTCTCAATCTGGTATTGAGACATTTCGTGCATCTCCTTCGATGTTGCATTAGAAGAACGATTTGTGGCAATTTCGTGCACTGTATATAAGGGCCTAATAGAGTTTGCTCTGACTTGATAGCACCTTGTGCGAAATAGGTAAAAGCAGAAAATATAGTGCATAATATGACTTGCTTCTCGTCATACACGCCGCCAATGAGTTCCAACGTCATATCTGCAGACCTAGTTAGTTTACTGTGCGCTTTTACTCATCTGTGGGCTGAAAGAATTAACCACTGCAGCACAACAGCATTCGTGCCATTCACTGTTTTGTCCTCCCATCCCAGTGCACGCATCGTTTTATTACAGCCATCAAAAGGACTGCACGAATCATCCCACAATCTTAGGTCTGTCTGCGCGGCATTAGAAGCGATGGCTACGGAGCGTGACTTGGCCAGCATGATGACGCGCTGCAGCTGCAGTCGACCGAGGATGCCCGCAAGCGATGTGTGTCGCCGCGCCGCCCGGCCAACTGAATGCACTGATAACTGTCATAACGAATAGGACTACTACTAGCCGCATGGAGCTGTTACAATGACTTCATACACTGGACACGCCGCTCGGCAGCTGACTGGCCGAATGACTGACTGGTTGGCCATGACTAACACTGCAGTCCGTGCAAAGAGACCGCGCCCAGATGCAGCTTGCACGATGCAGTAAATTTATAATAATTATCATTCATCAACATAACCACCGTAGAGGGAGAGAGTGACCCGCATGGCTTGTCAGCGATCGGCGTCGCGCGTCTTGTTTACGAGCCAAGGCCCTATAAGTTAACTTACACCGTGTTCACAAAAAGTCCGACCAAACATTTTGCAATAACGAGCGGAAACCTGCACCGATTTCAATAATTTTTTTTTCACATAGGCCTACAATGTGACATCCATTTGAGTCACTAGAGCAAGTTTTTAAGACACTGTCGTTCTGTTTAAGAACTTTTTATTCTTTTTTTCCTGATTTCACAGATCTGCGTTTCCAACACGACATAGGGGCCTACTTCTTTTATTGGCTGATGTCGTGTGTAACGCGAGTTCTTGTTACCAACTAACAATTAAGCCAAAAAGCTCAGCTACCGCTTAGAGCACTTGGCTCGCGGCAACTTAGGCCTACTAAGTAAGAATCGCAAATTTTTTCTACCCTCTCTCATTAAACGCCTTCGATTGGGATGACGCCTTTCGAATACGTTTAAACACCCTGATAGTAGAGTCCTTCATGCAGCTCTAAGTAAAAATTTCATAATTTTAGCTCGAGTCGTTCTGACAGAGTCAGCGTGTGACAGACTCACGGAGGGACCGAAGGACGTACGCATTATAGCAATACCGCGCGTCTGCTGAAGCTATGCTGACGCCGTGTGAAAACCAAAGTAAAAAAATTGTGTTTAAAATTACAACATGCATCGGACATTTCCGGTCGTCTTTCGAAATGACGCTGAAAATGTCAAACTGGAATATTAAAAGGTTAAAGATTAAATGTGGTGTATATATAGCTTTTTATAAGAAACCCATTACAGAGCTACGGAGCATTACCTGCCGTATGGGATTACACAGTGTTACCTGCAGTCACCCGACACAGGTGAACGCGCCCCGCCTTAACCCCTGCCAGATAGGCCGGTACTCAATTTACCTACCTCGGAGGGATGGAAGGCTGAGTTGACCTACTTAACAATAAGCAACGACTCGTTTTTAAATTTGGCTTTTGGTTATCATGGGTCTAGATAAGCTTGCCGCATATACAAATCTGCTATCAGTAATGGTGAATAAAGATTTTCAAAAGCAGAGTGCATTGCATCACAGATAATGGACATTATGACCGTTTCCAGTTGTTGCGAAGGCGTTGTGACAATAACAAGTGTACACACCAGACTGGTGGATATTAACGGCCTGCGGCTAGTTTCGTCACATGCATACACTGAGCGATTTACACAGGCCATGCATTGCATCCATTGTAGGCTACCTTCTGAGATGCAAACGCAATGTCTGTATACAGGCTTCTAAACACAACACACATCCGTCTTCCCTCTTTTGCGCGCTAAATTTTCATACAGTGTCCATAGGCCTACACACGCACCTTTATTCACCATAAAACATGGCAGAAACAAATAATAAATGCAAATAATAAAAAACACACAACTTAAGTAAACGTAACAATTTTTCTGAATATTTATAATTCAGTAGGACATGTAAGCAGTGAAACCACTGCACCGTTACTTCGTTCAGCTTTTTAATGCTTGAACTTTTTTCGTATGTTTCGTGTGAGTCTCTCTTCGTAAAATAGAGTTTAACTTTTTTTAATACCCTTACGTGACTTATTCTTATTTTTCTGTTTTTCCAATTTTACAGATTTGTTAATTTTATTGTCGCTTTTACATAAGAGTAATTGTTTAGTTTACCAAAAACGGCGCTAGCCGTATGGTTTTCTCGTTACCCACATTTTGCGCCCCATCAGCGTCTGTTCTGAGGCCGACACAGGTTTCTGAGGTTTATCATGATTTGTGTTTCTAGACTCTGATATTCATTTTTGCCATCTCGTAGTATTTTTAACGAATACTTAGACGTTAGAACGGTACAGGGCATAACGTCACACTTCAATGGAATAGACCTACTGGTTGGCATTTTTGCATAGCGGCTTAGGAAGTTATGAAGAGCGAATGCCGTGGCGCGGAGTCGGTCAGTGAGTCGGCGAGCACTGAGCGGTGGTCACTCACGCAGACCGACAGATCGAGAGCCATACGACGACCGAGTGTGTATAGGCCTAAACGTGTGAACAGCTGTTGGCACGTCCCTAACCACTGTCACTATCACACCACAACTGAGATACAGGCCTATAGCGAGCGAGCGATCCAATGCACCACCATTGTCATCAGTGATGAGTTCAACAACGCCAAACCATTGTGCACGACGCCGAGCCGACACTATGTAGCTTTGATGCTGTGGCCCACCCACCCGCCATCATCTCACAACGCACGACACGATACACTTCGTCGTGTACGTACTGATTAACTTCGCTTCAAGCAAGGCTCGGCGGATGATTGGCCACTACTCCGAAGAGGCACTATAGTCCGAACTCGGTCACTCGGTCAGATTCTTTTTCGCTATTGCCAGGAGCCGCCATATAGCTATGGTCCACCATAGCCACGCATGGTCCACCGTAGACAATAAAATGCAATTTATTCTTATTCCCAAATCTTGAATCCTATCACTAACTCTAATTTTAACCCTGTTCCTAACCCTCGCGCTGTTGTGACTAGTGCCGCTACGGTCTAGTGAACTGCCCCGCAACGCTCTTGCGACCGCCTGGTTCCGCTGCGGCATTAATCTGATATGCTTGGGCAAATTTTGAAGTAAAGTGTTTGACACCGACTTTGGACCTTTTGTGACCCAGTGGCAAAACAGTATTAGAATGCCAACAAAAATAAGAACCTATAGGCCTACACGCGAAGCACCGGCAAATCCGCAGCAAGTGAGAAAAGCAAGTTTTTCCTCGGACCGTTTTACCTAGACCGTTTTCACCGGACCATTATTACCGTAGGCCTAGGCTTATTATTTTCGTCAGCAGTCACGGACGGTGACAGATCACACCAAATGTCTTAACCGCAAAACAGAACGTATCACAATGAAGAAAAAAACTACCTATTCTAAAATGACTAATTGAGCCAGTTAGAGAGAGTTACAAGGCGCTGTATTCAGTTAATCGGCGCATGCGTCATTCGTCATGAGGTAGATTCTGAGCGGTGTTTGTCGGCCGCGTCCAGTTCATGAGTAGAACAATGGACCCCGGGCCGGCTGACTGACCACGCACGGCGAACGGAAGGAAAGGACACAGGAAAAAGAAGAAACGACGACATCAGCAGCGGCGAGAAATTCGGCGACGTAATTAGTGGACTCGTGTGACTCTGGTACGCACTTCAAACGAGCGACGCCACTGCTAATGGAATGGGCGTTTTCACGCCTTGTACTCGCCAAACGGTGTCACATTAAAATGTTTCCCCCATGAAAAATCTGCCCTGCGAGAGATAATCACGGAATTGATGTACGTCTCCTCCTTATATTAAAATATCGCCGACCCCATAAAAAGTCTCCCCTTTATAGGATCGCCCCCAGAAAAGTTTCCCCCGGCCGACAATTTACGGGTAAAAATCCGTCCCGCCCGGGCGTCCGCCGAGCGGGGCGGATTTTTTACCGGTAAATTGTCAGCTGGGGGGAGTCTTTTCTGGGGGCGATCCTATAATGGGGCACCGTTTGTCGTTCTAGTCAAATTCTGAGCAGCAGCTAACCGGCCATTAACCAGCCCTCATTCTGATTTAATAGAATCTTAACTTCAACGGTCTTAACAGGTTGACACCGGCAAATTACACGCACTGGCGACTACGTGACAGATTTATTGCAACGTAAACGATCTGGTAGAGGTTTGGTACACTTAGCAGATTTTCCACGTTTTAACGTCGGACATTTTTTGCATGGTCACTAGACACAAATAAAATTCACTAGGGGCCTATAACTGAACAATGTCAGGTCACGTAATTATTGAATTCTATTTTTAGGCCCCAATCTCAAACTTGTTACATGTGTTTAAGTATCCTAGTGTCATAGTGCATGAAAGCCGTTTTTACAGTTCTCATTCACAAATTATTTATTGCAATTTATTTATTATCTTGCTACAATTACGCTGTTTTTCTCTGATTTTCGGTGAAAATATTATCCAGTGTTGCTTTCGTTCCGTGCACGCGAGACAAAATGCATCGTTCAAATTCAATAACAGTACTGTCAATCGTCATAGGATCGTCAAGAATGATAAAATGCAGCTGTTTTGCACTGTACGGATAACTAATAAATGTGTAATATAATTTTAGCTTACGTCATAATTCTGACTGGTTGCTGAAATGAAAAACGACTAAAACTGAGACTTAGCTTAGCACATCAAGCCCAGTCCCGCCAAGGAACTCTATCAAAGCCACCGCAGGCAGCAAAGAGTACCAGTTTCAGGCGACATTTGTCTCGGTTTATCGTCCAAAAGTGAAGTAGAAATTTGGGGCAAAGCCCAACGTGAGTCCGCCCGGCGCCCTAAGTCCGGTTGGGGGAAAATATAAAGGGGTGAAATTCCCCCGGTAGCAAAGTCACGTGGCCCGCACTTAAATGCATTAGTATACGCAAAACGCGCACTTTTGACTTAGGGTGGGTAAACATTAGTTGCGTAATCTCTGGTGTTAGTGGACTAAAGTTCACCAAATTTTTTTATTCAACGCGGGATTAATCGCTCTTGATAACGCCGTTTACCGCTTGTCGATATCTTTATCTAGTCCTGAGATATTCGCAGTCAAATTCGAAAGTTATCGTAAAACGTACTATTTTTGGACTTTTTTGCCCTCCCAAATTTTAAGGGGGCGGTACCCCCTAAAAGTTGTACCTGTGCGTTATCACCCCCATCTAGCAGCACGTCACCTGGCAAAGTTTCATGAAGCTACTCCCCCTGGTTTCAAAGTTCTTGCGGCTAATACGCTATATTTTGAGCTAATTTTGACTCCCCCTTTGAAAAAAACTTGTAAGAGGGCCCCCGTTCGCGTTGAAAGGAGAGAGGTGCGCTAGTAAGACTTGGTCATTCTCTAGCGCGTATAGAAATTTGGGGGCGCAGCACATCCTAGGGGCCGAAATATGGTCTTCAGAAAAATGCGCTTTGGGTGGGTACGATTCCACATCGAGATCTCCAAGGTTACTGGACCAAACTTCACCGGACTTGTTTCGCCTAACGCGGGAGGAATCGCGGTAGATCAAGTACTTTTCCGATTTTGAATATCTTCATCCGTTCCGCAGATATTCGCCACCGAACTTTGAAGTCTTCCGAAATCGGGCCAAATTTTGCATGTTTTTGGCCCCTAGATTTTTTTAGTGGTGGGCCCCCGAAATTTTGGACCGGCATTATAATATTGGGCCTACTACTGACCACCGTGCAAAATTTCACGCCGGTCGGCCTACACATCTCGGAGATTTCGCTTTGAAAAAAATAAAAATAAAATAAGTAAAAAATAAAACATCTGCAGTAAAACTCAAGTCCGCTCTGCAAGTTATCGCTTCCGGGCTTACTAATAAGCCTACGCTGAGTGTATGATGCGATAGTCAAAGTGTTAGGATAAGCCCCCAGCCTATAGGCCTACGAAGTAGGATTGCCGCTGGCGAACGTATCACAAACGCCTCCGTCTTGTGCTGACACCTGGTGATTGCAAATGGTTTACTGATTTCACATTTTCATCATATCCTGAGCCAAATAATTAATGAGATAATCATAAGCAGAAGCGCAGAAGAAGAAGTACAGCAACATAAAACCAAAACCGAACAAGACACGATATCTACAAAAAGAATCATTCTGCTAACGTATCATGTTTAGTTGGGCCTAGATCAAGTATGTGGACACTGCAGAGGGGACAGTGGCGTAGCCAAGACTTGGATGCAGGCCTAGGGGCACTTTTGGGGGAAGGATATGGGGATGTCCCCTCTTCACCAGAGAAGGAATTTGGGGACCTCTCCCCAAAAACTTCTGACATTTCTGTGCGAAAATTAAGTGTTTTGGTGCATTTTGGCACCATTTTGAGACTGAGTAGCTGAGTAGGCTGGGCACATGCCGGAAGTGCCCCCATAACTACGTCAGTGTATCGTGAATCGTTGGATGCTGTCACCTAGGCTATTGCCTAAAACTAAAAGATTTGCTGTACTATTGTAGATACCGTCCTATCGGAAGACATCATCGAGCGATTACCTGGTATGCAGTTAAATACAGTTCATTTCTTTGGTATATTATAAAGTGTCTGTTTTTTGATAATGTCTATTTTATGTCATAATAAGTTTGGTTTCTGTAAGCCTAAATTATTTCGGTTGCGTAATTTCCAGCTAGGCCTATATTTGATAAGGCACAGGATAATTATCCGGTAGCCGTATCAATAATCAAGCGGCTATTCATACGGTTATCGGATAAATATCCGGTCATATACAGGGGCTGTATTGGACGGCCTTAGCTGGTACATACGAGCACCGTACGGGCTAAAGCTGTGTCTGATCGCGGTACGACGAGCACCCGAAGACGGTACGACGGCTGCAAACACGCCCTCACAGCGGTCGGCAAGTTGAATGCTTGTCTCCATGCCTACACTGCGTATGCATGACCAATGTTACGGTCTTAGTCTGCGTGTTCATTTGTCGTCACATAATTCTCTTAAATACAACCGTGCAATGCAAATAGCCTATATACAGGCTATTTGTATGGCTATACCGGATAAATAGTCAGCGCGATTTGACAACATGAACAAGAAATTTGAGCTAATGCTCACGAGACGCGCGAAAGCCTATAGCAGTTCCAGTTCAGTAGTTTAGCTGAAAATTTGGATGTTCACGCTAAGTTAACATACAAATACCAAATTCTCTATCTGGATCGCAAAACGATAGTTCCGTGGCGCCACCGTGTGAATGATATAGACTTGTGTCGCAGCCCGAAATCGCCAAAAAATCATAAAACCCCTTATTTTGGCGTTCAAGGTCATTCAAGGTCATTGAATTCGGCGCCAATCGAGAGCCAGTGTACGACTTCCTATTAGTGATTAATAGTAACCTAGGCACTATCTCGCACCGTTAAACCTACTGAGATACAGCGACTTATTGGCCAAAAATTGCAAATTTTGCCCACCCCCCTCTCATTTAGCGTCCTCGTTTGCGGTGACCCCCTTCGAATTTATGGAAAAGCTAACGGAAAAGCTAACTTTTTGTTTTACGGTTCGTGAAATTAGAGTCTTCCAAGCAGCCGACGGTGAAGATTTGGTAATCCTAGCTTGCACCGTTTTTGACTGATCCACCCGTGTGACAGACAAAGAGACGGACGGACGGACGGACGGACGGACGGACGGACGGACGGACGGACAGACAGACAGACAGAATTGCGATGGCTAAGACGCGCTGCAAGCAGTAGTTGCTTCGCGCGTAAAAAGCAACATAGCCTAAACTTTTTAGTTTGTTACAGTGTTTTTTAAAACTCTATTGAGCGTACATCTTGCAATGGTGCTGAGATTAACATTTGAGACATTTTAAGAAGGCCTATAGTACAACAGGCAAGCGTGAGACAATGCCAACGCTGAGTTTAACCTTTATTCCACACGACACAGTTCGCGTAAAGAAAAATCCGACTTCGTTATTCACAAAATATGGAACGTATTAAATAAATACCGCACAAATCATATTTTCACGGTGTTTAGGCTATGTGTCGACTTGCCAAACCTGTAGCCATCGGCGCACCATTAATGACGGCGTTAATTTTATTTATCACATGAACAGCATTTACAATACATAGCCGACAAAAACGTGTGCCAGGTCGTCTTGAACCGTTTGCGCTGATGTATAAAATAGGCAGAGAGAGACCCGTCGAGAGACACCGCGAGGCCCGAAGAAACATTTTCGCGGAGCCCCTCTGGGAAAAATTTATTTTTAATGGCGCATTTTAGTGTAGGCCTACTTTAAATTTTTGAACCACAGCGGGGCTTCCAAACGTCGCAGGGCCCCTGGCAACATACCCCCCTCTCGACGGTCCTGGGCAGAGAAACGTTGACACGATATGAGTAGAAATCTGCAGCAGCAGCATTCAAACTGCGTGTAATTAACTATCGGGGAGAGCTGAACGGTCATTTATCACAGCATCGTTAATGTAGATGATTAACGTCGGCGTGCATGGCGTCATACCCACTAAATGTCGAGCTAGTAGTTCGTTACGATAACAGACCTCCACACGTCAGCGTCGCGCGGTGCATGCTGGGTGAGATCGGCTACTTCACGACCGCATCAGGGTCCACCTCCATCCCAGCGCAACCCCGGCTCTTTATCTGCTGCCAGGGCGTAGCCGAGGGCGAGTTTTTGACGGCTGGTAGAAAGAAGGAAGGAAAGAAGAACGCGGTGAGAATAAGTGCTGGTCTGGCTCTGGGTAGACGTGGACCTATCATCGTAACTGACTGTGCTCGGTCAAGCGGAATGACGACCGACCAGCAACAACAAATTCTCCACCGACCAACCGACCCACGACACGACGGGCGGGCGATCCAGCAGTGGCGTAGCCAGAAATTTCAATTGGGAAAGGCCTTCCCGTCCCTCCTCTTTTCCTTCCAACTTTCGTCTCTTTCTTCTTTTTTTTACATTTTTCGTTCCTTTCCCTGCTTTCCCCTCTTTTCTTCCCCCTTCTTCCTTTAGAAGTAATACCCTTTAAAATCTAGCAAGAGGTCTGGGGAATCGCTGTAAAAGATCAGATCTGGTGCATGGCAACAATTTTAATCATTTTCCACAGAATAAATCTGACCAAATTGGCAGTTCAAACGTATGCTTATATTATGTCTGGAGGATTGGGGAGTTGGGCCCCTTGCTCCCCCCAGTCTACGCCACTGCGATTCAGCCGCCTCGCGCTCAACGTCTTATCTGTGGTCAGTTACACACCGTCGTCCGCACTCCAACGTAGCTCGCGGCACCGTCCCGCCGTCGACGTGACATGTTTTATATACTCGCGCCGTCGCGCGCGCGCGCAGGCGCTGGCGATTTAATTATGAGAAATTAGAAAAGTCCACACACGGACAGACAGACCTAAGTGACAATGTCAACGACGACGGCGTCACGTCGACGCCCCTGCATACACTCACATTACCTCACACCGTCAGTTCGACCTGTTGGTATACCCACTTACACTTACAGGCAGGCTGCTCTCTGTTTGGGGAGTGCTGAAAATGCGAGCACTGGAGTGACTGGACAACGCAAGTACATGCCGGTGAATATTTTTGTAGAAATTACAATAGAACTATCAGTGCTTGTCAAACAAGATTGAAAGACCTATTTCATGGATTGGCAGTGATATGTTTTTTTTCTAATCTGCATTAAGATCGCTCGTCCTCTATCCGTACCTTTATACAGGCCCATCGAGAGCCACAGCGGGGCCCGGGGAAACATTCTCGTGGGCTCCAAACATTTTCACGGGGCTCCTCTGGGGAAAATTTTTTGATTTTTTTTTTCAAAATAGTACATTCTGGTGTACTTTATATTTCTGGCCGACAGCGGGGCCCCCAAAAGTCGCGGGGCCCGGGGAAGCTAACCCCTCCCTCTACCCTACCCTACCCTCTCGACGGGCCTGCCTTTATACGTTTTCCACCTATGCAGATTCGTACTTGTATTTTCTGTAGGCTACTTGTGCGTTTTCAGTCGCCTCCCCCTCTCTATACCGCCCGGCTGCGTTCTATCAACGCCTTTACTTGGTCAATGTATGTTGCCGTAGGCCTAAAATAAAATTTGCTTTGGCATTGGCATGATTCTGTTGTCAGT
>Ga0056128_1009495_pt1 | contig 12210 bp, 5 predicted proteins | sample WorMetLIZISLAND2_FD_71113 | JGI IMG/M metagenome (GOLD analysis project Ga0056128, IMG submission 71113) | Marine gutless worms symbiont microbial communities from Max Planck institute for Marine Microbiology, Germany - Olavius geniculatus... ...
GATTCGAACAAAATTTGGTGTTAGTAATCCAAATACATCCACGCCTGTGCATGCTTAATTATGTGCAATGCGATGCAGGTTTGCACTTACCAGAGCCAAAAGTTTAGTGTTATCACTTTTGTTGGGACACACTGTATATTTAATGTTTTAATGTGCAGGTTCAACTGCAATAATCGTCGTCGCCGTCGTAGTTATAACCGTCTGCGTCGTTGTCGTCAGCATATTCTTCAGGTCAGAGCTATCAGTGCTGCATTTGCATTCACGCAAGATCTGCATGTCGGTGCCTTTGCGTATACCAGCAGTTTATAACGTTTTTATAACGTTCGACACCGGACCCGTTTACTGGCTGAAAGGACGACAGTCTGCGGGCTTTTGAAGCATCTCAGTATGTAACCAGCCAGTGCGGACACTCAGATCTACTCAGCCTGGCCATCCCTTCGTGGAGAGGCGCAATGAGTACAGCGAAAGCTGAGGCATAAACAGGCACACCGCGCGATGCACTATCCGTGGTATCGTAGTACACTGTGTCCCTAAAACATCCCCGACATTTTCTATTGTCGCTGAAAAACCAGTTAACAGATTTTGACAATTTTTGATTCGAATATTGCTGACACAACTTGCCATCAAACGACCACTCATTTACCCACCTCACCTATTGTCCGCTTCTGCACTACCTAGAGAAACAAGATCAAGCAAAATATGTGTACTTTGGAATAAACAGAAAACCTTGAAAAACATCTCTGACATTATCGATTGTAACTCGAAGAAAGATTAGCAAATTTTAATAAATTTGGCAGAAATATTATTGACACAACTGGCTGTTAAATTACTGTTTACCTGACTACTTCAATCAACGTCTGCTTCTGCACTATCTGGGGGAAAGCAGACCAAGCACAATACGTGTTGAAATAAATGAATAAACGTCAATAAATTTTATCTATCTAGATCTGTGGGCCATAACAGCCAGTCTATTACCCGGTACAAGGTTTGCAGCAGTGTGTCTACCATACGACGTTCAGAAATGGATTGGTCTGGAGCAGAACATTATCGAAACTGCTGTCAATGAATGGAGAAAGCGTCTCCATGCCTGTGTTCGCACAATGGGCCGACATTACGAGCAATTTTACTGCAAGCTGTTGAAAATGGATAACTGGATCAAATGTCAGCCAAAGCGTTAGAAATGTGAACAAAAATTAAGTAATCATACCGCTTTGGACAAAAAAGTAATATTTCGTTAGTTCTGTTATCCCCAGATAGTGCAGCAACAGACACTGGATGAGGTGGGAAATTGAATAGTCGTTTGATTGCCAGTTGTCGTAGAAATATTCGTACTCAAAATTATTAAAAGCTGATAATCCTTCTGAAGGTTACATTTGAAAACATTTGGGATGCTTTTAGGACACATTGTATAAGCTGGTGTCCGGCTGAGGGCTAAAGAAACGGACATCATCGCCGTCCTGTGGCAAGGGAACGACTTAAGCGTTTTTACTTTGCAATAAAGAAAAACAGCGCATTAGCAAACTTAAACGCAAAATGAACAGAATAATGTTTTAACTTAGTTAGCCCCGGTTTGCATCTGCCCTGTAAAAACTGCGGTTTCATTATTTTGTGTTGATACAGACATACAGTTAGTTGTGATAAATGTTGTTTTTTTGCCTCGGTCACTGATATTGCTTAAAGAACTTATCACTCAGAATGTAATTTATCTGTTTTGACTTCTGAATTGGTCGTGTAGGATATTGAATGTGTTGAGTCACTATAGGCTACTTGTCTACAAGTGACATAACTATTAGTTCTCGTCCTATTCAGCTAAGTGCAGTCGGCAATGACATTTCACGTAAGGCTGTAGCTCTGATGTGAATAAAAATGGACACTATTCAGTTTGTTTTCAGGCGGAACGACTGGCGGACGCGAAGCCGTAACACGTGTCGTCTGATTCGAACAAGTCTGTCTTGTGGGGTACGTCTAGCATGCACACAGGCACTAGGCGAGGTATAGAAATAATAGAATATGGGCCACTTCAGTGAATAGGCCTACGTAGCATCTAAGCAGCCTTTTGTAGCTACCGGTATATTATCTCTGACTGCATTCGGCCTTATCGCACTTCATCAGCGTTTATTTCGCATAAAGCTGCACAATGTAGGCCTATAAAACACACAATGCGGAGATAGAAACGGCCGAATGAAGTTTAGTAAATAAGAAGCCCAGCTATCGCTAGGAAAAGCCGACCGTACCGCCTACGTCCAAAACCCAGCCTCCGATTTTCAGTCACAGAAAGAAGGCAATTTGTCAGAGGTGAGACAGTTTCATGCACGTTATTTTAACGGAACGTTGTCTCGAAAGCTACACTGAACGCTAGTATAACAGACATCGCACGTGGTCATTACGCCAAGCGATAAAAATAGCTACTGTTCCATGCACGTGGTCATCTCGGCAGGTGATATAAACAGCTACAGAGTAAATGAACAAGGAAAATATCGGACGCAGATTTTGCAAATATTTCTCACAAAAACGCCTTGCTCGGAAAGGCAGACTACAGCCTATACAGTTCCTGTTGCAGTACTGACCTTCAAGATCATTCAAGGTGAATGATTTTCATGTCATTTGAAAGCCAATATCCGACTTCCTATTAGTAATAGAATTTTAAAAATCCGTCGACAGTTGACAAAGTTATCGATATAGCTTAATATATACTACGTAGGCCTACTATTTGAGACACACGGAAAAGTATTCCTGTAAACAGACAAATTGGGTGGCCGTATCTTTCACCGTTTCCGAGATACGGTTACTTATAGCTTTAAACATTCCATTCATAATCGCGGCCAAACCGCTGCAGCCTATAGAAAGTTGCCACCGCCCTATCCGATGGCACCATTGCAGACTTTCTACGACTTACCGTTTAGCCACAATACTGCACGATTGGCATTGCATATTGCGTTATGACCCTTCAAGGTCATCCAGGGGTCAATGATTTCCATCTAATCTGTTCCGGCGTATGAGACTTCCTGTTAGTGATTTATAGTAACCTAGGCGCCGTATCTCTCACCGTTTCCGAAATATGGCCACTTTTTCGTTGGAAAACGCACATTTTCCTACTCCCGTCAATTCAACCCCCAATCTAAAAATGTTCCCCGTGGAGTAGATGACTGAAATTTTGCGTGCCCGAGTGTATCACTCATGGCTACTTATTCGTGTAAATACATCCGTTACGGACGGACGGACAGACGGACGACAACCATGCCAATAGCTCGACCGATACTAAAGTACGGTCGGCTAATATATGTATTGCTAACGGTGATAGACAGAACGGTTGGAATTGAACTATATGCCAGTACGATGATCGTCAATCCTTGAGTTCTAATTGATTAAACTTAACATAATTATTTTTCCACAGTTGCTTTCTGACATAGGCCTTAGGCCTACAGTATAGGTTTACGCAAGATAAAAGTCTGTAACGTAGCAAAAGTGCAAGACTGGTTCAGCGCAAACGAAACTCGCTGGTTTAGCCTGCCTCACTCATGTTTCACAAGATAGCAACGCTTTTGGGGTGTGATGGGATTTTTAATGATGTTTCGTCGCAAATCTTCTGCAGAATGTGCCAGTGCAAGAATTTTTATGCGCAAAAGCAGAATGCTTCGCGCGTCTTTGCCATCGTCTGTCCGTCTGTCTGTCCGTCCGTCTGTCACACTCGTGATCTGTATCAAAACGGTGCAAGCTAGGATCACGAAATTTTCACTGTGGCTGCCCCAAGGTCTCTAGTTTATCGTGACAAAATTTCGTGCCACTGGGTGCAAGGGTTCCCCTCGAACGAGGGCGTCAAAGAGGGGTACCCCCTAAAAAGACGTCATTTTGCCGTTATTGACTCGAATAATGTAAAAACGGTTGCAGATAGGTACATACATGCTGCTTATCATAACAAGCACTGGTGACAGGCTTTTTGGATTTATCAACATCAATGACCTTGAACGACCTTGAACCTTTCAAAAAGAGTTTTTAGTGAATTTTTTCGCAATTTTTGGATGCAGCGCACATTTCAACACTGAACTGCGACGAAATGGCTGGAGATAGACCAAGACAACCTGCGTATGAAATTTTCAGCATTAAACGCAGATTTCAGCAGTCTAAGTCCCGCTCCTTTAGGCTCATGAAGCCCGGCGCAGGCGGGCGTCAAAGACGGCTACCTCTCCTAAAAGTGGTTATTTTACCGCAATTATCTGGTGTAGCGTGAAAACGATTGCAAACAGGTACAGACATGCTGTTTATTATTAATTTTTGCGATCTTCTGCTGCAGCACAAAATCCAAGAATGAACTGCGACGAAAAGGTTGGAGACAGACTGACAGTTTGCGAAGAGGAACTTTCGATAGGATAGGCTTTCGCGCGTCTTGTGAGCATTATCTCAAATTTCTTGTGAAAATTCGTCGACAGTTGACAAAGTTATCGATATAGCTTAATATATACTACAGTACGTAGGCCTACCATTTGAGACACACGGAAAAGTATTCCTGTAAACAGACAAATTGGGTGGCTTTTGGAAGTTATTGGTGTTAAATTAATATAACTAAAAAGCCCTTGTGATCAGGTGAGGCTTTTAAGTTAAACCACATTAAGCTTGCACTGCTACAAAATCTTTGGCTTCAGTCGTGCGTCATAAAGACGACAGTGTAGACCTAGCCTATCCGACGGTTGCAACCTGAGCGTGGCTTAAGTACGATACCGCACTGCCTTCAGTGGTATTAGCTCGTACTGCGTACTCGCTTACCCATTCCAGTAGTGCACTGATGACACGAGTTCGTTTAATGTTCGTACGTCGTTTCGCAGGTCTGCAGTGCGCCAGTATTGCTGACGTCCGGTGATGTCGCCAGACAATGTGCAGTCACGATAGACGTGTCTCAACGACTGCTGAGCGCCGACGACGAGTTGATAACAACCGCCAGTCCGACGTCTTCATCCCCATCTTCAGCCGATGACAACTTCCCCGGCGTGTCGCTCAACGGTCCGCAGCCGTGATACGAGCTGGTTGAGTGACGTGATCAACATGTCGTCGCTGATCAATCACCAACACGATTCAGTAGATTTGGTCACTGGCTTCCAGCAGCGGCGCCGGCACGTTGCTATGGCGGGCGGGCCACTCGTCGAGCGAGGATTGCCAGAGTCTGCCCCCGCAGTAGGTCTTCTAGGCGCAAATGCCGCTGCAGTCTGTCTGGGAACTTCATCTCCAACACTCCCCAACAGCCGATCACGTCTTGCTGTGCATACTTCGCAACTAAAGCAATTTTCAGGATGTTATTTGGAAACCCGTCATAATCCCCCTACAACGTAATTTTTGAACAGCAAACGCCCAGTAATTGTACAAAGTAAGTGCAAAAATGCTATGGGCAAAGCCATTAGTGGCCGCGGCACCCCAGTCCCAGACTATACGGCGTCGGCCATACTGGCCATTCTTTGCTGGCTTCACTTGCTGCCATTCCCGCAAAAAATAGCCAAGCAACGGAGAGTGTAAGATGTTCGCCAGTTGCGCTAGCCATTGATATCCGCATTTCATACACTGGTAGGTCGTGACTGGTATTATACAGGTGTCAATAGGTTAGGCGCCCATATATCACAACTGCATGCTGTCCAGCAACAGTAGCACAGCGCTCGTACATAGGCCTACCGCCTACTTGAGGCTACTTTTCACTACTAAAGTAAAGCTGCTGTTTACTTCAAATGCCATATAACGTAATGTCCCCTATCTCGTCGTCTTAAAATCAAAACTTGAGCTTTCCAAATACACGTACGGCACTGGCTGAGTGTCATACCTAACAGAAACAGAATTACCGCAGACGTAGATTTTACATAGACTAGGCAATAGTGTCAAAATGCCGAATGTGTGTTGTAGGCCCTATGCAATGGTGTAAGCTCAAACAACACTTGTTTTCAATACCACGATTAAGATTTTTCACAACATTAAAATGCTTCACGTATTGATGCTACTCACTGATTAACATTAAACAATTTTTGTCAAAGTATAGACAAAATTGCAATGCAAGATGTTAGTCGATGATAACCTTAATAAGATAACTATAATTCGCATGCAACTTCATAGATAGTCAACTGCTGTCGAAATATTTAATAGTAGACCTACCGTAAATGCCAAAACGTCTTGAAATTCTCAAGACCTTTTCGTCAAGACCATATCTGTGGTCAAGACCGACAGCAAGACTTACTTTTTTGACCTCGAAGCGCCTCAAGACCAAGACCTTGGTTTTGAGGACTACATCACTGGTTGTATGTTAGGGATCTGATATCGCCATTGCCTTAGTAGCGGATGCTGTCTTATCACTGTACTTAATCCGAGCTGTTATATCCGGTGATGCACTAATGCCAAAGCAGAACCGTTCATTGCAGTTACTTGAATGTAAAGTCACTGTAGTCTAGATAGTGTCGTACTGGCTACGTACATAGAGTTACACACCGGTGCTATTGTGCGAAGAAATAACGTGTATATACACTGAAGTGAAAGTTTGTGTTTAAAATTACGTTGTGACATGCAGTATTTTGCAACGCCTTATGCTGTCGCGATTTTGTAGGCTACATGATCATCTTACAACTCTAGTAGGCCTACTCGAAGTCAATTTTTACCTCTGCCAAGGAGGTTATGTTTTTGCCGGTTTTTGTTTGTGTGTGTGTCAGAAAGATAACTCAAAAAGTTATGGATGGATCTTTCTGAAATTTTGAGGGTATGTTGGGCATGGCATAAACTACCAGTGATTCAATTTTGGGCGTGATCCGGCAGGAATCCTAAATTCTGGATCACTTTGAAATTTTCGTTACCATTGCGTTAAAGGGGGCATAACGGAACCGCTGGCAAAGCGAAGATGGTGACGCCACCTGGCGAATAGCTTTGCCTTGGCGGAGGTACCTGCGGGCTACGACTGCTTTCTAGTTCCTATAGGCCTACATTCAACTACTACAATGCAGCCCATCAGCCCATGCACGTGTTAAGCGTGTATAGTACATGCTGTGCTACGTAAGTACACTTATAAAAAGACAGCAGTAATAAAATTATTATAGCTTTATAACAGTTATGAAATTAAGTTAGGCTAACATGAAAATATTACTTGAGTTTTTAAGTAGAACATGTAAACACTAGACCTGAGAACTGAGTCGAAAAATACTACAGACTACTGACGAGTGATTATAATTGTGTACTTTGTTTTATATTTGGGAGAAATAAGTGACGACGATGACGAAAGACATGTACATGTCAGTCATGTCTAATGCATTTAGCCTATAGCTCAGTGGTAACTGCGTGTGAAGTAAGCAACACTTGTCATGTGCTATTTGCCAATTAAGCCTGCAGACTACAAATAAATAAAGTCGTCAATAAACATCTGCAGTCTAGCGCTTGTGACGCAGCTGGAAACAGTTCCATTTATAACAAATAAATAATAATTAATAAATAGCAGAACGAACGAACATGTTAAATCACTGCACACAAATGCGACAGTCCAACTTGAACGAAATCCGAAAACTCGCAGTCCTGACTTATAAGATATAACACTTTTCAAGTCCAAAGCCACGATCAAATCACAATTTAATAATTCAAACATCACCATTACACAATTTCAGAAGAACTTTGCTGACTGTGTAATGGTAAAGTTTGAATTATTAAATTGTGATTTGAGCTGTTTTATATCAACAACCACGATGTCACCCTTATGCTGTATATAAACTGAACAGTTTTTTTTACATAAATCTCCATAACGGTGCAAGACAGACGTATGGTCACTATGGACCACCCATAGGAAGTCGACCACCGCGAGTCGAATGGTCACGTGATCGATGACGTTACGTGACCCCAAAAGGTCAAGGCGTGACCCAGTTATCTTTGACACGTCATATCTCGATAACGGTGCCAGATAGACTCATGCGTTGAGGTACAACAAGACCAATGGCAACTTGCATCATCGAGCATTATTTAAAAAATTTTCCTCTCAGTTCATAAAATCGGGCAATATTTTATGAACTTCGGGGAGGCAATTTCCAATAACGACCTCGAGATCAGCCACTATTAGTATAATATTAGACGGGTCTCAAATAGACGCCGAATCTCTAGTACAAGCTGAAAAGAACGAAAAAGCTTTTAGAAGAATACAGGAGAAAATGATGCGTGCAAGGAGTACATTAGATTAATCACAATCTAATAATATTTCTTGTTGAAACTTATTTTTGGTTTACACGTTAAGTGAGTGGTCTCACACTGTACAAAAGTTTAAACATTCTTCTTATACTCCCATTCATTTTTTTACTTCTCTCTTTACTAACACACCGAGCGTGTTTTAGGTTTTTCCAGTCAAAATAGCATAATTACGAATTACCTACTTACCGACTTACTCACTTTTGCGCCTGATTCACCGATTCATCAATAACCATTAACCTTGTTTCCTTCATTTCTCTGTCGGGATTAGAAAGTCCCTAGAAACAGTGACTATATTCACTGCAACATGACATGGCTGTTTGATTACAGCTCAGAATTATTCTGAACTCCTCCGACAAAATCTACAGTTATTACCAGCTAGCTATTATGGCTTGAGAATAATTAACACTATGACAACCACTGACAAAAATTGCCACGAGTCTGTTCCTGTGAGAAACAAAGTTGCATGAACGTGGAAAGAACTGGAGAACACTCTTACGTAGAACACTGGAAGGAACAACGAACAAGTGCACAAAGTGAACCAAACTAAGATGAAACTAAAGGCGCGTACAGAGCGACGTAACTGAACTGAACTGACACGGTTTCGTTTTTGACGAACTGACCTATGAACGAGCAAGGCGAGCCCATTAGACGGTGCCTACTGTAATGCATTACTGCTTGCTCACTGATCACTTCGTCAAAAACTAAACCGTGTCAGTTCAACTTCAGTTCAACTCAGTTCAGTTCTTGTACGTTGCTCTGTAGGCGCACTAAGCGACAGTCAACACGTCAGAGGTTGCGGACGACTTCGTCGACGTTGGCCAGCGTACAGTCGAGAACACGTATGACTGGCGGACGAGCCGGTGCGTCAGACATTGATGATGATGTCGGCATGCTCATCTAGCAAGCACACAGACAATATACACCGGTGTTTAGTCGGACCCTCATATACAAGTACTTTAAGTGCGTGAACAACACAGCGGTGCACGCGCCGTTCTACCAAATCAGAGGCGTCTACATCACATAAACCTTGGAGCAAATGCTCCAAATATAGGGGAAAAGATTTTTTGGGGAAATTAAAGGAGGAGCTGATTATTCATGGCAGCATGCATGCCATGCACGTCAGCTAGTAAAGCGTTGTTCTCATGATTTCTGATATCTTGCAAGCAGAATTGTTCTGTGACGCTTAGAATGCACTAAATTCGTTCTTTGCCGGGGCTCCGCCCCGGACCCTACTGGAGAGCTCGTGATGCTAACCCAGACCCCCAGTCGGCTGGAAAAAAGCGATACCCCTTATCCATTTCCCACCCCCTCGACGTTTAAGGTGCCTCGTTCTCGGCGCCTGCGGCGCCTCACTCGAGTCAAGGGGAACTTGCTCCAAAGACTTAGGGAGTAGAAACAGATGTCCTGCCCCAAATAATATTAATAATTATAACACAAAACTTGGTGTCAAAGATGCGGTTTCCAAGGTGCAAAATACTCTAAAATACGTTTGAGGCCGGGGCTACTACCCGACCCGCTGAGGGAGCTTAATTACAGTGTTCTTAAGACCAGATTAGATTAAAAGGGCCTACTTCTGAAAAGAAGGGAGAAGAAGAGAAGTAGGGCAGGCGTTTTTTCAAACAAAAATGTACCACTACACCACTTATAGAACACTTTCAAATGGTCACAATACCGGCTGGTCTTTCACAACTGCATTGAATATTAACTAATTTTCAACGTTACTTAACTAGCTACGTGCTAATGTTGCGCATAATTATGTTGTCCTGCATGGTTAGCACCCCAGAAAAAGTCAGCACAGTAACAAGGTTTTGCCATTTGGCGACAGAGGTGCATGTCGCTATTTGCGTTTCCCACCCGAACTTGATTTTATAAATTGTATGTGTAGCATGTAACTTGTTAATGATGGTGTAAGATGTCAGATTTTTTCTGACCTTCCATTCCTTTAACAGTATTTGCTGCTGTTAATAAAACTATTTTGATTGATTGATTGACATCCAATTCATCATTATCTGGCAGTTTGCATCACACCGAAAACACAATTTATTTTGCACATACACACTGCAGAGAGACTGATGGCGACAAACGGTATAAAAGCTCTGTGCAACATTAGGATTAGGGGCCTACCTGAAAGTAAATCTTGCACCTTTCTAGAAGAAAACGCCACTTCAGGTCTGTTTTCTTATTCTCCGGCAGCATGAGGTAGTTGTTCGCCTACAACAAAATGTTCTGTTTAAAATGTTTTCACATCGATTAAGCGCAAACGACCATTATGAATGTCAGAAAACTGCTTTCGGTTGCACGAATGCAATAAGTAGCATAATTATTGAGTAAACCTAACAGAAATATCAGCAATATTAGGCAATGGCGGATGGCACTGAAGAACTGGTAATGTAGGCCTATGACGAGCAAATTTGAAAACAAACAAAAAACGTGGGTTGCATTGAACTAATAAGTGTAAGGTGTACATAAATTTAGTTCACATTCACTTATCCTGCATCAGACAATTGTTTAACCTACACTGTCCACTGTCGCCGACGGTCGGCAGTGTAAGCCTAAACTGTGTCCCTCGTTCGGTCACGCTTAAGTGCAGCGGTAGAGTTATCAACCCGTTATACCACTGCAGACATAGTGCTAGACTAGAGATAGTTGCTACGAGTGTGACGACTATGCAATAAGAAAAACGAAAAGGTGAAAGGTTGTGTGTAGCTGTATATAGACAAGAAAACTCAACTGTTGCCAGGGAAGACGCATTCCTGTTGCAGTACTGACCTTCAAGGTCATCTATGATCGATGATTTTCATCTCATCTGAAATGGCTTATGCCGCTTCCTATTAATGATTAATAGTAACCTTGGTCCTATCTCTCACCGTTTCCGAGATACGACCACTTATAGCTTGAAACTTTGAAACTGAAAACTGCGGCCAAACCGCTGGAGATGTAGACATGGTTATTATTGACAGCCTAAATGAAGTCGCCAGCGCTCTATCCGATGATACCATCGCCGACCCTCTACGACTTACCGTTCAGCCACAATATCGCACGATTGGCATAACCATAGAGCCTTTGATTATGACCCTTGAAGGTCATCCAAGGTCAATGATTTTCACGTTATTTGAAAGCCAACATGTGACTTCCTATTAGTGATCAATAGGCCATATCTCGCACTGTTTAGCCACAGTACATCTGCTACAGACAGACAGACGGACATACAGACAGACCGACGACACATCGCGCCATAGACGCCCTACAGCATAGCTGCAGCGCATTGAAAACCATCACAAAGCTACGGAGCGTCACCTGCCACATGGGACTGCACAGTGTTATCTGCCACCCGACCCAGCTAAACAGACCCCTTTTAACTCCAGCCAGATAGGTCGGTACTCGATTTACCTACCCCAGAGAGATAGAAGGCTGAGTTGACTTTGGTGTTGGTTTACCAGTCCACGGACAGTCATTTGTCTGAGTAGTAACCACTTGATAGTGACCCGACTGAGAGTCGAACCCACGACCTCATGATCGTAAGTCCAACACCCTACCGTCACAAGGCCAAGCCAAGAACGAGGAAGCAACTGAACCGTCATTCCGAGCATCTTCTCAGCAACGGGTCCAGCAATGACACAGCGTGACACGCTGCCGGTGTGGTCGGCCACGGTGACTCGGATGTCATAACTGGATTCAATCAGACTGTGGTAGGTGGTGGGCTGGATGGACGTCGAACTGTAGCTCAAGACTGCCGACGCACAGCCGTCGTCGCTACAGCGATCTGTGTCCGCTGCCAGACGACGTCGACACTGAATGCTGTACAGTACGCATTACAATCACGGTTCACCGTCACATACGACAATTATTATTTTATTATTATTATGCACGAAAAATATTACCGTGGCATTTAGTCTAAGTAGACTTCACGTAACATAATTACACTAAGAGTCGACATGTTCGGCAAACAGAAAACTAGGAAAACTAGAATGAGCGTCACTAGTAGGATGTTGCGAACAAGTACGTCTTCAAATGACGCTTAAAAGT
>Ga0056128_1009496_pt1 | contig 12209 bp, 9 predicted proteins | sample WorMetLIZISLAND2_FD_71113 | JGI IMG/M metagenome (GOLD analysis project Ga0056128, IMG submission 71113) | Marine gutless worms symbiont microbial communities from Max Planck institute for Marine Microbiology, Germany - Olavius geniculatus... ...
ATGGCCCATCCCCGAACCCCCCCCCCTATAGGCGCAAAAATCTGTTACACAAGCCGATTTATAGCCAATTTTGTAGCGAATTTCGTTACCGTGGCAACGGGGGTCAACCGGGGGTAAATATAATGTCACCGTTAATTAGACCGTCCCCGAAAACCGTATCTTAGAACCAAAAATTACGACTCTGTCTTGCACACAACCGAAGTTATGACAGTTTAAAGAATTTTTTTAATTTTCCCTATAGGTGCCATTGTATTTTTTTTTCGAATTTTTGGAATAAATAAGTAAAAAATAAAATGTTTATTTTATAACAATAAAAAGGCACTTCCTTGCGCAAAATTGCGTCATTTGACGTATCAAGCGTAAAAATCAGTCTAACGAACAACCAAAAACGTGTAGTAAATTTCGAATATATTGTATATTGTATATTGTGTACATATTTCACCTATATGGGGAGCAAAAACCCCTGGCGGATTGAGCCCAAATTTTTTAGGTGGTAGGCGTCCACGACGATCGGTTCAGAGGTTTTGGGTTGGCTGAGGGTCAAAGTTTGCCTTTTCCCATATACTTTGAAGGTGGTCCTTACAACACTCACACTATCGTGTGAGGTGTGATAGGCAGCAGCAAGTCAATTTCTCCTCTATAGATGCCACATTTCTTCGTAGTTGCAAACAGTTGATGTGCAGATAAATCGCAGAAACGTGCATGACTACAAGGAACAAACACAATTTTAGCTATTGGATTAGCCTAACAAATGTTGCTAAAGTCATCTGACGACGACGAATTAAGCCGAAGATACTAGCACTAGCATTGGCTTCTCCTATTTATAGGCCAAACACGTTACAAGCATATACCGGCTCGTCGTGACCTTTACCATACTCACAGTTTCTATTACTCGGTGTATCCAGTCCTTGCCTGTTACTCGCAGATTCCTTATCTCGACATTTTCCGTTATTGCCTTTTACACAACGTTTCCTATACTCGACATATCCAATGACAGGCATTACTTGCATTTTTACTCAAGCATTCCATTACCTACCCGACATTTAAATTGCTCGACGTTTCAGCGTTCCCATTAAACCTATGGAAGATTGAAATTTTAATTTTGCCTTTAACTTCCTCAAAATGACTAGTTTTCAGTCCCAAATGCACGAAAATGTTCCGGCACGAAAATGTTCCGTCAAGAACAACATTTTCCGACCACACAAAATTGAGCAGGGGGGCTATTGCCGCCCCTCCCCCTTCCCGGCCACAATGCCATTGATTGACAACTGCCAGTTTAATCTGTCACATAATCTATTTATTGACTGAGTTTTTAAAACATATATTTAAGAAACATGTCCTGGAAGAGGAAACGGCCGCTCAAGATGCCAAGTTGTCGATCTGCATTGGACCGACAAAGTTTTATACTAGCCTATCATGCTGATTCTGTGACGGTTAGGTGTGGATGGCGATGCGAGCGCACCTGCGCTCTGGGCAGCACACACGCCAGCAAGTAACAAAAAAGCAGCGAACAAACCGAATGCTGATGGCGGTGACGGTCATCTTTGTCGGCTGCTGGCTGCCGCTCAACGTTATCCACATCACGCTCGACTACTACGAGAAGGTCGCGACGATAAACAGATGCACTTTGCTGTCGTTTTCATTGGCAAGTGTAGTGAAGTACAGTTACTAAAATAACGGCGTTCTTTGAATGTCTGACAATAATTTTCAAAACTTTGACGGTTTTGGCCGACCGTACTTAAGTTTGGTGCAAAATTTGGGTTCTTATAGCAAGGGTGGTATGATGAGCTATCGTGCTGTGCGTTCTGAGGCTACCGTAGAAACAGGTCAGTAACGGTCGAGCTTATGGTACGTGTCGTCGTCTGTCTGGTGCCTGTCACGGATGTATTGGCTAAAGCGTAGGTCGAAGTGGAAAATTATACATGAATAATTAGCCGTGTGTCATAAACTTATGCATGCAAAATTTCAGCGATATACAGCAAAGAAAACATTTCAAAATTCGGGGTTGGATGCAGGGGAAATACGAAAAATGTGCGTTTTTCAACTGAAAACTGGCCATATCTCGGAAACGGTGCGAGATACGTCCAAGGTTAGCCTACTGTTAATCATTGTTATACCTCAACGCAAAATACCTGCATGCGATTAGTCCAAATCGCGTCACGTGACGTTCACAAATACGCCATAGTCATCTCAGCAACAACGCAGTGACATAGTGCCTTCCACGGAGGCACTATGGTCGTGACATTATATAGTGTCCTCCCGCAGGGCACTATCTGATTGGCGTCATCATCACGCCGACGCCGGTCACGCCTTATTAATATTCAAGACGTCTATGATTATGCCGACGCCGAATTCATGTATTGTGGCTAAACCGTACGTCGTACGTTATCAGCAGACGACCGTGTTCACTTTTTTCGAACAGAGCGTAAAATACCACAAATATTGCGTTAAGGTATAACAAAACAAATAGAGACTGGCGTCTCGATCATTATTGAAATTTTGAAATGTTGCTCTCGATCTTCGATCTCTGGTAACATTTTATAAACTACGAGTCAAAAATTTTCAATGATGATTTCAACGCCAGTCACTACATGTATTTGTATACTAACACAAAGTGTCATACCCTGTCAAATGAAATGAAAATCATTGACCTTAAATGATCTTGAAGGTCACTGACAACCAGTACGGTTGGCTATCCTAGCGACAGCTGGGCTTCTTGTTTTACTTGCCTCTCAGTAGACTATTTCAATGATAGAACAATGTTATGTGTCTGGCTCACTTCACTAAGCTGTGACGTGATTAGAGTGAGAATCACGTAGGCAGGGGAACTAAAGGGGGGCCGAGGGGTCAATGTTTTTAACGCGGGGGCTGAGGTTTAAGTGTTTGTGATTCTGTAAAACTGATCTACTGGTATGTATTTGCATCAACGTTAATGGCATGCTCACCAAGCGTGATAATAATGATTACTATTTTAAAGATATAGAGGCCTACTGAACAGGTACTGTACGATTAAAATAAGCTTTTCACGAAACTTGATCGCTATGACCTATACGCATTATGAATATCAATTGCGTGTTGCGTGTCATGCGTTGTGAAAGTTGAACTTGAAGCGTAAGCTGTGTATTAAAGTCCGATTTCTCCCAATCGTTTAGTGTAGTACAGTGCTTCAGTTTAGTGCAAAATTTGGGTTCTTATAGCAAGGGTGCAATGATGAGCTATCGTGCTGTGCGTTCTGAGGCGACCGTAGAAACAGGTCAGTGCTTCTTTGAATATGCATGAGTCGGTGGAATCAGATCATATAATAATTATTAACGCCTCTGTGTATTGTGTTTAGATGACCGAGTGGTCGTATCAGATGTTCGTGTTCCTGGTGGCGCACCTGATCGCCATGAGCTCGACTGTCTACAACCCGTTCGTCTACGCCTGGTTCAACGACACGTTCCGCACACAGTTCCAGAAGGTCGTGCCGTGCTGTCGCTTCGCCACGTTCGTCGCCAGTGACAGCGGAAGACGCTGCACCAACAACACCAACCCGTCGCCGTCGCGGTTTGCGACGGGCGGCGGCTGGTCGTCTGCCGACACCAACCAGGGCGCGATAACTCTGTCCGCCGAGTGCAGCGCCCGCCACGACGAGCTGTCCGCGTCTGCTGCTGCGGCCGGACCTCCGATTGAACTGACCGAAGTCACCCCCATGTCCACCGTGCTGACCGTTAGATCTAATTAGTCAGCAGGCAGCGGCGTAGCCAGGATCTGGATGTAGGCTGCGGGACTTTAGGATTGGAATATGGAGAGTAGTGTTCCCTCCTCAGAAATTGTTTCAATTTTTTGTTTGAAAACAGTGCTTTAGTGAATTTTGGCACTATTTTGACAACAAGTTATCAGGACGATTATGATTATATCAAATGATTATCTTTTGTGGTCTCCTATAGGGAGATGAGCACGTGCCTCTAGTCCTCCCCAATGGCTATGTCATTGTCAGCAGGAGCTACGTCCACACAGTACGTAGTCGAGCGCTGGTCGTGTAAACAGGGTATAAGCAAAAGAAGTACACCATGTGTGGACTACTGACTGGTGAATGACAAAACCTCAAAAGCTGAAAAATTATTTTGAAAAACTTGTGTAGACCTATTTTATCTAAGAAAACCTTAAAAACCACAAAAGTCAAACCTCAAAAGTTTTAGGTTTTTTTGTTGTGCAACTTAATACAAATCATATTTAATTTCACATTTTAGTCATGATTTTTGCACTTAGGTAATTAGAAAAAACCGTGTCTGACAAAAAGAATGATGTAGGCTTAGGCCTATTGAATGTTTTCCGGCCGGGTAATTTTGTGTCTGGTTTTCTTTGTACATTAGAACGCAAAAAAATAAACTTTCCAAAACCTAAGTTTTTCAGGCTTAGAACCCACGTACACATCAATGGCGATACGGCAGAAGAAAATACTAAAGCCAACGCTTATAAAGCTACAAAGCTAGAGCACAGTACCTAATGCTGTGCATCATCAATAGTAAATTAACTCGCCTTGTCTTAATGTTCACGTGCTTTGTTCTGTTAATTAGATATTCATTTCCACTGGTAACTAATTAGACAGTTATTAAATATTACCGCCTTTATTACATCCGCAAGCCAGTTATAGGCCTGCATTCGTTTCAGTTTGTCTCTCTATCTGTCTCTAAGAGTCTGAGTCTGAGCTGCATAAAATCATCGATTTTTCATAGTTTTCGGACAGCTACGCTTTCTTGTTACAATAAACGACTAGGCCCTATATTTTTTTTGAAAAAAAGAAAGTAGTGAACTACGCTGTGTTCCATAGATGACAGCAAATCGCAATCAGCACTGTAATACTTTGACAACGAGCCGACCGACTCATTGTCTAACGTTGTGAAATAAACATGAACCTTGACACTTGATAGACATTTTTCATCCATGTGAGTGCTCCGAACTTCTTCGTGCACTGTGTCCAGTCCACGAGTCTACACTCTACAGTTTACTATGAGCTCAAAACGTCCGCAAGCGAGTAGACGCTCATGCCACTCGGCAACAGAACGTTCAAGTGCATGACGCAGACTGAAACCGTAAACTTGCTGTTGATGCGTCATTTCAGTGCGTCGACGTACGGTCGTAAAATGAAACGATTAATGTTAAATAAGTAACAGATTTTCAACAATTTTGTGGTCTCAAATGTTTTTCCGAGCCAACGCATGCCCTAACCAGTATATGATTTATTGTTGAAAATGGCCAAACTACGACTCCTGCATTTCACAAGGTAGTGTAGTAACAATAATTAGGTGAGGTAGGCAAAACCAGTCGTTTACATAGTTTCTTCATGATGTTACGTGCCATAAATTATCAAAATCAACTACTGTTTCATAGAGCTACTAAAAAGTGGCGTCGTGCCCAAAAAACGAAACAATTATTTTGTATAAAAAAATTTTGAACACGTTTTGCAGTACCCTGAATGTAGAATAATTTTAGAATCGCGAACATCTGAGATCATTGGGGACAAAAATTAAGGTGGGGAAATAGTAAGCCTGTTGGTTCACGCTCTGTATACACAGCAGATGAAATGAAACCATTTTACTTTTAGCTTGCAAAAACAGTGGCGACGCTGCACCAAGGCGCCCCAGGTCAAATGACCTGGCTGGATGATCCACCGCTTTGGCTACGCCCTGCCTATTGCTTTGCTTAGCTGCTTTTCAAACGCGTTTTCTCACGCTTATTATGTCCAAAAATCGCTGGTGGCTGGGGCTTTGCTCCAGACCCCACTGGGGAGCTTATAGGGCTCCACAGACCGCGTAGCTGGATTCAAAGGAGAGGGAAAAAAGAAAAAAGGACAGGAAATGGACTGGAAAAGGGGAGAAAAAAGAAAGGGATCGAGGACGGATCATCCCTCCATCAGGTGCAATGTAAGTCGATCAGATCACTGAGGTCAGGCGAGCCCTTCGCGGCGTCCGGAACTCCGGGTGATTTGACCCGACTTGAGGATTTTCTGACCTCGAAGTGACCTGGCTCGTTTACTGCGCTGGCGCCGCCCCTCCCCAAACTCCACCCACCTTGGCGCTCCAACGCTTCGCATCTCTGCACCTCGCTCGCGACCTTAGTCCTCTCCATCGTCCAGCCCTCACCTTTCTCAGCCCCCCATGAATATTTCAACAGCACGACGCTTATGTGAAAAAAATAAAAGTGCCACGTCTTTTGAGATGATATAGTGCCATGATACATTGTGCGCAAATTTGACGCACTTAACACTCATCTTGAAAAGACCACTCTGGAATTTAACATGTGATAATTTGGCCACAAAATGAATTCTGCTGTTTTTTTGTCACTGACTCATATCATGCTAAGCCTTAGACATCAGTTGTAATAAATAAGAAAATACTATAACATAGCAGAATGAATAATACAAAATTACATGCACAATAGTCTATGTTTCCACTGGCAATGTCATAAATGTTCAGTGTGTGAGTGAGTGAGTAGGGTTTAACGTCCCTGACTGAAATAGTGTGACACAGAAAGGCATAACTTGATATATGACAGAACGTAAAAAACGTAAAGTCTTTCCCGAGCCTTACGGCCCATAGGGCGGTGCTGATCTCGTTTCCTAAGGCCCCCAGCCAGACACCAGTTTTTACACTGCGAGACCACGGATACGGGGCCAGTGTATCGCGTGGTGTGCCTGTTTACGTCCCAGCGGTGAAGCCGGTACCGAATTATACTGCTTGGTGACAGAGGCACGTGTGTGTGAACAACTTGCCTAAGGTCGTTACCCGGCACTGTCCTTGTGCGGAGTCGAACCTGCGCCTCTGAGTTACCTCAGGATTACTAGTCCGACACGTTACCGTTAGACTACCGAGCCACACCATGACAGAACAGTAATAATAAATTTATCACACTACAACAAATTGGATAAAAAGGTTGCGTTTTCATGAATTTACATAAATGAAAACTTAAGCGTGTTTGAATAAATTCACACAAATGACTCAGAACTTGTAGAATGCACACACATATGCACACAGGTTAAGTCCAATAGAACAGCAGACAGACACCCAGCAGCAATGGTGATGTAGAGTGAACGAATTTATCAATATTATCCACTGGTGGATCCAGAAATTTGGAATAGGGGGAAGGTGGTTTGGAAAGGTAGGAAATAGGGTTATAAGGAGAGGGCAATTTTATGCAAAAATAATGCATTTTTGTGCAAAATTTTCACTTGTTTTAAGATGCATCCAGTCAATAAAGAGGGGGGGCGACCGCCTCTCCCTTGGATCCGCCACTGATATTATCAGACCTACTTCCCAGTACTGAGATGGCACACTTAAAGCAACATTGAGATGGAGTAAAATCAACAGCTATTTTCATATGGCCATAAGTTACCCACTGCCGTAATTTCACAAATTCAATGTGTCAATTGCAGGGAACACCAACAACATTTAGAAAGGTCTGATGTGCACAGCAAATACATTTTTTATAGTAACAATGGGTGTCAACAGACATTTATCTCAGGAAAAGGGCAAGGCCCCTTCGTTTTTAACCTCACCTTTCACATATTTCTTTTACTATTTTTTCCAGTTTTGAGTCAACCTACACCCTTCTGCTCATTTCAAGTGAAAGCCACTTGTTCGTGTCCTGTGGGCGACGACTGAAAAATAACGTTAATATGCACTGGCTAGTTTGAATCATGGGTCTAAGTTACCAACTAGAGTGAGTGAGTGAGTAGGGTTTAACGTCCCACCCGACACAGTACAGGTCATTTCAGGGACAGCCTTTTCCAAACTGGAGGTCAAATTCAGAAGTCTCAAAATTCATGACAAAAGCCCCAAGTCAACAACTCTGTATTACTGTGGCAGAAAATGGGTCTTGCACAAATTCACTCTACTCTTTAATGCTACTGGCTGACTTACTATGAATGACTGTAGCAAAATTTAATGCAGAACAATTATTCTGCCGACAATGTGTTTACACCAGCAGACACATGCAAATATACATTACACAAATATATGCAAAGAAACATGTAATAAATACAAAAGCAGTTCAATGTACAGAAGAGTTGATATAATCATTCTATAATGAACTAATGTAGATGGTAAAAGTAGTGAACAAATACATTCAGCTGACAACAGTCAAAGTCTAAATGAACGCTTCGGCAGCTGGTTGAATAATAATGGCGAATGACCTATAGGAGTCTTTATTGACTGGAAACCAACTTGTCATCAAATAAATGCGCATCAGTGTTTGCGACTGTTCCATGCTTTCATATTCTACCATCCAGATGCTAGTCAGCGTGCAATGCTGAGAAAAAAATTATCCACGTAACCTGCCAATGCAAAACACAAACAATAACAGTCACTGAAAACCATTAGCTGATACACCTTCAGCTAAAATCCTGTGCACCAGTGCTGCCTTTAATTAACATTGCAACCATAATAAATACAAATCTGCATTAAGTTATCGGTTATTACTTTTAACTTCTAACTAACCGGTCAGCTCAGTTTCTCCACAGTACTCCAGATGAGACTTGAGACAAATCCCAATTACTTTCTGTAAAGGTGTGGTGGCTGGGAGAATGCCTAATATGTGTAAAGTTAATTGACGATATAATTTATCAAATGCCAATAGGAGATGGCACTGAAGCTGTGGCTAGATCACTGCCGGTGTTAACGGTGTCTACACGATGTTTCATAAAAGGCACCCTTTTTGTTTCTTTTATAACTCAGTCTAATGGCGATCAATTTGCATAAAGTTTTTACCAGATGTAGCTGAAAAAATGCTAATTCAAAATATTTTTTAAAATGTAGCAGTTAGTTAAATATTCTTTGCTAGTCAACATGTAATGCTGACATTATAATGTGTCGTGAGTTCAAACTGGCTTGTCTCAACTAATTCTGTCAGTCGCTACCCTGCTTCGATAGATAGCTTTATCTGATATAACTGATGAAAAATGTTCTTTGTGTCAGCACTAAGCAACACGGAGGCATAAAATCAGGCGTCTCACAATCCAAAAACTCAACTATCTCACAAAGCGGTGTGTATGGTGCACTGTCTTGCTGGAAGGTGTAAAAGTCAAGCTATCCCCACAAGTGTGTGAAAGCGATCGTTTTCAGCATTTTGTGGCTACAATGTTAACATTCAACAGTTTGTCATCAACAAACCAGAAAAAGTTCGCCATCGACACAGAGCAGCTATTCAGCAAGTCTGTTAGCACCGGTTGCGACAAGCCAGTTTGTACTTGCGGCACACTAAGACGTCAGCATTACATCATGACTAGCAAAGAATACTTAACCATCAGCCATATTTTGTCCAAACAGTTTGAATTAGTATTTCTTCAGCTACATCTGGTAAAAATTTCGTGCAAATTGATCATTAATTGACTGAATTATGAAAGAGAGAAAAAGGGTGCCTATTTTACGCGCGAAAGCAGCTACTGCTTTCAGCGCGTCTTAGCCATCGCAATTCTGTCCATCCATCCGTCCGTCTGTCTGTCCGTCCGTCACACAGGTGGATCAGTCAAAAACGGTGCAAGCTAGGATTACCAAATTTTCACCATCGGCTGCCCGGAAGACTTTAGTTTCAAGAACCGTGAAGCTTTTCCATAAATTCGAAGGGGGTCACCCCGATTGAGGGCACTAAATGAGAGGGGGTGGGAAAAATTTGTGATTTTTGGCCAATAAGTCGCTGTATCTCAATAACAGCGCAAAATAGGGCCTAGGTTACTATTAATCACTAATAGGAAGTCATACCTTGGCTCTCGATTGCCACCGATTTCAATGACCTTGAATGCTTAAAAAGGGGTTTTATGGATTTTTTGGCGATTTTTGGCTGCAAGACACTTTTCAAGAGCGAATTGTGCTGAAACTAATTGAGATAGACGTAGACAAGCTGCATATGAAATTGTTAGCATTGAACGTAAATTTCGACGGTCTATGTCTCGATTTTCTAGGTTCAAGGAAACCTGCGCACGATGGCATCAAAGAGCGGTAACCCCGTAAAAGTCATTATTTTACCGTTGTTGGCCAGTCTTTTGTGAAAACAGGTGGAGATAAGACTGACAGTTTGCGAACAGGAACTGCTATAGGCTTTCGCGCATCTCGTGAGCTTTAGCTCAAATTTCTTGTATGAAACACGGTGTAGTGGCATCATCCTTTCCCTCCCCCAGTCTCTCAATCCAGTCAACCAGCGGTCACCCACGGCTTACAGTTGGGACATACATCGACAACAACACCCACACCGCCTTCGTTTAACAGTACAGAGTGGACCAAAAAACCGAATCTACTCGAGCGTTTATAACTTAGCAAAGGTTAGTGGTAGAAATGCAAGTAAACATGTCAAAAGTTTCAGAACGTTATATATATTACAGCAAAGCACAGAACTTGCATAGCATAGCATTTAAATATTCTTTGTCTAATTTGCAAAAATCTTCACCACCCCAGAAAATGAAATCATGCTGTATATGACTGCAATGCATGGATTTGACATGGATATTTGAGCTTTGATGACTTAGTGACGTTTAGTGGCGAAAAGGTGTATGATATGTCAAAATTTTCAGAATTTTGCATGGAAAAAGCATAGAAATTGCATGTCTGTGCATTTAAATCTTCACCACCCCTAAAATCATGCTGAATTGGCAGTAACGCATTCAGCATAGAGTGAAATACCAACAGTCATTAACACATATGCTTAGTTCATAAAAAATTTGACACGTGCACCCTTTGCCTTGATAACCATTATCAGACTTGTTGTCAGCTCAGTTCAATGAACTCAGACAAATTGGAGTGCAGGCAAACAGCAATTATGTCACAACAGATGCTGCGGTAAAATTATTAAATAATTTGTAGCCAATCATTCTTCATGCACAACATGTGCTACAAAATGTTGATATTTCACTGTATGGTAAATAGAAATTGACCGCAAATCATGTGCTACTGTCAAATCCAGCCTAATTCCAAGGGTATCAAAGATTTATGCAAATTAAGCAAAAAATATTTAAATGCATTGCTACACAAGTTCTGTGCTTTTTCTCTGCAGCATTCTGAAACTTTTTACATGTTACACACATTTCTACTAATAACTGTCGCTAACTTATCAATACTCAAACTGGTCAGGTTTTTGACCCACCCTGTATAATTCTTGGCTGACCCATGAAGACTTTGAAAATCATTCTGTAAGGTAACTAACTGTAGTTTCAATTGTATTCAACTGTGACTGAAAATCTCAATTTTGAGTGCTGTTACCATAGATGAATTAAAATCTGTGCCACAATAACAAGTACATACTATAAATGTTGCAAAAGAAGTCATCAGGCCTTCTTTCATAATCTCTGACACTCCACCAAATTCTTCTTCATTCACACTTTGGAAAATACTAAAGTAGAAATATACTATGGCCAAGTTGACAACGAAAAACCTGTAGATCATAAACATGAAAAACGAACATTACATCCAATTCTATTGAAAAATGTCAACCATCAACAGCCAACATCTAATACTACACAAGCCAACCATAACAACATTAACTCAGCAAACACACCAAGTGTAGACACAAGAAAAGCCCAGCTAATGCAAAGGGGAATGTGCGACAGCGATGCACGTGTGAAGGCGCAGTGTGAACGAAATCTAAGTTCACAACGATGTTTCATTCAGACTCAACAGCGGATGACGCCTAGTGCAATATCCAGTGCAATGAATTTCAGTATTGCGCGCCACGTCCAATGCATGAATTCCAATATTGCCTGACATTGGGTATGATGTATTTACATACGCCAGATGGCGCCACAGTCTTACGTAGATGCTGCCGTTTAAGCGGCCGAATGCAAGTATTTTGAAGATGATATTCAAGTTTCACGCTGCCGTATGGACTATGGAGAATTCCTTGAACGCAAGGAGGGGGCAAAATATGAACAAGAGAAAACTAAGCTTAATGCTAAAAGTTTCATATGCCAGCTGTCCCGGTCTATTTCTAGCAATTTCGGCGCAATTCGCTCTTGAAATGTGTGTCGCAGCCCAAAATCACCAAAAAATCCATAAAAACCCCTATTTTTGCATTGAAGATCATTCAAGGTCATTGAATTCAGTGGCAATCGAGAGATAGTGTACGACTTCCTATTAGTGATTAATAGCAACCTAGGCCCTAACTCACACCGATTCTGAGATACAGAGTAGAGGATGACACGGCAAAAATATTTTGTCCCCGTCCCCACGCCATCCCCACAAACC
>Ga0056128_1009497_pt1 | contig 12208 bp, 7 predicted proteins | sample WorMetLIZISLAND2_FD_71113 | JGI IMG/M metagenome (GOLD analysis project Ga0056128, IMG submission 71113) | Marine gutless worms symbiont microbial communities from Max Planck institute for Marine Microbiology, Germany - Olavius geniculatus... ...
GGTAAGAATGTCAATTTACGTAACACATATGTATGTATAAAGTCTAATCCACCACAGTAGAACTGAATTTCTTTCACAGATGCCCAAGAGATGCTATGCAGCACACATTTCAACACCGAATTGCGACGAAATGGCTAGAGATAGACTAAAAGAACCTGCGTATGAAATTTTCAGCAATTGGCCTAAGCGTAGATTTTAGCAGTCCAAGTTCCGACCCCGTAGGTTCAAGGAGGTCGGCGCAGGTGGGCGTCAAAGACAGCTACCTCCCCCCTCCCAAAAAAGTAGTTATTTTACTGCAATTATTTCGTGTAGCGTGAAAACGGTTGCAGATAGGCACAGACATGCTGCTTATCATAACAAGCAATAGTGACAAGCTCTTTATTGGTGTCAACGTCGATGACCTTGAATGACCTTGAGCTCTCAAAATAGGTTTTTTTAGTGAATTTCTTTCGATTTCTGGCTGCGACACATTTTAAGAGTGAATTGCGCCGAAATTGCTGGAGATGGACCTAGACAATCTGCGTATGACATTTTTAGCATAGAACGTACATTTTTGAGAATCTAAGTTTCGATCTCCTAAATTCAACGAGCCTTCCCTACGGAGGCCTTAAATTTAGCCTAAGTACTCTTTCAAGGTGCATTAATATCTTATTGCTGTAGTCCTACACTGATTGCAGGACCGCTGCTATCGCGCGTCACGTGAGCTTTTCTCAAATTACTTGTAAACTTAACAACAAGCAATGTACAGTCTGAGTCTTCGATAGGCCAAAATTGTTTATGCCGCAACGATTGAACGATTGTTTGGGAATGGGAATGGGAAGAAATGGGAAAAGGCCAGTGGAAATCCCATGGGAATGGGAATTGGTTACAAAATTAGGAATGTAAGTGGGAAGGAATGGAATTGACCGGTTGGAAATGGGAGGGAATGAGTATGCAAAAGGCCATTCCCGGTCATCTCTATAGTTTGGGGCTGCTGCAAGCCAAAAGTAGAAAATTGCTTTAACCTAGGCCTATGTTTGCATAATATAAGGCTTATTATTGAAATTTTGTCATATTTATGCAACAAAATCGTCAATAAGATGGCATCGGAGCCATCGTCACTTGTGACAATACTGTTCTCACTGATGACATGGAAAAGGCAAATGAATTTAATAAATATTTTGTTTTTTTTAATCACCGTATAGTTAATGTTTGGAATAGTTTACCTCATACAGTTGATTTTACTTCTTTAACTTCTTTCAAGAGGACCATTAATAATGTTGATTTCTCTGATTTTCTCAAGGTTTTTTTATTTTAATTTTATTATTCAGTACTGGTTGTTCACATTTGCTCTGTCTTATTATACCGTGCTACTTTTTGTTATATGGGCAGTTGTAAGTGCCGTTGCGGTCTTTCTGACCCTTGGAACACATGTTTTATTGTTCTGTTCTGTATTTTCTGACATTGTCCTGTTTTGTGTTTCCAAAATAAACTGATGATGATGATGATAAACGATGAGTGTATTAAGAAAAGCCGTTAAGAAAGAAAATCAGAATTAAATGAGAAATGTCTTTTTGACTTGCATGCATAGGCCCCTGTTGCATATGGCCCACATTTGGCGTAATACAGGGCATTGCATTTAAACCTATAAGCTTATTCTATACGACGTTGCTCACTCGACTCGGTTCAGCATCTTGATGCTAAAAATGTCAACGCATACGTGTTACGGGTGTGAGAAAAAACTATTTCCTGCATAACGAAAACGCATTAATCTCCTAGTCCTCGCAATCGTTCTCTTCGGCCCAGGCAGGTGTGCCTTTGACGAGCGAGACTCCATGGCTTAGTGCGTGCTATTCACATGGGCACCATCAGTGGCGTATTTAGGATTTGGCAAAGGGGGGCATGGCGAGCGCGCAGAGCGCGAGCCTATAACGGGGTCTGGCGGCGGAGCCCCCAGCGGGGTCAAGGGGCAGAGCCCCTGGTCAGGGGTCAGGGGGCGCCCCCCTGAAGCTGAAACGCTTTTTGCTTTTGAACGTTCAATGGAAACCGCAAATTCGCCCATTTTTTCTGAAATTCGGAAACGCAGAAAATCACAGCGTCATATCAGATGCAATCTCACATGGCGATTTTAATCGCAAATTGTATCGGTATGAAAAAAGACCATCAAACATTGTTGAATTTTGCAATTCTTGCTGGAAAACGGCAAAAAACGCATTTTTTTCATATAAAGTCGCCTTAAAAAATTTTCATGGTCGGGCCAAAAGGGGGGCATCGCACCGTGGCCCTCCCCCTATATACGCCACTGGGCACCATTCATTGCATACGACGAAAAAAATGACAAACTGCATTTAGCAAACTGGCGTGGAGTAACAAGCAGCTTAGTTTGAAATTTACACCACACTCCTCTGGCACTGGTACCGTTTTCGTAAATTTCGGCTGCAGTCGTGTGTCATCGAGCAAACGGAGTATGTGTAGTTTATGCGATTTGAGCTTGGTTTAAGTACGATACCACACTGTCTGGAGTGGCATAGGTTAAATAACGGATTTTCGTTTAAATATATGTCGAAAAATACTACTGTCGCCTAAACACAGTTTCGCTTTAGATACTCATACTTAATCGACACGTATTATAGATATAGATGCTAAGTTAACTAGAAGCCGGTTAAAATGCATTATCTACATCCGACATTTTAAAATTACTTTTAGTATAAACTTCGCATACAGGGTGCGGCAGAAAAAGTGGACCCCTATAGTTTTACGCTGTTTTCTCAGCAACCGTTTGGAATTTTAATTTGAAATTTTACAGTTTTATTTACTGAAACCTTCTACATTTAACTGCCAAGAAAAATTTGATTCTGTTGAAAAACGACGAAGTTATAGACTTTTTTATGCGAAGTTGTTACTAAAAGTAATTTCAAAATGTCGGATTTAGGACAAAAACTTGCAGTGAAAGCTGTTAAATTGTTAACTTCGTGTCTGGGGGCAACAACAACAGTATTAAATTTATTAGCATAGCGTTAGCATAATGTCTTTGACGGTGCATTTTTGTTACGCTGCGCCGCATTATTATGCCGTTGTTAAGCTTACATTTTATTTCCTTACTGTATAATAAGATGGGTAACTGTCAGCATTCTGCAAGGTGATGTCAGTAAATGTCTGTGGCAGCCTGACGATCCAGAGAAGTCCGGTTGCTCGTCATTGTGTCTTTCGACGCAGCAGTCTGCGTTTCTGCAATCAGCTGTAAACCACTGCAGTCTATTAGTCATTGTGTAAAGGTTATTTCCGACAGATAGATAGATTGATTGATTGTTCAGGCGATGACGTCAGCTGTCAATCAACGGCGGGCGCCGGCAGGTGGCGTTGGTGGTCGTAGCGCAGCGAGCAGGGGACGCAACAAACACGTGCGACCGGCAAGCGACGGCGAGCGATTTTTCATTACTGCCGGCGAGGCCGCACTGCTCGCCGAGATACCGTTCAAGTTCGCCGAGCTCCCGTGGCTTGGCGGTGACATGGCGAACACTGCAGGTGAATTTCAAACTTTGTCGACTCTTGAGTTTTAACTCGTAACCTTGATGATAACCTAAGTCTGTCTATAGGCTACAGTAACACGAAATATAGTAGATAAAAGCAGGCTCGTCGAGAGCCACAGCGGAACCCGAGGAAACATTCTAGCTGGACCCCCAAACTTTCTTGCAAGGCCCCTCTGGGGAAATTTAAAAAATTTTAAATGGCGCATTCTGGTGTACTTTAGGCTATATTTTTGAGCAACGGCGCCCCCCGCCTCAAACGTCGCGGAGCCGGAGTAACTTACCCCCTACCGCATCCTTTCGACGGGCCTGGATGAAAGTTTTTATTCGGTATATTTGGTAACACTGCCATAACTCTAACTTTTGCCATGACCGCAACTCGACAATCTTGGCTGAAAAATCATCGAGTATCATCGAGTACCGGTACTGCTCGATGTTTGATGCATCGTGCGAAACTCGACGGCGTATTGAATATCGAGTCGTAGATCAAACCGATCGAAACTCGACAATCAAGTCGACAATAATTTTCTGTTCTCCCTCCGTGCGCAGGTTGGCTTGTTCGCGCGAGTTCGGCGGCGGCGAATCTCCAGAGTCATCCGACGTACACGAGCGGACTTTTCGACGAGACCGACGCGGCAGCAGTTAGGTCGGCCAGACCTAGGACGGGAGGACCCGCGAGGTCGTGGAGCCATGGTGGACGGGCGGCGGGAAGAGCGGCAGCGAGTGGTGGCGGGAAACAGCCCGAGCGTCGTCGTATGACACTGACCGGGGTCGAGCGGATGAGCGAATCCAACGTACACGCCAGACAGACGCTCGTCCAACGCAGCCTCAACGCCGACCTCAAGGCCAAGGTGAGTGAGTCCAGGCCACCAGTTCGCAGTCTGCTCACGCGAGAAAAACGCGAAAACTGAACAGTCTATTCTATCTATAATCTCTTTTTAATTATTTTGGTGGCCCCTATACTGATTCTTTAGCGCTGCTCTACTATCGAGATTTTCACTTATACTTTTACAGAATACTTGCTGTTGTTGCATAAGTTCATGCTGTAAACTGTGAAGTAAATCTAGGCTCTAATTTGAAGTTCCGGACAGCTGAATCAGGAAACTTTGGATTCGGATCGTGTCCCTAAAATCTAAGTACTTAGTCGCTATGTTGAGCTTGCCGTGCTCGGTTTCTTCAGAATTTCCTCGTGTTAGTTGAGGCGTTTTTTTGAGTTTCCGGATATTTTTCTGTTACTCCGCCCTGTTGTGTGTCTAGTGTACGTGTCTTTTGTTTGTTTAATTTATCGTGCCTGTACTGTTACCATGTCTAGGCCTACAGCACCGTAAATTAAGTTCAGCCTCTTTCCACCAAGAGGTGGCAATCCGCTGTCACAAATCAACGCACACTTGTGAGTACTAGAGAAATATTAAATAAATATTAAAATTAAGTAATACCCCGTTTACACAATCAAGCAAACATCAAGCAAATGTATTCAAAATACACGTGCACGACGTATGCTATAATTGCTTGATGTTTGCTTCATCGTGTAAACGGGGTACAAAGCACAGTGAGATGCAAACGTTGATGTCAATATTGAATATATTTCACTTTTGAGTGTTCGACAACATTTTGCGTGAGATACTGAACGAGTTTTCACTTAGCTATACCAGCCGACAGCACACGTATATAAGCCTACAAAGGCGATGGTGCCGTGTTTGTACGCCGGTCGAATCTCCCCCACGTGTTCGTTGCTAGGGACGCTGGCGTTGCTAAGGCCGTCACTCAGCATGCGGCATGCCAACTTTGTTCCCATTCCCTCCACGTCTCTCTTTTTTTCCCCGTTCTCTGGCACAACTTGGCAGCCAGTCAGTTACCGTCTTATCTGCATTGCGGCGCCAACTTGATCGAATTATATACGGAGTGGAGCAAAAAGTGACACCACTTTAAACTAGGTCAATGTAATGCCGTGTAAGTTAATCAATCAATCATTCAATCAATCGAAACACATTTGTATAGCGCCATGTGTGGCGAACGAATCAGAGGCGCAAAACACTAGATATTTATACCGTTTCAATAATTTCAATATATGCTATTAATTATTTACAGTTTGAACGGTTTGAGGAACATTTTCACGATTTTTACGCGCGACAGCATGTAATGCTTCGCGCAAGATGTCTGTCTGTCCGTCCGTCGCACTCTTGAACATGCCCTTGGGTAAGGGATTTCCCTTCGAACGAGGGCGTCAAAGAGGGGTACTCCCCCTTAAAAAGACGTTATTTTGCCGCTATTGGCTCTTATAGTGTGAAAACAGTTGCAGATAGGTACAGACTTGCTGCATCATAACAAGCACTGGTGACGGGCTTTTTAGATTTGTCAACATCGATGACCTTGAACGACCCTGAACTCCCAAAAGAGGGGTTTTGGTGATTTTTTTCGCAATTTTTGGCTGCAGCGCACGTGTCAACAGTGATTAGCGACGAAATGGCTGGAGATAGATTAAGACAATCTGCGTATGAAATTTTCAGCATTAAGCGTCGATTTTAGCTGTCTAAGTCCCGACCCCCACGTTCAAGGAGGCCTACGCAGGCGAGCGTCTAAGACGGCTACCCCCTTCTAAAAATGGTTATTTTACCGCTATTGACTAGCGTGAAAACGGTTGCAGATAAGCACAGACATGCTGCTTATTATAACAAGCAATAATGACATGCTTTTTCGTGGTGTCAACATCGATGACGTTTCATGTTTTTGAACTCCCAAAATGGGGGTTTTAGTGGGTTTTTTAAAAATTTGTAGCTGCGGAGCAGATTCCAACAGTAAATTGCGACGAAATAAATGGAGATAGACCAAGACAACCTGCGAACACGAACTGTTAGACTGTCGCGCGTCTCATGAACTTTGCTCAAATTACTTGTTGCACTCCCAGCCGTTTCTCTATTTGCAGATTGTGAATCGAACAGCGTTTACTATTAGTTTATCCAACTGTTGTTAACATACTATAGCACTTTGTTTTTTACGAAGTTGATTCAAATAGATTACGATGTAACGTTAGTAATGAAATAACGTTTATTCGTGTCTTTGTTTGCTGCCGATTTGATCAATACCGCTGAAGTTACAAGCCGCAAAACAAGGCGGCTTTGTTTATTGGCCTACCCCGTAGACCTATAACAACAAGTAGCCCAGTTGTTGCTAGGATAGCCCACCATACTGATTGTCAGTGACTTTTAATGTCATCCAAAGACGATAATAATTTTTTTCTCATCTGAAAAAGCGTAGGCCTTGCGATTTGCTATTAGTGATTAATAGCAACCTTTGCCGTATTGACTTTTAAGGTCACCTAAGGTTAATAATTTTCAGGTAATCTGAAAGGGCGTATGCCACTTTCTATTACTAGTATTATTAGTAATTTGTTCGCCATATCTTGCACCGTTTCCAAAATACGGCCACTTGTAGCTTGAAACATTCCATTGAAAATTGCTGCTAAACCGCTGCAGATGGAGACATGGTTACTATTGACAGTTTATAGAAAGTCGTTAGCATTCTACACAATGGTACCATCGCCGACCTTCTACGACTTACTGTTCAGCCACAATACTGCATGATTGGCATACTATAGTGCGTTATGACTCTTCAAGGTCATCCAAAGTCGATGATTTTTAATGTCATTTGAAAGCCAATATGCGACTCAGTGATGTGATCAATAGCAACCTAGGCCTTACCTTGCACCGTTTAGCCACAATACATCCGTGACGGACAGTCAGACGAACGAACAAACGATAACCGTACCATAAACTTGACCGTTAGTACGGTCGGCTAAAAATAGTTAACAAAAAGCATACATGTAAGTCTCAATTTTCTGCTGATTGTAACTTTAGTTAGTAGTACAGAGAAATGTAAAGTTTTAAACTGATGGTGCGGCGATGCTTTGTGCTGCAGATTGAGGAACGCATTTCAATCGACATTCTCGAGCAGTTGAAAGATGCGTTTGTGCTGGCAGACAGCGACGGCAGCGGCAGACTCGACTTCGAAGAGTTCAAAGCCGTCTTCAAGATGGAACTTAATATATCTGAGGCAAAAGTGAGCTCCACGAAGCTAAACGTGTTGCATTTTATGCCATTTACACGGAATTATCTTGCATGATCGCATAACGTGCAATAAAAATCACTAGCAAGCGAAAATATGCGTATTTTGTCGCAAATTAGGCCTAATGTTTATCGAGCGTTTTTTGCAGTGGCGTAATAAACCATATTGTTTGTCAAATGCTACGTCAAGTTACCAGGATCTTTAGAAAAGTCTCTTGTCCAAAAACTAAAGTATAGACATACTTGTGTTTTACTTTTTGTCAGTTAATATGAACTTCCTGTACAATTTTGATTTACCACTTGCTGTTTATTTGTTATTTGCGACCTTTTTTGTTTAAATTGTGCAGGAAGTCGTACACTGGCTTTCGATTGGCACCGAATTCAGTGACCTTGAATGATCTTGAACGCCACAATAGGGGGTTTATGGATTTTTTTAGCGATTTTGGGCTGCAACACAAGTCTATATCATTCACAAGGAGGCGCCACGCTACTATCGTTATGCGATCCAAATAGAGAATTTGGTATTTGCATATTAACTTAGCGTGAACACCTCAATTTTTAGCTAAACTACTGAACCGGAACTGCTATAGGCTTTCGCGCGTCTCGTGAGCATTAGCTCAAATTTCTTGTCTTAGTTTCAGTTATGATTATTTTGAATTGTTTTATTTTAGTATTTTTAACTCAGGCCTCTTGACTTTCCTATAACCGTCCGTTTTTCGATTTTTTATGTTTTACGTTTTCAGTTCCATTTAAAACATTTTCAGTTCTGCTTAGTTCACGTGCTCGATTATTCTGGCAAATTATTCACTCGTTTTCACCCTATCATATCATATATCATTTAAGCTTACAACATGTTTTATACGACAAATCGAAACAAGTGGGGCGTTGGGCGTGCATGCAGGAGCGGCAAGTCGAAGCGTTGTTTCAGAAGATCGACTGTCAGTCGCAGGGCGCCATTTCATGGGACGAGTTTTGTACGTACATGCAGCTTGAGTACGCCGAGATCGACGACTCGTACCTTCGCGCTCGCCGGGTCGGTACTGTTTGGAGAAACTGACTAAAAATTAAAATTAAACTACTGATGATTTATTTTAACTATTAGTGAAACTACTTTGGCAATATCGTTAACTAAACTAATAATTTAAAAATAAACTTTTCAAATATTGGGGGGGAGTAAATCGGTGCAACTTCGTCAACACAGTGCTGTTAATAGGCGTATTGCTTACAAGTAAACTGTCACTTTGATAAGACTATACATTCTGAACGCTTAATAAGTCAAATAGTTCTACATAAATAATAAAATCACTGCCTTAATTCGTACATTAATTTTTCACTCTTGCGACAGTTTGTTGGGTGGTAAGCGTGGTGTACTGGTAACGCGTCTGATCCGATCAGCGAAGTTACTGTACGCCGGCCCGGTTAATACTGCGATGGGTGACTGCCTGTGGGCAGGTAAACCATCTCGGGATGTAACCAACCGCCTAGGTCAACTCAGCCTTCCATCCCTCCGGGTAAGTAAATCGAGTACCGGCCTATATGGCTGGGATTAAGGCGGGGCGCGTTCACCTCTGTCGGGTGGCAGGTAACACTGTGTGATCCCATAAGACAAGTGACGCTCCGTAGCTCTGAGATGGGTTCGCTCATTGGGAGCTATATGCGACCTTTAACCTTCAACCTTTTACCCTTAGTTCACTGCTGTAAGTCCAATAATATTTTAAAGTCAAAAGCTATACAAGTTATTTAACTGTTTGTTTTAATTAAACCATTTGGGCGCCATCTGAGAATTAATAATATAAACTGCTGTTTCAACTAAGCTATTTTATTTTTATTAAACTATTGATCTAACTGAAATACGAGTAAATTAATTAAACTATTATACTTCGTTTACACGATCAAGTGAACGTCAAGCAAATGTATTCAAAATACACGTGCACGACGTGTGCTCTAATTGTTTGATGTTTGCTTGATGTTTGCTTTCTCGTGTAAACGGGGTATTAGTTAACAACTTTTCAGTTAACGTTTGCCGTTCGCTGCTAATAGGTCGGGTTTCAGCTGCCGGCCCGAACCAGTCCGACCCCGCACAGAGACCCCATACTCCGCATCGTTGACACTCCGCCGATCGGCACGTTCATCTGCTGTAGTCAGGACGGACTGGTGAGCTCGTGGACGCCGGACATGCAGCTACGCCGCTGCAAGTCCATCGTGGTCAGTGCCGTACGACACTGCACGAAACGTTATTTAAAATGTATCTGTAGCTTTTCGTAGGTAACTCATCTCAAATCAATGGAGCGCCACCTGCCGTATGTTGATAAGCTGCGTAACGGAAGAGGGTCAGCCGTACTATCGACAGGTCCCGATCGGGTAGCTAACGACTCTATCAAGTGATTACTGCTTGGATGGGTCTGTGGATAGGTCAACTCACTAGGTATATAACCAACATTAATGTCAACTCAGCTTTTCATTCCTCGGGGGTAGATAAATCGAGTATCGGCCTATCTGGCTGCAGAGGTTAAGGCGGGGCGCGTTCACTGATGTCGGGAGGCAGTGGCAGATAAAACTGCGTGATCCCATGTGGCAGATGACGCTGGCAGCGTAGTTTCGCGATACGTTTCCGATAATTAGCTATACACAACCTTTTTTATATGAGATCACACAGTGTTGTCTTTCACCCGATACATTTGCTGTAATGCATTTTATTGCTATATCTCTGACGCAGACTAAAGAAGAGTTTAGTGCGAAGGTACATGTACTCGTAGGTCACGAATTATCACACCGGAATGCGCGTCACCGCTTGTGACTGTGTAATACGTACAGTGTGTTTAGAAGAACGCACTTAGGAACTAAGACTCAGATACTGCATTGTGCGGCAAATGTCGTTTGATAGCCAGTGTCACACAACACTTAGCTTGCACTGGTATCTTTTTCTCAACTTTCAGCAGCAGTCGTGCGTCATAAAGCAAACGACGGTGTAGTCTGGGCCATCTGAGCGTGGTCTAAGTACGATACCGCACTGTCTGGAGTGGTATAAGCTCGCAGTGCATGCTCGCTTAATCATTCCATGCAGCAATGTGGTATCTAGTATTTGCAGTAAACCACCCGGTACATGCATGCACGATGAACTTGAAGACGAATGCAGTTACCGTTAAACCATAATAATGATACTGTTCTATGCGCACTCGAGTCTACAGTTGAAACAAAATTTTACACAGCTGCTTTGTTTATGTTTTTTGTATTTATTTTACATTATGTATTATTTTGCCATTACATTTATTATTGATTTATTCACTTCACTAATCACGATTGTTTGCTTTGACATATTGTTTGCTTTGTTGTTACCAGTATTATTGTGTGGCAAAATGTAAATTTAATTTGTTTTGTAATAATAATACTAGGGCCTAAATTTACTGATAACACACAGTAGTTATTAATAACGCGCATATCAGCAGAGTTGAAGCACCGGCAGTTGCTAGGCTTCTTGAGATAACAGCGTAGGGCTATTCCATAGATGTGAAAAACATTTTTTACGTTTTTTAAAATTTTTGTTACGTTTTTACGTTTTCTAACGTTTTTTAAACGTTTTTTATTAATTTTTTCCAACGTTTTATTAATTTTTTTTTTAAAAACGTGCATTGAAATGCGTATTAAGAATTTTGGAAAGCACATTTGGAACCACAAAAACGAATTAGTTGGTCATAGTGATGGAAGTTTACTTAGTTAATCCAAATATACCAAAAAAGTTGTTTATGTAGTATATTTGCTTAGTCTAGTGCTATGGTCTTATGACCACACGGTTAACTTGAAATTAAATAAAGTTCTTATTATTTAAACTATAGTCCCAGGTATACTGCACTTACAGCATTAGGCATTAGGCAAAAAGTTAAGCAAATTATGACCAACGTTTTTTATTCAACGTTTTTAAACGTTTTTTTTATGTTTTCCACGTTTTTTACGTTTTCTAACGTTTTTTAAATTTTTGTGAAACGTTTTTTACATCTGTGGGCTATCCAGTGAAAGTTGGATATAAAGTAAAAAAATATGATTTTAACAGGAACGTTGTTTTAACTGCTAGATTTACTGTATATCATGATATCTTGTGCCATACTTTTGCAGTTATTAACTACTACAAGTTGTCCTAAGATTCAATTCAGTCTTAATAACTGTTATAACAAGTGCATGAAAATATTTCTTCATGCCGTTTTACTAGACAGAAAGTTTCCGAGCTTTGATAGAAACATGCATAATTTAAAAGTTTTCGTTTTACAGACAGTTTGGGTTTATAAGCCAAAATAAACGCATCGGCTGATCGATAGAATTTGTATAAATATTGCGTATGTTAAAGCCAGCTGAGTTGTCAAGCCAGCGCGTCAAGCCAAAGTGGATTACTGACTTTCTGCTGATGTCTCAGTACAACAAAATTATCCTCGGCACTGGGTGAGTGCAATTAATTTATATTTATACTGCGTGCACAACGGACTCAGCTTTGACTAAATTTTGACCTGCTATGTGTTAAGTGTTAACAGTTATAGATGTACAAAACATTAGTTTATACACTTGTTAACGGCAACATTTAAGGACTTGCACATCGAAAACAGCAAAAATTACAAAAGGCGATATTGCCCGCATCACACTGACTGTGTGTCA
>Ga0056128_1009498_pt1 | contig 12208 bp, 10 predicted proteins | sample WorMetLIZISLAND2_FD_71113 | JGI IMG/M metagenome (GOLD analysis project Ga0056128, IMG submission 71113) | Marine gutless worms symbiont microbial communities from Max Planck institute for Marine Microbiology, Germany - Olavius geniculatus... ...
ACATACGCATTGTTGGTTGAATAACTTTGCAATGTCATTGATGTATATAACAAACAGTAAAAGTCCAAGACAACTTCCTTGGACTACCACACTGATAAAGAACTTATAATCGGAGACAGGCAGTAAAGATTTCGTAAGATTTCGTAATCCTAGCTTGCACCGTTTTGATACAGCTTACGAGTGTGACAGATAAACAGACGGACAGACAGACGCCTAGACGATGGCAAAGACGCGCGAAACATTTTGCTTTCGCGCGTAAAAATGAGAGATGACCATTTTAAAAAAACCTAGCGCAACAAGTATATTTGCAAATGTAGCAGATACATTAGCTAAACCAGCTTTACTAGATCTATACAGTTAGTTGGTAGCTACGGGGCGAGATAAACGATAACCACATACAGCTCCACAAGCTCAAAGCTTGCCTGAGGTAGAATTAGAGAAAAGGCGCTTAAATCTAGAGAAACGTAAACTTGCAAAACAAGAAGCAGGTCGTGTTAAACAAGCAAAGCTAAAAAGGCTACAGCTTTCAGAGCAAGCAGAACAAAGAAAGCTAAAAAACTAAGACTACTAATAGCATCGAGAAGAAATTACAGTTGAACAATACAAGATCGTGTGACGCAGATGTTTAAGTGGATGCGCAGACACTCCGCGAGACCACAGACATTTTTTATCACATAAGGGTAAATACGAGATCACAGATTTAACGCATGTTGATGTACGCATTGATAAATTATCGGAACCTGTCAAAGCCTTACATGACTCATAAGCAATGATTTTTGTAATTCATCCCAGAGTTATAAAAGGGATCAGTTCAGGCATATCACGTGATGGTAAAATCAATTTACGAGGACTGTTTGGGAAACTTGTAAATGCAGACTTAGTAACAGTTTTTATCAAATTATCTATTTGTTCTACAAAGTCTATCCTTGTTGTAATGGCGATGACTTCATTTGCAAACACATATTTTATTCACAGACCAAGTTGTGCGAACACTACTGTAAAGACATTAAATGCGATTCTTCTACTGTAACATATCTTTGTATACGCAATGACGTAATCACAAACACATCAGATGACACAGATACAACAGATTCAGAAAACAAGTCTAACGAATAAACAGCAGACAAACAAAGCATAAACCTACAAGTAAAAGCAGTAGGCCTAATTAGTGAGCAGCTGCTTCAAGAACAGAAACAATATGCAACATTGTCTGGCAGTTGGAATCTGGCTGGAAAATCAAAGATGGTTATTGTATCAAAAATGACTTGTTGTATTACAAAGCTACCGTTGCTGGCCAATTTTGTGAACATCTGTGTGTTTCTCCTAGTCGTCGCTCTTAAATTTTGACATTTGCTCATAAGGTCTATGGCGCTCATTCTGGTCCAAGAAAAACAAGAGATCGAATTTGGCTAACGTTTTATTGGCCAACACTTACTTCAAATTTCAAGCAACATTGCAAAACTTTGAACAGTGTCAAAAAAGCAAAAACCACATTTTGGTGATCGTGTTTCAATTTCACCCATTCCAAGAGCTGATATTACTTTTAATCATTGGTTTATGGACTGCTTGGGGCCATTTTTTCCAAACCAAAATATACGATACAATTACTGTCTGGTACTATGTGACAGCACAAGTCGTTGGCTAGCTGCATATCCACTAAATTTTTTGTTTGCCAAATCTGTTTCGATGCTCTTTTAACCCAATTTTTATCAACCAAGGTGCCAGATGTGATTTCGTCAAACAATACGACAAATTTTAGAAGCAAGCTCACCACTGAGTTTTTGAAACGTCTCGGTTGTTGCCCCAGATTTTCGACCTTATCTCATCCACAAGCTTGCGGTCTGGTTAGTAGTTGGTATTTGAGAGAATTGGATAGTACTTCCGGTTTTAAGTCTAAAAGTGAACATTCAGTTGGACTAAAGGTCATCCGGTACAGCCCCGGAATCACCACGTGCAGCACACGGCGCGTACCGGTACGCCTGCCGTAACCCTAACCCTAGCTTGTTTGCCTGCAGTGCGCGTGTTATCAGTTATCTCGCTGGGTCACGTGCCGGCGCGCCAACCGCTGCGCACGTATCGGCCTAGCGACATGAGTCATGCAGCGCACGTGTTATCTGTTATCGAGGCGTTCCGTGCGTGTGCTGTACGACGCGTACCGGTACGCCTGCCATAACCCTAATCTTAGCTTGTCTGTCTGCAGTGCGCGTGTTATCAGTTTAAGTGCAACACGTTTGCCGTCAATCATGCCGCCCACCCGTTGCGTGCGCTGCATGACTCATGCGCGCACGTGCGTGTGCTGCACGGCGCGCCTGCCATAACCCTAACCCTAACTTGTCTGTCTGCAGTGCGCGTGTTATCAGTTTAAGTGCAGCATGTGCGCCGTCAATTATTCCGCCCACGCGCGTATCGGTTATCTGCAGCGCCGGCGACATTAATCATGCAGCGCACATGTTATCGGTTATCGCGGCGCCGGAAGCGACTTCCATATTTGGTAACTACTTCCGCGTATCACCCGTGCTGACGTTAGCAATGTGCTAAAAATAGTACGGTACCGCTATATAATACGGTCCGTCTCGCCTGCGCTCGCATTCTGCCGTCAGCAGAGCTACATCACACATCGCGCGTATCGCAAGTCGTCTACCACTGCATGTGCTTTGCTACCGACTACAGTCAACAGGTACATAGTTCGGATATATAACGCCGCGTGTTTTAGACAGTACCGTAAGTAAATTTCGTATTTGGTATTTATTTCCGTGCGTGTTGTCACGTATTGGCCCGGCGGCATGAGTCATGCAGCACACGGTGCGACTTTCATATTTGGTAACTACTTCCGCGTACCGCCCGTGCTGACGTTAGCAATGTGCTAAAAATAGTATCGTACCGATCCGTCTCGCCTGCTGCAAGATTGTATTACTGTACATGCACTTTGCTACCCACTCCAGTAAACAGGTAGACCTGTCACTCCTAACCCTGCGACGGTGGACGTTTTGTTTTAGACTTTATTATGTGTATACCACAGCACACAAATGGATGAGTTACGCAATCTGGAAAAAATCGAGAGGCTGTGTCAACTGGCTTGACAACAACACGTTCCAGATGACCAAACACCACCGCAGCAACAACACGACGATCAGGATGCAATGGAGGAGACACCACCAAAGCAGCAAAAACTCGACGACTGGGTATATTCAGCTTATCCTCAACACCTTCCTTGCTGTCCGAATTGTGGGGTCGTCAGTTCCGACAACGTGGTATGTTCTTTATGTCTAAAAAGCCATGCTGTAAGTGTTGCGGACGCTACCTCAAAGCACGACTTTTTACCAGCCTACAAAATCAAATATGTCGGATGTGCGATCCAAGCAAAAATCCTACTTTCCGTCGTGCTATCGACGATATAGTCACCGACGTGCAGCTGGCTACATATTCTAACGACATCTCGTACGAAAATTTCTTGCTACGTAATCGCTCGAAAATCTTACGACAGATACAAGATCATGTGCGTTCGTACGGCTCAATACGTGTCGTTGTGCGGACGTCTGCCAATTTCACACGAGATGACCAAGAAGGCAACACCCAGAACGTTAGAGGCGATTTCACTACCTTTCCTCAGACGGTGGCTATCTGTCACGACTATGACTTTAACCAACTGCTCAGAGAACTTAACGATCACGTCGAAGCTTTTACGGAGCGCGGCAGCAACTTCGTCTTCGACGTCGTGACGGAGTTTTGCCTGGTCATAACCCAGTTCAGTCCACTCGCTGGCAGTACGTACGTTCCAACTTCAACCAGTATCGTCGAGAAACACGCTATCGTGAATGTGAAAAACAACGACAACGAATGCTTCAAGTGGGCCGTGATCAGTTGCCTTTATCCTTCCAAAAACAATCCGTGCCACTTTAGCAGTTACACCAAACACAGAGACGCTCTGAACTTTAACGGACTTTCGTTTCCGACTCACGTCAAAAATATACCGAAATTCGAGAAATTGAATCCAGACATTACCATCAACGTCATTTCGCTCGACGAAGACCACAAAGGTTTTTGCGTGAACTACGTCAGTCCCGAGCGAGATCGTTTGCACGCCGTTAACCTGCTGCTGATCGATGATCCAGACTCGCAGCTTGAACACTATACTTGGATCAATAACTTTTCGCGTTTACTCGGCACTAGAACAAAACATAACGGCAAAAGTCACGTCTGTAACAACTGCCTAAACGTTTTTTCGTCGAAAGAAGTCCTGGACAGACACGTTTCACAGTGCATGCGTCACGACGCACAACAGACTCAATATCCTGATCCAACCAAGCCGGACGAGTGCAAATTGAAGTTTCACGCGCACGACAAAAAACATCCTTTCGACTTCTATCTTGTTGCAGATTTCGAAGCTTTTCTCGTACTTGTGGACGACGACGACAATCGATCGAGTAATATTCGTGTAATCGACGAGCATCGCCTGTCGGGGTTTTGCTGTTACAGAGTTAAACTGGACTTAACACTTGATAATAAAACAAATATACGGTTAAATAAAACAAACTATGTACAGCGGTGCATACAATTACGTGCAATGCAAATATCAAAACAAAATAAGCACACGAATCTCAGTTCAAATCGCCAAGCAGTCACAGCTGCCAATCAACAGTTCAGTCAAGTTATCAAACATTACTGTTTATCAGGTGATACAATATAATCACATTCGCTATGCAAATCAAATATAACTCATGAATACACGCTTAATCGATATCAATCAACGAAACAAACACCAGCAATATCCCATCTACTAAGCCTCAAGAAAAGGTTTTATATCAAACAGTTACAAGTTTAACTGTACATCCAGGAGCCTCCTACCCCTTATTCTCCGTTTTCCGGGGTCTATGCGAGCACTCCCTTTTTCAAATCCTTATCCTGGGGGTCCTCAACGGCCTCCCATCTAAACACTTTACGCCTAGGGGCTACACAAGCACCCTATCGTTAATACTAGCCAAACAAACGGCTATACAACCTTGGCAAAACGTATGCCACAAAACGCGTATGACCCACAGGTCTGCGTTCTGATCAACATCTCACATCAAACTGACTTCAAAACAACTAATTCGTGCCTGTCAACTCACGATGACCTAACTACTGCTAGGAGTATCCAATGGTAGCCAGCGATTTCAATCAGTGTCCCACATACAAAGGCGCCAATCCTAGAACTCGATCTACGATTAGATAGCATCCAAAGTCTATTATAATAACACCGTCACGTAACGTAGAAGTCGCCTTACCACCACAGTTTACTTACAAGTACAGGTACAAATGTCGAGTTCACTGTGCTTGCTGCTAATGTAACTACTGCTAATGTGACCGCTTTTACTGTTGAGTTCGCGCAGAGTGTTGCGCGGCCTACTTCTAGTGTTTTACCTTTGTTGACTCAGCAGCAAGTAGCTAGTGCTAGTGTTGGCGTTTCTAATGCTTTTAACGTTTTTGTAGCAAGTGCAGCTTTGCAGACCTGACAGACCAGGCGTACGACTCTGAGGTCTCGGCCTACTTCCGCGATGACAGTTTACTGCCGCTGGCACCCTTCTAAAATGGACCATCGCTGCCCGGTGCGACTTCGCCGTTCGCCAGCGTACACTCGCGTGCTGACAGCAGACAGTCACGGACCAGCTACCGCTCAGTCAGCCGACAGCCTCGCGCCCCAAGTCGACAGTCCGTGATGAGCGTACACTCCCACGCTAGCGGCCGACGGTCAACACATTCCCAAGTGACGGACCCGTTCGTCCAGCTGATGCGTGGTGTGTTTGACTGTCAACGCGCCGACGTCGCCGAACAACGCGCTGAGATGCAAGCGGAGATGTCACGCAGAGAACGAGAAGCGGCTAATAAAGCACGACTGCAGCTGGAGAACGAGTTGTTGAGGAAGGAAATTGCTGTTGCTGAGAAAAGACAGACGGATATGCAGTTGTCTTCGCCGTTGCCGGCTACCGCACAGCTTAATGTGTACGTTGACAGGATGTCCTCTGCCGCCACTGGTGCACTTCAGTCGGCTCCAGGCGACACCCACACACTGACATCAGCAAACAGTCACGCACAACAGTCGCCGACTACAGACAGCGTGAACCCTTCTACTGTTGGTGCATTTGTTCAGCCGACTGCTGCCACACGTGACGCCCACTTGCTTGCTCTGTCGGCGCCTGCGCCTGCGCCTGCAGACACACAGCACGCTACGCTACCGGCGCTTGACAGTCTAATGTTAGACCACACTGTGGGAATGAGGTCAGGTAGTGACGATATGCGCCCGCCGCCGCCGCTTCAGCCAGACAGTAAGCGTGCCGCACCGGCGCCCGGGGCAATTGTGGACCACACACGCGCCTACCAACAGTTGACTGACAACGCTCTGATGTCTGCGCCGGCGCCTTTAATGACTGACTATGCGCCGCCGCTCACGATGTCTGACATGACAGCTGCTAGCTTGCAGCTCGGTCTGCCACGCGTGCCGTCTTGTACGCCTGCACTGACTACCTATTCTTCAATGTATGCTGTTGATGTTGATCGTGCATCGCCTACAATGAATAGCTCTCAGTTTTCGACGATGACTGCTAGGACTATGCTAAACTTGTTACAGAGTTAAACTAGGCCTAAAGTTACAGCAACTGGACTCAACACTTGATAATAAAACAAATATACGATTTACAAAAAACATAAACAACAGTATTTTCAACGCGAGATCGAGATGCGTAGACCGACCGGCGTGAAATTTTGCACCGTGGTCAACATTAGGCCCAGTTTTATAACGCCGGGCCATAATTTTGGAGCGCACTTCCGAAAAAAATTTTAGGAACCTATAACTTCCAAAATTTAATCTGATTTCGGACGACTTTGAAGTTTGGCGGCAAATATCTCCGAAATGAATGAAGATATTCAAAATCGGATAGTCATTCCATTTACTGCGATTTTTTTTGCGTTAGGCGAAACAAGTCCGGTAAAGTTTGGTAAAGTAACCTTGGAAATCTCGATGTGAAATCGTACCCACCTAAAGCGCATTATTCGAAAAAACATATTTCGGCCCCTACGGGTTGCTGCGCCCGTAAATTTTTACACGCATTAGAAAATGACCAAGTCTTATTATCGCACCCTCCACAGGGGACGGGGCCTTCTTACAATTTTTTTCAAAAGGGGTCAAAAAATTGGCTAAAAATGCAATAAATGAGCGCTTATAACTTCCGAGTTAGAAAATGTAGCTCGACGAACCTTTGGCGTTTGACGTGTCTCTATGTCACGGTGTTAACGCAAGTAGAAATTTTGAGAACACCGCCCCCTTAAAATTTGGGAGGGCAAATAACGTTCAAAAATCGATGTGATTTACGACAACTTTCGAGTTTGAGCGCAAATATTTTTAGAGTCGATAAAGATAACGACATAATCTAAACGGCGTTGACAAGGCCAAGCCTTTCGGCGTTGAAGAAAAAATTTTTTGTGAAATTCCGTCTACTATAAACCAAGTTATAAACGCTAATGCTGACCTACCCTTAGTCGACAATGTGCGTTCGGCGTATGCTAATGCATTTGAGTTTAGACCACGTGACTTTGATGCCGGAAAAATTTTACAACCGCCGAATTTTTTCTAATTGGACTTAGGGCGCCGGGCGGACTCACGTTGGGCTTTGCCCCAAATTTTTAGGTTGTTTATGTTTTGCTACAAATTTTTTGTTCAACGCTAGATCTCCGAGATGCGTCGGCCAACCGGAGTGAAATTTTGCATGATGGTCAGTACTAGGCCCTATTTTATAATGCCGGTTCAAAATTTTGGAGAGGCACACCCCAGAAAAATTTCGGAAGCCAAAAACATGCAAAATTTAGCTTGATTTCGGACGACTTCAAAGTTTAACGGCGAATATCTTCGAAACTGATGTATATATTCAAAATCGGATAGTCATTTCGTCTATCGCGATTCCTCCTGCGTTAGGCGAAACAAGTCCGGTGAAGTTTGGTCCAGTGACCTTGCAGATTTAGATGTGAAATCGTACCCCCTAAAGCGCATTATTTGGAAGACCGTATTTCGGTTCCTAAAGGGTGCTGCGCCCCCAAATTTTTACACGCGCTAGAGAATGACCAAGTCTTACTAGCGCACCCCCCACCGAGAACGGCGGCCCCCCTTACAACTTTTTTCAAAAGGGAGTCATAAATTGCCTTAAAATGTAGTGTATTAGACGAAGGATCTTTGGAGCCAAAGGAAGTAGTTTCATGAGACTTTGCCACGTTACGTGCTGCTAGATGGGGATGATAACGCGGTTACAACTTTTAGGGGGCACCGTCCCCTTAAAATTTGGGAGTTCAAAAAACGCGCAAAATTTAGTATGTTTAACGACAACTTTCGAATTTGAGCGCAAATATCTCTAAACTGCATACGGATGTCGACAAGCGGTAAACGGCGTTATCAAACACGGTTAATTCCGCGTTGAATAAAAAAAATTGTGTGAACTTCAGTCCAATGTTTACCTAAATGTTTACCCACCAAAATCAAATTTTTTCGGAAGGCCATATTTCGGCCCCTAGAGGGTGCTGCGCCCCCAAATTTTTATACGCGCTAGAAAATTACCAAGTCTTACTAGCGCATTTCCCAACGGGGACGGGGGCTTCTTTACAGTTTTTTTAATAAAAAAGTCAAAAATTGCCTTAAAATGTAGCGTATTAGACGAAGGATCTTTGGAGCCAAAGGAAGTAGCTTGATAAGATTTTGTCACGTGACGTGCTGCTAGATGGGGGTAATAACGCGGGTGCAACTTTTGGCGGCACCGCCTTCCTTAATAGTTGGGAAAGCAAAAAAAACGTGCAAAAATCGGTGCGATTTACGACAACTTTCGAGTTTGAGTGCAAATATCTTTGAAAACGATAAAGATAGCGACAATATGTAAACGGCGATGACAAAAACGATTTTTTTGCGTTAAACATAAAAAAAATTTGTGAAATTTGGTCCATTATGAACGAAGTTATAAGTGCTCATGTTGACCTGTTCTAAATCGACAATGCGCGTTCGGCGTATACCAATGCATTTGTGTTCGGGCCACGTGACTTTGATGCTAGGGAAATTTTACCTTCCCCTTAATTTCCCCCAGTCGGACTTAGGGCGCCGGGCGAACTCACGTTTGGTTTTGCCTTAAATTTTTAGTGTTGTTTATGTTTTACCACAAAAAATAAACAACATTTTTTCAACGCGAGATCTCCGAGATGCGTTTTCCGACCGGCGTGAAATTTTGCACGATAGTCAGTACTACTCCCAGTTTATAACACCGGTTTAAAATTTTTGGGGGCGCACCCCCAAAAAAATTTTAAGGGCCAAAAACATGCAAAATTTAGCCCGATTTTGGACGACTTTCGTTCAAAAAAACAGCTCAAAAATATGATTATCATAATTCTTATATCTTTCTTTATAGTTTTATTAACACTTGTCTTCCGACAACAATATATTTTACCAGTATTATTATGCTTAGAAGGAATAATATTACTTGTAATATTATCAATATTATTTAATATAAACAATTAATTTATTCTTATAAGCTTAATTATGGTAATTATGTTAACCATAAGAGTCTTCAGGGCCAGCATGGGGTTAAGATTATTAGTAATAATAAGGCGAAAAAAGAGAAATGATTTATCATTAAGTCATTTATCTTATATATGTTAACATTAATAACCATTGAAGTAATATTAATTTCCATATTAAAACAATAAATATTATAAATATTTTAATAATAACTTTTTTTGTTTTGAGTTACTATCAAAAAATATAATATTAGACTTTTTAAGTTTTTCAATAGTAATATTATCTATATGAATTACAATAATAATAAACTTAGCAAGCTATAAAATAAAAAAGGTAGATTATTTTTAATCAACACAGCATCATTATTTTCAATTTTAATCTTATGTTTTTTAATAAATAACTTTCTTACATTTTATATTATATTTGAAGCATCACTTATTCCTACAATTTTATTAATTATTATATGAGGATATTAGTTTGAACGAAAAATAGCAAGATTATATATTATACTGTATACAGTACTAGCATCCCTTCCAATATTAGCTATTTTTTTAAAATATTAAATATAAATTTTACCATAAAATTTTATATATCAAATTCCTTGCTCTTAATAATAAATTTTCATATTTCATAAATAATACTAATAATGGCATTTATAGTTAAATTGCCTTTATTTTTTTATTTATATGTGATTGCCTAAAGCTCATGTCGAAGCTTTTGTAGCTGGATCTATAGTATTAGCAGCAGTATTACTAAAATTAGGTAGATATGGCTTAAATCGTATAAATGTATTAATTAAAAGACACATATCCCTGACCTCATATATATTTATTTCCATTGCAATAATTGGAGCTGTTATTACTAATATTATATGTATTCGTCAAACAGACTTAAAAGCTTTAATTGCATATTCATCTGTAGGTCACATAGGCCTAGTAATTATAAGATGTTTATCTAACATAAAATGAGGGCAATATGCAAGAGTAACTAGTATAGTAGCTCACGGTTTAACATCATCATTAATATTTATATTAACAAAACTTTTTTATGGAAAAATTAATACTCGAAACATTATATTAACAAATGGTTTATTAATAATTTCTCTAGTTACTTCATTAATATGAATGTTTGGAATTTCTACAAATATTGGTCTTCCTCCAAGCTTAAATTTAATAGGAGAAATTACCGCTATAATATCATCACTGCTTATTTTTAAATCAATAATTATTATATTCATAACATCAAGTATATTAACTGCAGTATATTCATTGTACTTATATTCTATAATAAATCACGGCAATCAAATAAAATTAAACAACCCAATAACACTAATATTATCAAATAACTTAACTACTTCTTTTTCACATATTTGACCTCTAGTTATTATAATAATTATTCCAATAAAACTTATACTGTGATGTTAATACTATAGTTAATAATAATATTAAATTGCAAGTTCAAAGAACATTTTCAGGTGTGGTATTTAAAATAAGATAAGCTAAATAAAGCTATTGGGCTCATACCTCAAAAATAAATAATTTCTTATTATGTTAGTTAAATCTAGCTAAAATATTAATTATTGTAATTTATTACATGATAAAAATAATAAAATAAAGTTCAGTACATAGCGTTAATCAATCCTATCCAGGGAATTAGAAAATACTTGAAAAGATAACTAAATTTGTGTCAGCAGTTGCGGTTATACAAACAGCTTGAATTAATATGAAAGGCTGCTAAATTATGCTATAAAAAACTTTGAGTAAAATCTGTAATTAATGAATCATAAGCATAATATAAAATAAAATGTGAATTAAAACAAGGATTAGATACCCTTTTATTTTTATTATATCTCTACAGTTGGTTAATAAAAACTATTGTTTTAAACCCAAAGTAATTGGCAGTATTTTATATAAACAGGGGAGTCTGTTACTTAATATGATAATCCACAAATATCTTACCATATCTTGATAACAGTTTATGTATTGCCGTTTTATTTGATTCTGAAAATTGAGTAACCAATAACCAAATTTTATTTCAGGTCAAAATGTAACTAATGATATGGAGTAAATGGACTACAATTAATTAATTATACCAGTATGAAAAAAAAGAACTTGTTAGTAATAAATTTTAATTATATATTTATGAAATACAAATAAAATATGTACATATGGCCCGTCACTCTTACTGAAAAGTAAGATAAGTCGTAACAAAGAAGATGTAGTGGAAACTGTATCTAAAAAACATAGCATAACTATAATGCTTTCTACTTACTCTAGAACAATGATTTTTCTTTGTTTTAATTAAATTTAATAATATTCAACTTATATAGTAACATAATATAATTAAATTTGTAAAAATAAAAATAATTAAATTAAATAAATAATTAAATTATGTATCTTTTGCATCATGGTTATACAAGTAAGCTTTATAATAACAGACTCAAAACTTTACTAGCTGAAAGACTATTGTTTAGAACTAATTATTATTATGTTGCATTACTATAAAAATAATTGTTCAGAGGCTACATACCGTTTATCATAGCAAATTATTTTTTATTTTATAGCAATAAAATTTTTATTATACAATCAATAATTATAATATACTATCACTAAATACTATTAGATTTATTTTATTTTAATTTATTTTTATATTAGCTATATAATAAGGGTTTATCCTCTTATTATT
>Ga0056128_1009500_pt1 | contig 12208 bp, 6 predicted proteins | sample WorMetLIZISLAND2_FD_71113 | JGI IMG/M metagenome (GOLD analysis project Ga0056128, IMG submission 71113) | Marine gutless worms symbiont microbial communities from Max Planck institute for Marine Microbiology, Germany - Olavius geniculatus... ...
GGGGGTTATGTCCGGGGGGGGTTCGGTCCTACTTTCACTCGCGTGACGTATGATTAGTCTAATTAATGCATGTAGCAACAACCAGGTGAGTCGCTGTGCTGCAAGTCACGAGTGTTTCAACTTTTTCGCGCTAAAAACTGATGTTATAAGTTACCAATTGTTTAATAGATTTAATCGCAGAAATTTGCTCTTTGTTTGTTTTGTTTGCCGCAATTTGTATTTTTTCAGTTTTCGTTTTTCTTCCATTTAAAAATAGTTCACGCTTTCGTGAAACGACGATCAATAATTTTTTCCTCTCGTTTTCGTTTCAGTTACTAGAACACAGTATCTCTGGCTTTTGATGCTGCTATGGTAAATACGAGCGCTCCTCATCAACAATGAATTGAGTTTTCTGCCTCGACCGTTCGCGCACAATTAATGCACTAATGGATGCTGTTAGCGCGCGATATCCGAAGTTAATGGAAGAAAATATTTGCACGGTTCGCGAGCAGTGCGATTCAGTGGTTGAAATCTCCAGTCACGTGGCGTTTTTCAGCCGAATCGCTTGCCGCACTAACTCCGCCAATATGATTGTGTAAATAGACGGTTGATATTATCGCATTTAGAAAATATATTGTATTGCTGGGCGTCCGATGGGATGATTCCTACAGGTTGTCGTCTATCTTTTTGTCACAGATTTTTAAACCAGATTGAAAGCGTTCAATTTAAAAGAATTAGCAACACTTGCGCGTTATTTTCTTGGTTAATAGTGTACTTCTGTGATAACGTGTAGGCCTACACGCGCAATTAATATAGAGTACCGTACAATGGTCGTTAGTGGAATGTGCACGCAAGTAGTTTAGGCGCGTCGATCAACTTTGTTTCCAAAATTTCAAGTTCGGAAAATATCGGTGCCGATTGTCGAGCGTCTTGGAAGTAGGGTTATCGACAGAATTATCTATGATCATTGTTAAACATATATATACTAGCCACTACTGAAAGTCTAGCATTGAATTTCCACAATGTGTTTCTTGTCGTTTTGGTGCATGGCAATCGCGGATTCAGCACACTGGTTATGAGCGCTGGGGGGGGCAGATATTGGTCATTCTCCTGACTTTTTGTACTGAAAATTGGCACAACAATTACATCCATCATGGGAACTGAATGCCACTGACATTCTGATTTTAGATTTGGTACGCAACAGACGGCCAGACAAAAAGACAGACAAACAGAGAGACGGACAGCTAAGATGTGTAATGCGGTCCATAAGGTTGCGTACAGAGCGACGTAACTGAACTAAACTGAACTGACACCGTTTAGTTTTTGACGAACTGACCAATGGGCCAGCAGGGCGAACCCACTGGTCATTGATTGACGCGAACGTGCCCGTAGTCACTAGACACGGACACAGTTAGACGGTGCCTACTCTAAAGCATAGCATGCATTAGCATGATTGGCCAGTTTGTCAAAAACTAAACCGTGTCACTTTAGTTCAGTTCAGTTACGTCGCTCTATAGGCGCCTTAAGATTGTGGCAGTGTGTCATATTGAGTTAGGAAGCTTGATGTAGCAGTATCGTGGTCGCTGATGTGGCAGAGTTATTGTGAAGTCGTGTCATTGTCGGTCATGTAGCCGGCGGCAGCGACCCTTTATTGCGATGACGCGTGCTTACTGCTTAGTTGAATCCACTGTAAGCTAACTGTCTTCGCGCGCTGGCTGCTCTTAAACCTCACATTCGACTGCTTCGACTTGTTGCCGATATTTTATAGGCATTATGTGTATCGTACGACAAATTGTACAACATGTTAACATGCTGAAATGCCGTGGATTTGTTACAGGCCTCTGATTCGCTGACGTTTAGTGGCGCAGACAAAAGGGCAGAGACCCAGGCCTCCTTATCTCATTTTTGGGTCAAATATACAATGTAGATATTAGTGACTCAGCAAAGTAATCAAAATTATTGCCAGCTTATTTCATACAGTATTGTAATGCTGTAATGCACCAATTTCGGTTTCGGCTGAAGCTCCGCCCAGACGTCGCTGCAGAAGCTCACAGCGCTTCCTCAGACTATTTAGCTGGAATATAGAAATCCTACTTCTAACGGAAAAGAGGGGAAAAAGGGAAAGAAAGGTGAAAGAAAAAGTAGGGTAAGGTAGGGGAAAATAGGGAGAGAAAGGGAAAAAAGAGGGAAAGAGAGGGGAGGAGAGGCAAAGGGAAAGAAAGGAAAGGATGGAAACGGGAGTCGATGCCTTTCTATTCACATTTTTGTTTACCCCACTGGCTGACTGCGTTGTACAACTTATTACGGATTTGTTGTACAGCTTGTCGTACAACATGTTGTACAAGTAATCCATCACAAATCGAAGCAAGTGGACTTTAAACAGTGTCGTCGCGCGCTGCGCGTAATGTAACGTAGGCCTAACTCGTATAAATCAATATCATTTCGTCGTCATCGCACGCCCAGTAAATTTCACCACTAAAGCTGCAGCTGAGAGTGTTGCGGAAATCTAACTGTAGGACGTGACGTGTCTGATTAGTTGTCGGTGATTAACTTGCCGCGTAATACAGTATCAGTTCGCCCAGCTTATTTTCAAGTTCTACTGTTCATTCCCAGGCTCCCAACATTGTGAATTGATTCTACACAGTTTGCACTAAATCTGAAGAAATTCTATTTTGTTAAGCGTTTTAACCTGACAAATCTAGAAGTGATCACAGACTTTAAATCTCTCGCCGAGAATGATGCTGCGACCTTGGGAATACAACGGGAAGTACAATATTTAACATTTTAATGGCAAAAAAATTCTGGATAGTGATCCCGAATCCACAAAAGAATTTAAATCTTTATCCAATAACTTACTTCTGGGATTATAGGATAACATGAACACAACAAAATTGTATTAAATTCGTTAAATATTTGTTGGAAAAATACACTTGACAAAAATCGACTGATCTAAAAATATAACCTATTTCGTCGTTTCGCACATCATGCACAGCTATACAGCATTTTGTATGTGGTGTTAAAATTTCTATACACTGTATCTCAAAAACATCCCGGACATTTTTGACTGTAACTTGAAAGCAAATGACCAGATTTTGATAATTTTTGGTACGAACATTTTTGACACAACTTGCCATCAAATGACTGTTCAGTTTCCCACCTCACACAATGTATGCTTTTGCACTACCTAGGGAAAACAACCAACGAAATATCACTTTTTATCCAATGCGATATGATTGCTTAATTAACATAACGCGTAAAAACACATTTTGTTCACATTTCTGACAGTTTGGCTGACATTTCATTCAGTTGTCCATTTTTCAACTGCCTTTAGTAAAATTGCTTGAGGTGTTGGCCCACTATGCGAACACATGCAAAGAGACGCTTTCTTCATTCATTGACAGCAGTATCGATAAAGTTCTGCTCCAGACCAATCCAGGCTGTACCAGTCGTAATAGACCGGCTGTTGGGGTCCACAGATTAGGATAGATGGAATTTATCGACGTTTTTTTTTCATTTTTTAACCAAGTATTATGCTTGGTCTGCTTTTCCCAGGTAGTGCAAAAGCAGACGTTGAATGAGGTGGAAACTAAAACACTTATTTAATAGCCGGTTATGTCAGAAATATTTTTGCCAAAAATTATTAATATCTGCTAATCTTTCTTCAAGTTACGACCGATAATGTCGGGGATGTTTTTTCAAATTTTCTGTTTATTTTAACATATATTTCGCTTGATCTGCTTTCCCTAGGTAGTGCAAAAGCATACATAGAGCGAGGTGGGAAACTGAATGATTGTTTGATGGCAAGTTGTGTTAGGAATATCCGCACCAAAAATTATCAAAATCTGATAATTGATTTACAAGCTACAGTCAAAAATGTCGGGGATGTTTTTTGAGACACAGTGTAACTTACCATACAGTGTACATCTTATCTGGACGTGTAATTTACAAACATTTCATACATTGAGTGTTAATGAGCGAGTGTTAAGTTGACGTTGTCAAGGTAACGGTTGTCATAACAACCGTTGTTGAATATTGTTGATTGCAGCGACTGGTTGTGCTAACCCGGTGCCACCTGCGAATGCTCACGTGACGCGCGTCAACAACAACAAGGCGACGGTGACGTGTAACTTTACGTCACACACGTGGCACTTGGTCTGCAAAAACACTCAGTGGATCGGACAAACGGCTGACTGCGACGACGGTCGGTCTAATAATTGCTACCGATTGGAATCAAGGATAGAAAATGGTTCGAATAAACCCTAGATTTTTCCCGTTATTTAGAATTTTAAGTCCAAGTTTTAGGTTTTCAAATTCATCTGCTGTGCAATTTATGATACAAATAAAATGTATTTTTTTATTTAATAGTAATTTTTGAGTTTTAATTTACGCAACAGAATACGATGTGGCATGCAGAATGATGTATAAAATATTAGTCCGGGTCTTAAAATTTGTGCTCTTGTTTCTTTGTACACTAAAAACCCTTTTCCGAAACAGCCGAATTTTTACTAGCCTTGATTTGAATACTATGCAGCATATGCACTTTAGATATACTGCAGTGTAGTAAAAATCAGATGCTAAATCTCGTACGCGTTACTTTAAAATCACACATTCTAGTTATCAGAACAGGGAAAAGCAACTGGGGTCAGCTACCCTCATCTAGTTATATTGTATACGGACTGCGAAGTTTAGAATTCTTAATCCGGATCCATCAGATATACGCGAATACCATGATCGAGTTCTGTATACGGTAGGGAAGGCGGGTAGTCGAAGAAAGACACAAATCGATTGATCCAAAAATTATAACTTTCTTCGTCGTTTCATTAAGCAGTCTGTAGCTGGTGTAAGAAATTATACAATTTACGGTACACGTTATTTTACCGTTTGTAATGAGAGTTGCGAGCAAGTGTTAAGTTGGCGACAGACTGCAGAAAACTCTTAAGAGAACGTTAAACGACAGCTTACGTGTATGTGTGTGTTGCAGCATCTTCTGGTTCTGAGGAACGTCTCAAGTCAAATCCACCTTTCCCAGCATACGGTAACTATAACGTTAAATCAGCAGTCCCGCACTTGTCTTACAACGAGTCTGATGTCACTAAACTAAACCATAGAGTTAGATTACAGGCGATATTCAATAACTAGCTGCATCTAGAAAATTCCAGACTGAGCGTTAATGTGGACGCCTTTTTTACTGCAGTATAACTTACTCAAATCATTGACCTCTGGCTGTGGCATTAACCAACAAAACCACAAAAGAATATTTTAGTTTGGCATAGAGTATCGTATGTCGTGCTATTTTGTCAAAATTTGCCAACATGTTTAGGAGATATTTGGTGCCAAATTTTTGCATCTGACTGTGACTTTGACGTTCGAAAGCTCGGCTTATAAGTTTCCGTCCAGAGCAACGCACGCAACGTAAGACTGTTACATATTTTTTGACGCAAATAACGCGGACAAAGCAAAAAGAGTACGCAATCAGCTTACGCAGTGAACGCAAGGAAAGAATCCAACAGACACAGCTGATGTAAGCGATGCAACGGTCAAAACGCAAAGGTCTGAGAAATATCTGTTTTTTTGCGTTGTGTGTGTTAAATAGATGCAAACTTGACTTATGTCTGCCTGTTTGTACGTCTGTCTGGCAGGCATCATTCTGGCTATTGTGGTCGGTGTGGTCGTCGGCTCGATGTGCGGTTTCGTTCTGCTCGCCGCCATTCTTTGGTGCAAGAGGTAAGCCTACGACGCGTTTTTGCTACTTACTTTTACTACCCAGGTCTCTAAGCAAAGCAAATGTCGGCTCACGAGTGCGACTTGCCTGCTGTAAATTGCGTCATATCAAACAAGTTCATTCAAAAACAAAACTGTCGAGTATCGCGCAGACAAAAAAATACACAAAACCCGTGCGGTTTTGACCTTTGACCTAAGATTCTGATATTTCATAGACGTTATAAGGTTGTTGAGGTACATGGTCGTGCAAAATTTGATTAAGCTAAGTGCAGCGGTGCATGAGTTATCGTGTTGTCAGAACGACCATGCTGAAAACAATACTACCGTCGCTCTTGTGGGCAGTGCTAATTAAGGCAGCACACGTGCTCGAGTCGAAGCCAGTGCAATAACAATCCGCTTGCAGTAGACCTATAATTAAGCCCGTGGTGATGTCGTTAGTGCCGCTCTGATACGATGACATACAGTACACTCGAGCTGTAACGAGTCCCAGCTGTGTTCCACTATATACGATACAAGAACTTTTAGTTGTCAGACATTCATCATTACTGTGCGATGCACGCCATGCAAGGCGCACTATTGCAACTATATGCTGTCCGTCCGTCTGTACGTCCATTCGTTAGTCCATCTGTAGCGTTGAGGTATTGTGGCTACCTTCTGCATGTTAGGTTTCTTGGAAAGTATTTAGACGAGTAACGGGGCTCCTCGCTGCTAGGTGCTATAACATCGGTGACTTTGTTCTAAGGGAACATCTCAAATCTCGTCCAGAGGAGCAGCAGAAAATTTACAGTAACTCTGAATCTGGGCAAGATAAAATCTAGCATGCTGTTGATCACTAATACGAAGCTGCACACACTCTTTCGATCGGTGCTGAGTAGGGTACTAAAAACAACGACCTTGAATGACCTCGAACGGCCGTGCAGTGCACTGTACTGTAAAAAACACGTCTTTCGGGGAGAGTCCACCGGGTAAGTCTGAATAAAGATAGTTTAGAGTAATGTATAGCCCGTAAATGCTTCTCGCATTCTCAGACTATAACGCACTTGAAATTACTGCTTGGCGGCTTAGTGGTGTAGCGGTAACTTGCGATCGCGAGGTCGTGGGTTCGACTCGCGGTGGGGTCAAGTGGCTACTACTTGGATGGATGACTGTCTGCAGAAAGATAAACCATCTCGGTATATAACCAACGTGAAGGTCAACTCAGCCTTCCATCCCTGCGGGGTAGGTAAATCGAGTACCGGGCTGTCTAGCTGGAGTTAAGGCGGGGCGCGTTTACCTGTGTCGGACCTGGCAGCTAACACTGTGTGATCCCATATGGTAGGTGACGCTCCGTAGCTATCTGATAGCTTTCCTATTAAGAGCTATATACTATCTTCATCTTATACCTGTCGGCGGTATTTGACTGTCGGTGATTGCTCTGCAGAAGTACGGGTGTGCACATGTACGGCGGAGCGAGCAGTAAACCGGTGAATAACTACGACGTCGAGCTGGTGGCGGCACCTGGCGAGTCGACGGCGGACAACTACAGCACCAGCTGCAAGGCACAATGTCATCATCACGGTGACTACATGTACACGCAGGTCTGTCAGCCTGCGTCACTGGATATAGTTCAATACCACCAGCACGCCGTCGCTGAGCCACTGCATACTACGTCAGCCGCTGGACCAGTGCGTCACTGCTGCAGAGATCACGTCTATGATAGTCCGACCTTCGACGAGAACGGAATCGACAGGTCTGCAACCGTGCCTTATATAGCTTAAAGATGGCGTAGTGGCAGGGACACGGAGGACAATATTATTGCTACCCGCTTAAATTTGGGGCTGCGAGAAAGTTGTCAGCAAAGCTTTTTCTTGTCGAAAAATCTTCGTTAAGATGTATTTATTTATTTATTCAATAAACAGAGTACACTGTAGCGCAAAATTTTAGGCTGAAAATTAGACATTTGGGGGAATGTTATGGGTAAATTAAAATTTTGAGCATCCGTAATCTCCTCTGTCGAAATTTTGCAGATGTTTGTCTTAAATTGCAACTTTTTACCACGCCTATACTTTTTTTTAACTTACGACGCTGCTGCGTTAAGCATTGGAGGCAATTCCTGTCAGCGACATCTTGGGTTTAAAAAGTTGTGAAAGGCAGAATGTTGCAATCTTCCGACGGACGGCTGTAAATTTCCCACGTAGGAGATGTGGGTGCTGAAAATTTTAATTTTTGGTTTTTAAGTTTCCATAAAATGGTTATTTCCTGCCACAAATTTTGTATTTTGGAAGATTTTTATGTCTAGGCTGAAATTTTAAGGGAGCCGAAGGTCTTCACAGTATGTCGTGAAAAATGCACGAGCAAACCTTGTTTTAGTTCTTTTATACGTGTTTTAATACCAGAAAACATGCGTGTTTAAAAATCGCTATAAATTTAGTTAGTTTCGCTCACCGAAAAAAAATAAAATACCCTCACAGTGGACATACGTGCATGAATGACTGTAACTATTTTTAGCTGCGTTTTCGTATTTCGAGGTAAGAGTCTCCACTTAGTGCACGTCTCTAAATCCGGCGCTGGTTATGTATTTATTTTGCTCGCGATGTTGTACTGCGTTACAGTCGCACGTGCTTTTGCTTTTGTACATTTCGAGGCTGTAAATCAAGTAAAAGATACTTTACGTTTTCAGTCAAGGTTCGCAAACGTTTGTTTAAATATTTTGTCACAAAAACGCACTTTTAACGCTTTCAAAATACTTTTCTAGCCTTAAGCAAACTTTAGCAAGTTGCTAACTTACTGCGTGCTCAGGCCAACTCAGTCTCTTACCCTCAGCGGGATGGAAAATCAGTAGTAGCTTATGGGCTTTGGGGGTGAAGGCATAGTGTGGCTGATTCGGGCGGACGTGGTATGTTTGCTGGCTGCAGGCGGCGGGTCCAATTGTGCGCTGACGCGAGCAATGGATGGCCGCATAGTGCGGTGCGGTATTACCCCATACCAGTCAGCTGCCACTTCCGAGACTGTAAAGCGCTTCTGGTCGCGACTCATGTAAGAAGCGCTGTAACGAACCTTTAACTTTGCTTTTTAAGCTTACCTTGATTACGTCTGCGTTGGTGGCAGGTCTGCGGGTGCGCTTGTATTTCCACCGTACTATTACCACGCGGCTGTAGCAGCGCGTCACTCAAGACCCAGTGACAGCAGCGAGACACGACGTACTGCCATGCAACTGCCCATCAACGACACTATGAACACTACAGACGAACTTCATTATCATCATCATCATCATCATCAGCAGCAGCAGCAGCAGCACGGAGGACAAGTCACTGATGAAAACAGCAGCGTACAGGTAATAGGCATGAACTTAAAGTAGCGTAACGTTTTTCACTGGTCGTAGCATGGCGCTCATCCCGTTTCCTTAACCCTCAGCCAGACAACAGTTTACACTGCGAGACCACAGACCAGTGCATCGTGCGGTGTGCTTGTTCACGTCCCAGTTTTCGCTGGTACTTATTACGTCTATGCACGGAGGGATGGCCAGGCTGAGTTGAAGTGGGTGGGATTGGCTTGGTTAGACTTCAAGACAGTATAGCCGCGGACGTTCACCCATGCCGGTACTAACCAAGTTCAGCGTGAAATAGCTTCGTCGATGTGACTATCGATGTTACCGCTAGACCAAGCCATACTTATAATAACTATTTGTGAACGTTTTGTCACTATTTTTTACATAAACGCTTCTTAACGTTTAACGTTTTTAAATATGACGGATTGAAACGATAGCTAATAAGCAGCGATATCCATATCTTTATTCTCAGATTTCTTAACATGTCGGCAAACGCTGCTGCCTAATTCGAGACGACTGTTCGTTACTAGATGTTGCATCCGATCTTTTAATGGCTAAATGACTTCTTCGGTGCGAGCGATTCCGCTTATTCTTACACACTTTTATGCAGTAGTGTGGTTTGCTGTCGTCTGTCACATTCGTGCACTGTGCTTAAACTGTTGAACGGTACATACACCCACCAGGGAAAGAAGAGATTTGGGGGTCAAACCCCGCAGCCAAAACGTGCAGTTTCGATTTGCTGCTGCCACATGGCGAATAAAAGAAAGCTATTCCGCCTTTTTCCAAACCACTTTGGTCATTCTAAAGGTATAGAAGTACTGCTCAACGTTGATTACCTGTGTGCAGGTAGGGGTTCACGCGCAGATGGCGACCACCAACGCTGGAGCAGCAGTAGCGACACCTGGCGGCGAGTGGTATCAACCATGTCGTACCATAACCGGCGCCAGATACGAGCCGGTTGTATGTCGTACGAGCTCGTCAGATCCTGACGTCACTCTTCGACCACACACCGAGAACCACTACACCTGATCCACTGCTCTACACCGCCTACTCGCTGTCACTCACTAAGATTGTTTGCTTAATTCTGCGCATGCGCCTATGACATTTGTTGTGATCTTACTGAATCACTATTAAATAGCCTATTCCGCCATGCAGACTTCAATACGCTGGCAGGGCTGCCAAGTTATCATACCGCCAATGCGGGTGATAATTCTTCCCTTTCTCTCTCCCACTGCTTTCTTCTTCTTCCTTTCCCCTCTCTATCCTCGTCTTTTTCCTCCTTTAAAATAGGTTTTTTAAATTCAGCTAAAAGCCTGAGCAGCGCTGTAAGTAAATTTAAATAAGTAAATTTAATTTTTAAAACGCACCATGTCGGCGAGAAACTGGCCGAATCTGTAAGCTCCCTCAGTGAGTTCTGGAGCAGAGTCCTAGCCGAAATCAAATTCGGTGCATTTTAGCTTTAAAATATGACATTTGGTGACAGCAATGTCAGTGATAGTCTTAAAGAATTTACTTAACAAACAACAACAGTGCACGAAATGCGATACTAATAACAATATTGCAGGCGACATTCATCGTCGGGGGGAAATAATTGCAGGTGACTTGGTAGGCCTGTGTTCGCTTGTATATATGCTTATTTATATACTACATTGTAACTGCTTCGCTTTGCGGTTACGTTTAAGCTGCACAGTGCACATTTCCATAGCGCGACGCTACTGCTGCAAAGCTGTCTGTCCGTCCGTCACACTTACGGTATAAGGCTATACAAAATTACAGCAACATTTACAATTACAATCGATGTCAACATGTTTCAGCATTCTGCTGTGGAATAAATGTCGCGTTTGGTTTAGCAGTTAATTTAGTCTACACTGTGTCTCAAAAACGTCCCACTTTGTAACTGTCCATATCTTTGACAAATATTAACCGATTTTCGAAATTCTTTCACTGGCACACTCTCTGGACAATTTGCAATAAAGCGGTTACTGAATATTCCACCACGCCGTAACTGCGTCGCTACACTACCTTGTGAAATATAAATGCAAGAAAAAAACTAGCAATACTAGGCAACAGGCGTGTTGGAAGATGAAAGACACTTCAGACCAAAATCGCGACGAATGATTTGTACAGTGCTACTCTGTATTAGACCCGTCTTTGTGGATATCTGGCGTGTTATGCAGTGTGTTTGTATCCGGCCTTCGTGGTTTAGTTAGGCTACCAGTTCATCCACAGTGGTCACGTTCTCTTCAGTACGTGCATGTTTCAATATGCCGCTCTCATGCCTTTGTTCGGCGTTTCCTGTTGTCCAAATTTTTTAGGTAACGTGTCCCAGTCCTTCCCTGTTTCTGTTTATCTTCAGAAATTTTGCCAGTATTTTTTGCGAACTGCATTTTTTGAACTCATAAAAGGTCTTAGTTAAAGCCTTGTACCCATTGCTAAATGCACTTTACATAACCTGTGTATTGTCACTGCATGAAAAATTATTTTTGCAATAATATCATTTGCTTTTGTTTAAAAACACAAGAAATGTATCAAAGACTAAACATTAATAGCTATTAATATAGAAATTGTTGAAAAATTGTTTTTAGAAAATAATTTTTGCATATGTATTACTAGGATTTTAGACATTTTTGACAATTTAAGTTTCACATGGTAGTGTAGAGACGCAGTTAAGGTGTGGTGATATGTTTAATAATAACACTACTGCTACTTGTCCACAAAATATGCCAGTAAAAAATTTTGAAAATCGGTCAATATTTGAGGAAGATAAGGACAATCACAATGTGGGACGTTTTTTGAGACACAGTGTATATCGTAATTAAGTATCTAAACACTCAGTCAGGTGCAAAAACACGTTTAGTTTTGTTTACATAATATCTTACGTAATGTTTACTGTGTACGAGAGTTTACAGGCGTCGGATGGGTCTAGGAAATGTCCGGGCTACGCTAATGCCCATTCAGGGGGAAATGCCCGTGCGGTACAGAGAACTGTCAATGCAGGTAAGTCATACAGGTAAATATCCGTTTCGCGAGTTTGCTGGCCATGTCACATGAAAACAAGAGGCAATTTATGAGAGACTAATAACACACACATCTTTATTCACCGTAATACGGTAGACAAGAAATGAACAGCAAAGAAATAATAAAACTTAACTAAAACTTAACTAAGACTTAAAGATGTAATATAATGTCCATCAGTACTCA
>Ga0056128_1009504_pt1 | contig 12205 bp, 9 predicted proteins | sample WorMetLIZISLAND2_FD_71113 | JGI IMG/M metagenome (GOLD analysis project Ga0056128, IMG submission 71113) | Marine gutless worms symbiont microbial communities from Max Planck institute for Marine Microbiology, Germany - Olavius geniculatus... ...
CCCCCAGACCCCCTAGTCGGCCTCACCCCTCTCGGCGCCTGCGGCGCCTCCACTCTCGCGCCTTCGGCGCTCCCAGCCGGCGACCCCCCCACTGTTTTTTGGACAAATCGAACACTGGCCGACATATAAATAATAGCCTGTTATTATGCGACTGTCTGCGGTCTGCCACACCAACAATGACATAATGAGCTTATTAGCTGAAAAATGACACACGGTGGAATGATCGGCTACGTGGGAAACATTGAAATCATTCTGTTTTTCTATGTCTTTTTTGTTTTCTAGCAACGAACCGGTACGAGACAGCAAACGGACAGACAGACAGACAGACGGTTAAGAAGCGTAGTGCAGCCTATTCAGTGGCGTAACTAAGGCAGGCAAACCGATGCACTGCTTCCGGGCTCCAACTCAAAAGAGGCGCCATATTCCAAGGCTCTTTTTTGAAACAGTATCATACTGTTCTCAATTTTTGACAAACCCGCGGATAAGTATAATGTAGTGAACTTGGTGGATATTATATTTTCACTCTATTCTATCGTTCTATTTGTCGTTCTGTGTGTGCATGTGCATACGTAGCGTCACAATGATAATGACGTCAAAAGCTTCAAAACAGTTACAGCTACGAACCTCAAATTCTTGTTCCCAGGGACAGTCCGAAAATGGTCCCTTAAGTTTTTTTCGACAAGAGAACGTGGCCAAAGTCACATGACCCGTGAATTTTTAAGCGTTAAACGTCAATATCTCTAAAATGGTAAAAGACATGGACTTCAAATTTGACATGCACACTTACATAAACAATGTGGACATAATCCTTTAAAAAGAGAAGGGAGCGTGGCCAGGGTCACAGTTTATTTTATTTATTATATTTATTATTTTGGATGAACCATGCTAAACATTTTTTATCTATGAACCAGTTAAACTACATCATCGAACAGGGTTAAAAATCGTGTATTTTCTGGCACAAAATGTGCAGTAGAAAATAGCGAGTGTGTAGTAGAAATTTTTCTCATGCTCATGTAGCATTTTTAGCAAAGAAGTAGTCAAATATGACCGATTTTAAATGGAAAAGCAGTAACCTAGTTAAGTTAAAATTATTGCATCTTTGGTGCAAAGTAATGATAAATACTGAGTGAAAAACTCAGAAAAGTCTTAGATGTTGTCTTTTAAAGCAAAAATGGGGCTCCGCTGCAGACCCCGCTAGGGGAGCCAAATCATCATTCAACTTATTATGAAAGAAAGAAGAAGAATGCTTTTTATAAAGCACCGTGTGTAGAATACATAGGCTGTTTAAAAATTCTGTACAAATGGCGGGACGGGAAAAGGGCGGGGGAGACGCCATGCGTTATCTTGCTTCCAGGCGCCGACGACGACGTTATGCCACTGAGCCTATTAGGACGGCCGCCTAACAAGCCGTTTATTGTATTTCCTACGTCGAAGTAAAGAGGTTTGTTCGTCTAAACTCTGTCAGCAACATTAGGCTACACAACGAATTAACGGACTCAGGGATGTCGAGAGCCACAGCGGGGCCTGGGGAAACACATTCGTGGGGCTCCTCCGGGGAGAACATTTTTGAATTTATCTTTCTAAAATAACGCATTCTGGTGTACTTTATTTTTGAGCGACGGCGGGTCCCCCAAACGTCGCGGGGCACGGGGTAACCCCCCCTCTCGAAGAGCCTGAACGCAATCCCTATAACACTGTACAGGCACAGAAAAATCAGAGTTAGTTAAGGGGCCAAAATCCAATACTTCGCACCAATTACATGTATTATGACCACCATAAATTAATCTTAAATGAGATAGTATTATTCGCCAGATAAACCAGACATCAATGGCGAACGACTATGCTTATAAGAGAATGACAAATCTCCAGACACTATGAAATGCCCTGACGATTCGCGACACTCCTGGCCACTTTAACTGGCATACAACTATGGTAACCTGACCACAGTACTAACTGAAATATAACAGATACCCGGTATAAATAGCAGAAACTAAAACGTAAATAAACAACATTCAGTAATAAGTAGCATAAAATAACTAAGAGAGTGATGCAAAAAAGCCTGTTGATGCAATTTTTACAAAAGTTTTTGGGCAACTTTCCCTGACAAGTTTCCCCTAACATTCTCTGATTTTTACCGAAATTCTCCTCGCATTTTCCTGACAACAGTAAAATGCCCCAACATTCTAGGTCTTGCAGACAAGTGGTGACCCTTCTAGTTATAAAAGTTGCGACATATCATTCACACAACATCTGAGTTAAAAAGCCTAGATTTCTGCAATGCTTGTTGAATACTGACAACAAAGTCTGAGTCAAACCGTCAAACTCCAATGCGTACTTCTCTATTGACCAAGCAATTACGAGGGTCGTTTGATGAACAAGTTACAAAAGTGTGTCATTCTGTAAGTTTTCCAAATATTAGAAATCCGAAATATATGTTTTGTAGGGAATTTAATTCCGAATAGCAGCTGTGAGTTTTATGACGATGACGTCATTCATAAACATTAAAGACGGTGATGTTGCCACCGAAATCCTCCCGTAACGAACAGCATGACTTTTTTGTATTTTTTGTTGTGGGCAAAAAAATAAATGCAAATCAGATTCACTCTGAGATGCATCCAGTATATGACAACAAGTGCTTTACGAACCAATCAGTTCACGTTTGGTGTAAGAGAATGCTAGGTTGGCAGATATTTGTATCATATACCAAGGTGCAATTAGTCATTCTTCAGTGGCAAGGACAGCAGCCAGCAACGTTTTTTTGCATCAGGCATTCAGAAGTTTGCTGACAGAATCTGGGACAAATGTTTGAGCAAACTCGGACGATATGTTGAAAAATGAAACATTAGTCTTTAGTATGTAAAGAGATGGCGTTAACTTGTTAAGTTTATTTATTTTTTCGTTCTTATGCTGTTTGTCACTTGCGAGTTATGATAAATTACTGGTGGGGAAAATAATACATGTGCAGACTGTGTTCTGTGAACAGATGTCATCCAAAAAAATTTCCACACGTATTCAGAATGAAATTGCCTACAAAACGTTTATTTCGAATTTTTTTGATTCGGAAAACTAACAGCATGACGCTCTCTTGTAACTCATTTATCGAATCCTCATAGTAATGACACAACTGTCCTATCAGCATGTCGGGAAAAATTTTTATATTACTCTACGGTCTAAAAATACTGACAAATATTATCCAAACTGATACTAATAACTACCAGTACTCACAGAATTAGTAATAGCCTACTAATATTATTAATAGCTCCACCAACAAAATCAGATCACTGATGCAGAGTGAGTTACAAATCAGCAACTACCACGAATAAACCGATGTTCATACAGAATCACACCTACTAACAGTAGTAGCCTATGATAATCAAATAATAATACTGAACAGCTTGACAATACAGTGCAATGCACCATATAAGAATTACGCTATCACGAAACACCAATGGTGTTCACCTAAACATGAAGTAACCAATACATATTTTTTCACAACAAAATTTTTCCCAACATATCACTGTCCGACTTTTCGCTATCAGCTGTCATAATTCCCCCAATGTTTTCCAGCAAGAGGTAACTCACACTGTTCAGTTGCATGTTTTAGCAAGTACTGTTTTTGGACCAAATGGTTTTGACAGCAATGTACTCAAACTATGTTGCTGGAGGTGCACCATTTTGATGCTGCCGGCCCAATGTCTGGAATACACTGCAAAATTACCTCATTTGACACTTTTTAGCCTATCTAAAAGAACTCCTTGTTTGCTCCATGCTAGCTCAAAAAGCTCCAACACTACAGTGCACGAGAAACTTTTTGTTTTTTATGGTACACAATTTATCTTGCACTGCATATTATAACTGTATTCTGACAGCAGTAGTCTGCACGTTGGTTTGTTAACAGTGAGTGGCAAATGATTTAAGCATCACAGAGTGAGCTGAGTTCATTTAGCAGCTGCAGATGACAGCAAAGGATCCAGTTCACCGGATGCATTCATTTCCTAAACACCACACACAAGACAGCACACTGCACATTCAAATCACAAGACATAAAAAGTTGTCATTCATCGCTAAAAGAACCTCCACCATTTTTATTGGACCCCTCAGTAATATTGGTGCAGCTTTTTCACTTGCTTTCAAAATTTCACCAGAGCAAAACTGCTTGTACCTAGTCAGTTGTGGTACACTATTTTTACTTTGGCTCTCATGCATAGTACTGTTCGATGTGTCACTGTGTTTTTATGAAATGTTGTATAACATTACCCGGAATGTCGTGAAATTAGAATTTAAATACACTTTTAAGGTACAATATTTTCCCATCACTATTTTTTCAGCATGCCGAGCCTGTAACCGGGAGGTTGCAGGTTTGACTCCCGCCCAATGCACTGCCAGGTAACGAACTTGGGCAAGTTGTTCACACACATGTGCCTCTGTCACCAAGCAGTATAATTTGGTACCGGTTTCATCGCTGGGAATATAACGCAGTATATGGGAGAGACATGGCCTACCGCCCATATAGCTGCTGAGTTGTGTTTGCACATAAACAGAGATGAGCACCGACCCGAAGGTCGCAGAGCTGTGAGAGAGCGATGCTGACTATGGGGCAAGGAACATTACATTACGTTAATTTTTCACCAGACTGCAACTGAAAGCACAGAAAATTTGTAGGCACTAAGTATTTGTGATAATAGCTCGAAACAAACATGGGAGTTGGAGTGGGACTCTCTTAATGACACATCAGCACACAAAAGTCCATTTACTGCCAGAACAATGTAAACAGTAACAACCTGCATAAATGAGTTAAATCAAGACTACAATAAAACAAACGGTGGAAACTATGAATCTGGAAAAAGTAAATTAACTAAAACAAAGAAATCAGCTGCTGCATTTAGTCAACCAAATAACATATAAAAAGTCTGATGAGATCAATTCTGACCTGTGCCACAAAAATGTCATCGATAACTGAACGATGGCCATCACCGAATAAAAATAAAAATCAAGACAATTTGGCCATAACAAAATGCGGACAGCAAATGCCATGGTACAATACGTAAGACAGTCTAGTGAATAAAAACAACAATGTTGTGATTGTTGACACTTGCAAAAAAACCCTTAAACAATGCAGTTAACAAAAGTAACTAAATGTGAGAATCACACAGTTTGGTGCAAAAATAACAAAAAAATCGAAAAGTAATAGAACGTGCTTGCCTTGACAATGTCCAGTCCACCAATCAATTCGCCGGATATGTACAGCTGTGGATAGGTCGGCCAGTTGGAGAACTTCTTGAGACCCTGTCTCACTTCTTCATCCTCAAGTATGTCGAAATGACCGTACTTCACTCTGCAAACAGAAACACAGTCACATCAGCAGCGCCAATCCACGTGCAAAATACATTTGTGTTCCACGGTAAATGGTACTTCAAGCCAAAATAGGGATTCTTCGTTACTGTGAATGACTCAACATGAGTTGATCGTGTAATAATAATTATAATAAAGCCAAGAAGAAGTGCGATATACAAGGCAGCCACTAAGCTTGTCATTGGAAATGAAAGCAAACACAACGACGCCACATTGAGTATTGTGTCCATTCCAATAAGTCGGAATCAAACTTAGAGCTCTCAGTAACACCGGATGTGACCCAAGGGCAAAATGGTGCATTCATCTACATCATCATCATCATTTCTGGCAAGCACCACTAAGAGTGCGTAGCGCTGAACGTAGACATCAATCTCCAGAGTAGACGGTTCTGAGCCAAGTCAACTGCGTCGTCCATAGTGAGGTCGCTGGATTTCAGATCCTGCTGAATGATTTTCATCCATGTAATACGAAAACGTCCCAGTGGTCTCCTCCAGTTTCCTGCGGGGGAAGCTGTTAAGATCTGTTTTGCATCTGTTTCATCAGGCATTCATCTACCCAACAGTAGAATCCAACCAACCCGCAGAGATCATTACAGCATGGCAGAAGTTTCAGCCTATATGCCGATATGATTACATGGCTTTCCGTGGACCGATATGTGCACACACATTCTGAACAGATAACGCATTGCAATAAATGGTATTTATATTGATATCGTTAATCAAGTAACTCCTTTTATGAGTCAGTGGTGTTTAGTGTGATCTTATATTAACAAGACACACGTAGGCTGAGGGCAACAACAGTGCAAAAACTAAAGTCATTTGAAACGGATTGTCGCAGGAAAAGAAACATATTTCATTACATTTATTCAAGAAAGGTTAGGTTGGACTCAAGACTTAATAGGCAGAATACAGCAAAAACGTCTCCAATACTTTGGACATGTCATTCAAATGCAGCAACAAAGATTCTTCAAGCTCGCGCTACACTGTGTCTCAAAAAAAACATCCCCAACATTTTCGACTGTGACTTGAAAACCAATGGTCAGATTTTAATAATTTTGGGTTTTAAAGTTACAGTCAGAAATGTCGGGGATGTTTTTTTAGACACAGTGTATTGTGGCTAAGCATTAGGTGTTAGGGTGAAACTTTTTACATGAATGATTAGCCCTGTGCCAAGTAGAGGGTTAACCCAAAATAACCTGTGCTTCAGGTTGCAGCCGGCAAAAAAACTAGGGAGAGCGGCAACGAAGACTGCATAAGACCAAGAAACCTGAAGTTGCATGTCTCTCGAGCATCGCCAAGGCAATAAGTCAAAGTAACTCATCTGTCTTTGTAACACTGTCTGCAGTTTTCTGTAAATTAAATGTAAATGAAATTATTCATTTCCCTACTCACCCCTTCTCGTTAAGCAGGCCAACGATGGTCTTGCTGAAGCCACATCTTGGGTTGTTGGGAGTTCCCTTCATGAACAGCATGACCGAATCACGGCTGATCAGCTGCTTAAGCCGATCCTCAAGACTTGGCTGACCGCATCCGTTGTCTGCCACCGATGATGGCAACATGCTCTGAAACTCACCGTTGGCTACCAACTCCTTAATAATGTCCAGACCTCCCACCAGTTCTCCGTTGATGTACAGCTGTGGATATGTCGGCCAGTTGGAATATTCTTTTAAACCTGCATCGCAATTGAAACACTTGTGAACTATCCCCAGTACTTTCATTCGATATTCATTAGCCGATTCATTCAATGATTCATTTTCTCATTCATTAACTTGCGACCCATTTTTTAGATCGAACTCTCGCACTGTGTTCACTCTCACTCACTCACTAACTTATCAAAAACCAACTTTTGCTCATTCACTATTTGTCCATTCATCTATTCATTCACTGATGTGTATAGCTCACACTACACATAGTATTCAGTTTTCACTTAACTGGTCCGCGTTCCTGATGCACTCCAATGCCAAGCTACACCATTCCATACAAATAAACAGCAATAAGCCACAACCCAGCACAAAAACTCAGAAGCTACAGCAAACCTTGTCTCACAGATTCATCAGACAAAATGTCAAAAGACGAGAACTTTGCATTAGCATCCTTGAGAATCTGAACCAGTGACCTGCTAAAACCTGAAGTGACAAAAACACACACAACAAATGATACACAGTTTCATTTTCTATTTAACTATACTACTTTTATGCAGGTACAAAAAAGTAAACTTATTAGAATAGTTGAGAATGTTCCTGCTATGCAATCATGTCAAAGCATTGTCTGAAAAACAAAATACAGAAATCATCTAAATGCCACACAAAAACCAGACATAGGTTGACCTGAGAAACACAGAAACGTACATTTTATCATCATTTATTGCACTGCTAGCAAACTATCAATGATTTAAAAATATATGTGGGTACTGAAAAATTTTTTTACCTTGTATTTGCTGTGAAAAGTGTTGCTTTGTTTTTCATTAACTGGTGTACAATTAACCGCATAAATATTTTGGAGGCACAAGACATAAGATGACCAACCTGAGCTACATGGAGACATACATCATATCATCAGTTACTGTATTTGTAACAAATTAGCATGCAATCGTATATGTGGATATAAAAAAATTAACTTGTTTTTGTGCTGCTTTGTATTTCATGAATTAGTGAACAAAACTACAATTAACATTTGATCATCTAGCAGCTGCACTAATTTATATGCATATGCACTGGCTTACAAAGCAGCAAATAAACAGACCACAGCGAGGTTCATCTGGTGATCCTTTCATGAAAACCATCACCGGCGCCGAGTTAATGAGTGACTTGAGACGTTCTGTTAGACTCTGGCACTGAACAAGCAAATCGGCACACTGTCAATAAACTCATCGGCTAAAATGGTAACTAACAAGCTATATATAAATTCACCAAGTTACAGCCTTCAACTTGCAATTCGTTGCCATTTTCACGGCTTCAGCTACAGTATCACTGCTATCTTCATTAAAATGATATCCATGCCACCAGATGTCACTAAAGCAAACGAATTCTCAACAGGCATTAGAAACAGGCCGTATCAACTTTCCAATGTCTATGACAATTTGCTGATATAATGACATCCAGCAGTGAATAGAAATCATTCGAAAAAAGAAATTTAGGTTTTTCAGATAGTTTAATGGACACGTTATGTTATTTATGGTAACAGTGAAAAATCGCAAGCAACAATGGTAGCTATAATGTCAACATAACTGAACATAACTAATGTAGTGTGTAATTTAATGTACAGAGCGTAGACTTAGAGCATGTTTCAATGCCAACCTGGAAGTGACTGATCAAGCAGCAAATGAAAGGCCACTTAGTACCACGATGGCATCAATAGTAACTGACAAGATAAATAAAAAAATTACCATGACTATTTCCATGACTATCATATAAGTATCTAAAATATTTTACGCTACCTTAGTATCTTATCAATGAATACTTACTTTATCTGTAGAAGCAGGTTTATTTGTGTTAGACGTATCAGACGTCGGCATTCCAGCATGATGTCGGACTTTTTTGACAAGTTCGGCCACGCTAACCCCATTAACACGGTCCACTTCCACGCCATCCTAACACACCGAAAAGATCACGTACAACAACAGCCTTTTAAAATATTTCTATACGCATGTTCACCAACTTTTATCTCCCAAGGCAAAAAGCAATAATTAATCATTACAAAGATAATCGTGTGAAACTTGGTGCAAATGATGACTGAAAATGGTTGACATCAAAGACAACAAAAACTTGATTATATCAGTTTACAAATTTAAAAAAAATCACAATAAATACACAGCTGGGCTTCATTCTGATGCGCAACACTATTCCACAACTAAGTTAAGCAACTGCAAGGTAAAAGTTTCAGAGCAAGTAGCAACCTGAAGCTAAAAAGCATAGAAAGGAATTAACTCTGCAGTGCAAGGTAGCGAAAACATAAAATGCATACAAATTACAGACCATACAGCATAATTATGCACAATCTCACTTATCGGGCTGTTATCCCATGCTGCTTAAACAATCAATAATATAACCATTTAACTGAACTATAAACGCCTTTAGAACAACACATTCTTCTTGGCAATAAGTAAAGAAGCACACTGTAACTATTCATATATGACGTGCATTGTTCAGCTTGCTTTCAAACTACAGAATAATCGAAATGCAGCAAAAATGAAAACAAATAACTAAGATTGTAGTCTGAGTTTGGATGCACATTATTAAATCTCAAGTATAAATAAAGGAAAAAGGAAACTAGAAATTTGGGAAAAAGCTTCCCAAATTTCTAGAGGCTGTCTGGTGCAGAAACTGACAAAATGTCCAAAAAGTGCAATTAAGGGGGGGGGGAATTTTAAGAGGTTAAAATTCCGCTCTTAGCAACATCATGTGGACCGAATGCAATCGCATCATTAGCTACTAGCAATGCAAAGCCATGTTGATTTTGGGTGTCAAAGGGTCGAAATGAGGCAAAAGAACTTTTTGTTAGTAGACCAAAGTTTACCGAATTTTCTTTGTCCAACATAAGAGGGGCTGTAGTAAATCATTTGCTATTCTAATTTTTGATACCCAGTATCCTAATCTGTCCCATAGATATTCGCTATCAAAGTCAAAATATGTCAAAAAACACGCCAAATTTTGCAAATTTTTGCCCTCCCAAATTTTTAGGGTAAGGGTGGCTCCAAAACTGTACCCAAATTACCATGTCCACCTTATGGCATGTCTTGCACCTAAGGTGGAAGGTTAAAGGTTATATGCACGTGCATATAACCTCTAAGGTTAAAGGTTGCAAGGTTACTCTTTTTCTGCCCCAAAGTAATTAAAATACAACTAATATGGCAAAATTTAAGCCACATTTTTTGTATGTTCATTGTACAAAAATTGTTGTGGGACTCCCTCCACGCTGTAGTTTGCAATAGCAAGCCTTTGCCATTCTCTAGCATGAGTACAATTTCTAGAGCACGGCACCTCCTAAGGGCTAAAATGTTGTCTTCCAAAAAGTCGACTTGGGTGGGTCCAAACTCACATCCCAAACTTTGGTATTAATAGACCAAATTTCTCAGAACTTCTTTCACCAAACATGAGAAGAATTGCTGATTTTGGATATCTCTATCTGTTCCAAACCAGCGAAGATATTCGCAGTTAAACTGAGAAGATGTCCCAAAACTAGTCCCTAGTTTTGCATGTTTTTGGACCTATGACATAAAATTCAGCACACTTCCGATCAAGGTGCAAAAGTTTGTGGCATCTGCTGACAGAGCTTGAAGATCTTGTGATAAAAATAAAAAAAGTAAAAAAAACATCACAAATAGAATGCAAAAATGCCAGGAACTATCATTTCAGGTGCCATAATAACCATAGCACACTACTAGCCACAAGTTGACCAAATCTGGCCATCTACTGCAACTGAAATTAGTCATTCAACACTGGTGTAGCAGTACAGTACAACTAACACAAAACACGCATACACAAACAAAAAACCAACCTTTAACAAGACACAGGTAGGAACAGCAACAATGTTGTGTCTACTTGATATTTCAGGCAGAGACTCTGCCTCCAACTGCAAATGACATCAGCAGAGTATAGAGTTTTCACCAAGAAGTCCTGGTTTTCATGCAGTCTTATTTCATAATGAAGATCACAGTTCCATGCACAAAACTTAGAGAAAAGTATAATCCACAAAATAAAATGTAACAATAATACAGCAATATATGGACAAAATACAAAACTATAATATCATATAGATTATAGAAGTATCATGAAAAATAATAAGAAAGCTACAAAAAACCTGAAAACAAGGTGCACATTTGCCAAGATACCTTGAGAAATTTAACAGAGGAAGCAGCAGCTGACAGAGTGGTGGATTCTTTGTGAAGTTCAACGAGTACATCATCGACCTGTTCGCACTGAGGTGCCCATGATGCATAGAAGTGCAGCACCAGCAATGCACTGCAGTATCAACACACACAGATATAAACTTATACCCTATGAACTTAAAAAACAGTTTTCTGCAGACAGATAAATTAATCAAGGCCTTGAATATGTTGCCCGATGAAGTGGTGTTGGTTAGTAATGTTAGCAACTAGTTTCAAGAGACATTTATACGGGGTTTTGGCATGACCTGGATCTCTATGAGTATAATGCAATTACAAATCTGATATGCACCACTGAAAGTCGCAATGTAATAATAGCATTACTATAGTTTCTGTTGTGTGAACTGTAAATGCTGGAGCGAAACAGAGGCTATGGGTCTGCTTCCAAATATTCATTAATGATGATAATGACTGTCAACATGACTCAACACTGAGTTCCAGCAGTATCACTACAGTTGACTCCGCTTATATGACATGCATGTAAGCAGAGCATGCATTTAATCCTAGTAAGCTTATAGGACCATTGCAGTCATTGACGACATGCAGTTACAATAGGCCACGCCACAGAAAACAGTCGCCTCACTCATCTCCTTGGCAAGCATCAGGCGCAGCATGTAGCAGCTGATAATGGTCACTTCAGTTGTGTCAGTTTACACGCCGCCCACCCGCCCATCCATCCGTCGTCTCAATCACAATCACTCAAGCACTCTCACAGACAGCAGGTAAAGGGTAAAGGGTAAAGCTAAAGGTTGACAATTTGTATAGCGCATCATCGCGAGCATGCGCACGGCTCTAATGCGCTTTCGTCACTAACCAGAGCCGCCTGCCGCACGGCCTCCGTGTGCAGCCTGCAGACACAGGCTGGCGCAGCGGCCGGCTAGGCAACCCCAGTCAGCTGTACCAAGGTCCCCACCTTCTGTAACTCATGTGAATGAGTTACTACTCATTTTACCGTCCCACGGAGGGTAGA
>Ga0056128_1009505_pt1 | contig 12205 bp, 8 predicted proteins | sample WorMetLIZISLAND2_FD_71113 | JGI IMG/M metagenome (GOLD analysis project Ga0056128, IMG submission 71113) | Marine gutless worms symbiont microbial communities from Max Planck institute for Marine Microbiology, Germany - Olavius geniculatus... ...
ACACACAGTCAGTGTGATGCGGGCAATATCACCTTTTGTAATTTTTGCTGTTTTCGATGTGCAAGTCCTTAAATGTTGCCGTTAACAAGTGTATAAACTAATGTTTTGTACATTTATAAAGGTTAAAGGCAAAAAGCTCTTTATGGGAAGCCCATCTCAGAGCTATGGAGGGTCACCTGCCGTATGGGATGATCACACAGTGTTACATGCCATCCGACATAGGTGACTGAACACGCTCCACCTTAACCCCAGCCAGATAGGCCGGTACTCGATTTACGTACCCTGGAGGGATGGAAGGCTGAGTTGACCTAGGCGGGTGGTTATATACTGAGATGGTTTACCAGCCTGCAGGCAGTCACCCATCCAAGTACTAACCCGGCCCAGAGTAGAGCAACTTCGTTGATCGGATGAAACGCATGACCGCTACATCATGCCAGCAATTTGTCATATAAAAAAGTCCACTATCTTCACTGAATACTCTATTTATTATTTAAATTTACATTCTCCAGCTCCAGTGTAACAGAAACTAAAATTTACCTGCAAAAAAATAAATTTTTCGTTTATTCTGCAGCAAAGCTGTGGAATAACTTATCAGCTGCCAACACTGATTTTTTCCAGCCTTAACAGCTTGAAACGTTTTCTTACTGCAAAATTTGTAGCCAGTTATTCTAAAGCCTATTTTTCCCACACGTTATGTGTCATGCTATCACAAACTATAGATAGGTGTAAGCAAACTGCAGAGTTTGAATTCATAGAACATAAATAATATATGATTAACAATGATGTAATAGCTCAATACATTTTTACTTTGATGAAACAAGAAGCCCAGATGTCGCTAGGATAGCCGACTGTACTGGTTGTCAGTGACCTTCAAGGTCATCCAAGGTCAATGATTTTCATCTCATTTGAAAGGGCGTATGCCACTTCCTAAATCCTATTTGTGATTTATAGTAACCTTGGCCCTATCTCTCACTGTTTTCGAGACACGGCCATTTATAACTTGAAACTTTCGATCGAAAATTGCGGCCAAACCGATTCAGATAGAGACGTTGCAATCACTGACAACCTACAGGAAGTTGCCACGTCCCTATCCGGTGGTACCATCGTCGACCCCTTATGACTTACCCTTTGATCACAATACCCCAAGATTGGCATACAATGGTGCGCTATGACCCTTCAAGGTCATTGAAGGTCAACGATTTTCACGCCATTTGAAAGCCAATATGCTACTTCCTATTAGTGATCAATAGCAACCTATGCCCTATCTCGCATCGTTTAGCCACAATACATCTGTTACAGACGGATGACCGACAGACGACGGACGACAACCATGCCAATAGCTCGACCGTTACTTAAGTACGGTCAGCTAAAAAGTCAAAACTCAGTACTGGCTTTGTTATGCCTACACGTAGAACAGTTATATAAGAAAAATAGGTGAATATTACTTCTGATGAAGTTCTTCCGCACTTGCTCTTAGACGAATGTTTGTTTCCTAGATACACACAGTATAACGTTTGCCAGCTAGCACTGCCATCCATACACCAAATAAATCCAGTGATGTGTCCTCGAGGACTTGTTCTCATCCTCGAGGCGCCTCGAGGACAAAGAGCTGTGTGCTCGTCCTCGTCCTTGGGTCCCAAGTCCTTGGCCTTGAGATAAAGTCCTCAGCCACAATACCGAGGACATTAATAAATTCTATTTATTAATCATTACTAATTTATTACTAACAGTTTGAATGCAAAACTTTCATACCAAAACTTGTGATGCTAGTAATTGAAGCCCACTCAGTTCTGATGTTCTTAGTGGCATCCCACAGGGTTCAATATTTAGGCTTATTCTGTGTGTAGTTAAGAACACCACCATCTTTGACAACTTTTGTATCCAGCACAAATCAAAACACATTATCACTAAACAGAATATACAACATTAAAACTGTACATAAATACAACAAATGGGAGGTTTGTCGCAAAAATGAAAACCTTCTCAGTTTGGAATTGCAAAAGTCACAAGATGTCAGTTTTTGTGTGTGTGTGTTTGATATTTTTAGCGTTGTTGGTTTATTCCAGTAGTATGACGCTACTAATGACGTTCAAAACGTTCAAAATTTTATTAAACTCACCCCAATTGAAGGTAATTTGTCGCTGTAATAGTGGCATTTGATGTCCTTAATTTTAGTTTTTTTGGCTTTAAACTTGATTCAAAATCCTTGTCCTTGTCCTCAAACGCAAAGTCCTTGATAACATCACTAATCAAATCAATCAAATTTGCAAATATTGGTATATTCTACGTTGTGCGGAGCAAGCAACCAAAACCCCGCAGAAATCCCGAAACCCGTCAATTTGCGCCTTTTTGGTAAATAATCGGTTTAACCTAAAAAAAACAAAAAAAATGCAAAACTGAATAAAACCTCGAACCTAATAAACCCATACCCCCCAAAAAAAGCCCACCAAATTGGGTTTTTTTTATTTAAAAAAAAAAAACAAGTTTTTGTAACCGTCCATGCTTCTGACTATGATGTGTACGATTGCTCACGCGTTCAGCGCCGTATTTAGCCTGCAGACAGTTGACAGAAGTTTGTTTCTGGTCCAACTCTTGCTCCAGAGACTGCAGTCGGCAGTTCAGCTTCGACACCTTTCACCGTAAACAACCACAGCAGCATCTAAGTATCTAGATATAATATGCATCATTTTCTGAAGGTTTTTATGTGCGACTTATACTGACTTAGCCAGGTCCAGAGGTGGCGCCATCGATTTACCGCCGCTATCACCCCCTCCTCGTTATCCATCCAAAAAAGCTCAGATTTGCGTGAATCTGTTAGAGGCTAGGAGGTCCGGACCCCTGGACTCCCCGCCCGCCGCCGCCCCTGGACTTAGCCATCGCAATTCTGCCTCATCTGTCTGTCCGTCCGTCACACGGGTGGATAAGTCAAAAACGATGCCAGCTATAGGATCACCAAATCTACACTGTCGGCTGCCTAAATCCGTAAAGTTTTTCCATAAATTCGAAAGCAGGTTACCCCGAGCGAGAGCGCTAAATGAGAGGGTGGCAGGGAAAATTTGCGATTTTTAGCCAATAAGTCGCTGTGTCTCAGAAAAGGTGCCACGTCACAATAGCAATGACGTCATACATGCTGATCGTCATTAACGTGCACAGACAGACAGACAGACAGACAGAAAAAGTGATAACATTATCTCCGCCAGTAGCCTATTCACTATTTTTTTCACCTTGGCACTTGGCAGCAGTGGCGTAGCCAGAAATTTCAATTGAAGGGGTAGTCTCCCTTCCCCTCATTTTCCCTTTCCCTTTTGTCCCTTCCCTTCCTGCCCTCCCTTTTTACCCCTCCCCTCCTTTCCCGCACCCTCCCCTTTTCCCCTCCCCTCTTTTTCCTTAGAAGCAGGACACCGTAAAATCCAGCTAGTAGATCTGGGGGAGCGCTGTGAGCTCCCCAGACCCAGCCGAAATCAAATTTGGTGCATTTTAGCTTTAAAACACGAAATCCTGTGGCAACAATTTTAATTATTTTCTCAAAAATAAACTGACCAAATTGGCAAATTTTGTGCAGTTCATACGTATGCTTATGTTTTTTCTGGAAGATTGGGGGCCTGGGCCCCCTGCCAACCCTTGGCTACGCCACTGCTTGGCAGAGATAACAACATCACAGAAACCTTTCTAGGAATGAACTTTATTCATTCAGCAGAAACCAGTGACGTAACCACGGACCCCGCAGACCCTGCAATGCGGGGGCCCGCTAATCTAGGGGACCCAGTAGCCCCCAATAATTTTTCAGAGAGCAAAAACACAAAATTTGCTGTCACCAAATGAGGTTTCTTGGGCGCCAAAATGCTCTAAAATACGTTTTCGGTCGGGGCTTTGCCTCGGACTTCGCTGGGGGAGCTCACGGCGCTCCCCCTTTTGGCTGCATTGGGCTTAGGCCTACTTGTAAAGGAACGGCGAGCGCTGCCAGGAAAAAACAAGACAGAACGGAAAGGAGGGGACAGAAAGGGAGGACGGATTGAGAAAAAAGAGCGTACAAAGGGGAGAAGGAAAGGGGACCTTAAATGATTTTTTGCAGAGGGGGCAAAATTTGAAGTTACGCCATTGGTAACAAGAAATTTGAGCTAATTCTCACGAGACGCACAAAAGCCTATAGCAGCTCCGGTTTAGTAGTTTAGCTGAAAATTGGGGTGTTTACGCTAAATTAATATACAAATACCAAATTCTCTATCTGGATCGCATAATGATAGTTCCGTAGCGCCACCCTGTGAATGATATAGACTTGTGTTGCAGCCCGAAATCGCCAAAAAATCCATAAAACAAGTAAGGATGCCGTCATCCGTCATTAGGGGCAATGCAGCCCTTGACTAAGCTTGACGTGCGAGGGGTTTGAGTCGACGTTCAGGGGTATGGCGTTTACATTGAAGGCGGTGTGGGGGTGTCCAAGGGGGGATAGATGCCCTTGACAAGATATCACTTCTGTACTGTATAAATGGTAGACCGACCTGTTTTTCCGCTGCAGACAGGCTATTCTGCAACTGCTGCACCTGCTCCGACAGAACCTGACAACGAAAAAAACATGAACACCAGAAACCTCACTGCTGAGACAAGCACATTAGAGGTTAATTTTCAACGTTATGCACTTTGTATATAAATTCACTTATTTACTTACTTACTTACATAGATCTACATCATTCCATCAAACGAATCAGCGACAGATTAAAACTAACAAACATCTCCAACAGCCAATTTGCATCGAATCGAAGTGGAACAAGAAACAATTAAATTCTCAAACCTCGGCTGAGAATGGTGGTGGCGGATGAAAAACTTAATACAGCTGCTATCCCATAATAGTAAAAATACTGGATAGTGACCCCAAATCTACCAAGAACATCCAAATCACCACTGAAATTTAATCAGTTTCCTCTTTTGGCAAAGCCTAACCGCTCCAGAAAATTTTGTCAAAATTTGTTTGTATTTTTTGACTGATGCAAATGACAAAACTGACTGACCCAAAACGTAACCTTCTTTGTCGTTAAATTACTTCAATGAAGGTAATCAGCATATCCAAAAAAGTAAAGTACAGTACTTGCTTTAGTGCTGCTTACATGAGACGGACTTGTGACCAGAAACGCTTTACAATCTCGCAAATTGCAGCTTATTGGCATGAACAGTCGACTGATACCACAGCACACCATGCAGCCATCCATTGCCCGCGTAAGCGAACAACTGGATCCGCGGTCTGCAGCCAGCAGACATACCACCGCCCCAATCAGCCACACTAGGCTCCCCTAGCCCGTAAGCTAAGTACTCATTTCCCATCCCAATGAGGGCAGAAGGCTGAGTTGACCTTTGCACACAGTAGGTTTAGCAAGGAATGACCCGCAGTGAGATTCAAATTTCAAACTCACGATGCAGTGAATAGTTCAACGGCCAACGTCTGTGAGATAAACACCCCGCCTAAGCCCCCCACCCCCCGGGGAGGGGAGTACGGTTCCTTTACCTTTAGGCTAACTTTTACTGTAACAGCAGTACAGGAGATCTAAACAGCAGTACAGTAGCCAATAGTACCTGGCATTTGGTTCTGACAGCTGTTAGCTCCTGAGTTCTCTGTTCCAACAAAGCCTTGCATCTACAATCCAACGTCCGTTCAATTCTTACACACAGTTTTCTCCATAATTTTTGGTTCTTCATTTTCAGTTTGTGTTGGTTAACTTTCTATGTGCAGTGAATTAAGCTTAGCAGCTGCCAATTTTGGGGCATTTATTTTATGCATCACCGTACGTTAAAAATATAAACCTATAGGCATACTGGTATTAACTTCTGCAGACAAAAAACCTGGACAGATCGGGCTTTATACATTTGAAAAAACCTTTGTAGATTAACGGAGATTAGCGTCCAACTTGACACACAGTAAGGCCACTTAAATTTATATACGATTTTAACACATAGTCAGCTGTACTAAAATCCATTTTACACTACAATGTTACTATGACTCTACCCAGAGCTTTGCCCCATACATACTTCCAAAAAATTTATTCAAAATATTTTTTCGCAGAAGTGACTAATTACTGTACAACAGCATACAATAGGACTATTCAGCAGATACAGTGGCTTCTATCCCCCAAATCTGGAATCAAAATCAGGCACAACTTCCCCCCCCACTTTCGAACTCAAGTACCACCCCCCTTCTGGGCTCCTTTCCTTCTTTAGGGAAAAAATTCTGTTATTGTGTAAATTAAAAAATAGGGGGAATGAAAAATAGGGGGGAAGTTTTGTTAAAGGTGTTAATTGCCTAGTAAAAATAGGGGGAAAGGAAGTTTTGTTAAGAATGTAAACATTGCCCACTAAAAAGGGAATGTTCTGATCTACACCCTTAACAAAACTCCCCCCTATTTTTCACAGAGCGCAAGCTGCGCCCACCAGGTAGAGGGATAGAGTCCACTGAGTTGATGGAACAGCACCAATGACCTTTTCAGTTCATTGCTGTCGACCTTTGTCTTTTCCAGCTGAAGTCGAGTTTCTGCCAGTTGACAATGTGCATCTTCCAGCTGAAACATCAACCATTCTGCAACAAACAGATCTGGCTACTGCTACAGGTGGCTAACGGTAGCGTGTTGCACTTACGACTGACTCCCGGTCGGCATCAGGTCACTCACTCTCAAGTGGTTTCTAGTTGAATGCGTAACTGTGTGTGAAGAGATAAACCATCTTTGTATATAACCAACGCCTAAATAAACTCAGCCTTCCGTCTTTCCAGGGTAGGTAAATCGAGTACCGGCGGCCTGTTTGGCTGGATCAAGATCGGATGCGTTCACCTGTGTCGGGTGCCAAGTAGCAATGCAGACGACAGACACACAGACGGACAGACAGACACAGCCTGGACGAATCATGGTCCCCCCGGCCCTGAGGCTTGAAAGAAAGCCAGCCCCAGGAATTACTGCATTAAAGCATCCCACATTAAAGCATCTGTGTTTTTATATTTGTACGTCCATAACTACATATATTTGCCCTCGTACATATTTGCAATATTGACTTTATTTTAGTTCAATCTGTACTGTTACCTTATTTGCTTAAACAGTAAAAGCAAACAGGGGCAGCGGAACAAAACTAAAAGTGGAGGTACAAAGAATCTGCGAGTGAAGCAAGCAGAAAAAAATTTTAACTGCTGTATGCAGAATTGACAAAAGTTTTAGACTAGAAGACCACAAATTTTCTCTCTAGAAATTTGGGGGGCTTGTGGTTCGGGCCCCTATCGAGGCCTGGGCCCTGAGGCAGCCTCAGCAGCCTCATGGATGATTCGGCCCTGTACAAACGACACATCATATCCAAGGCTCAACTTAATGGTTTGCCAGTAACCTGAACGTGTGCACATTCTCTGTCATCGACAGCTTTCTGCAGTGCAGTCTGCAGCTTGTTGTTTTCACAGCGAAGTTTCACTAGATCGACCTGATGCTTCACACTTGCCTGCACCAGAGCTGCTTCCTTCAACTCCTATACATATATACATGTAGCTTACAGAAACATTTTCATATTTTCATTGTCCTATACATATGACCAGTCACCCAACTCAGCCCTCCATCCTCTCAGGCTATGCTAATGGAGTACCAGTATAGACCTCTGAAAGGGGTTATGGTTAGGTTATCATCATCTCATCATTATCTTTGCTCGAGATCCCACTTACAGCGCTTCCCAAACCCTTTAGCTAGATTTTTTGTGGTCCTACTGCAAAGGAAAGGGAGGGTAGCGGAAAAAGGGAGAACAGGAGAAAACAGGGGCATCTATCCCCCCTTGGGCACACTACGCAAGCCCCCCTTCACCTTACACCACCTCAATCGCTTCCCTCAACGTCAACTCAAACCCCTTCCACAAAGCTGTAGCAAGATTTTTTTACTCAGGGAAGGGATTGAGTGATTGACTTTCCCTTTTCTTTTCCTTTTCCTCTACCTTGTCCCTTTCCCCTGCCTTTCTTGCCTTTTCCCATCCCCTTTCCTTACGTTCCCTTTCCTTAGAAGTAGAAACCCTGAAATTCAGGTAGGGGGATCTGGGGGAGTGCTGTGAGTTCCCCCAGGGGAGTCTGGGGCAAAGCCCCAGCCGATATCAAATTTGATGCATTTTAGCCATAAAATATGACATCTGGTGGCAACAGCCGATGGTAAAGATTTGGTGATTCTAGCTTGCACCGCTTTTGACTGATCCACCCGTGTGACGGACGGACAGACAGAATTGCGAATAGCTAAGACGCGCTCAAAGCAGTAGCTGCTTTCGTGCGTAAAATGCAGTTGCACTACCGATACACGTCTTCAGACATCGAACCTTCAGGTTAACCAAAAATCCGGCACTCCTCCGAATACCGGTTCAATTATCGATTACTGAAAAATAGCAATAATTCTAATTAAATTTTTTTTTCAAACCACAGAGATCAACAGCAACAATCTGCATCAGCAGTTAAACAGCTTGCACCTACAGACTGGAATTGGAGTTCATCTAGTTGTCGTTTCAGTTCATAATTCTCATCATTAGGAGGCATGCATTCATCCATAGCTCCACTGTATTCCTGTACACGAAACAGCAAACAGAGCAGACTGCTAGAACAGCAAACAGCAAACGTTATCTATAGACTACTGGTGTCCACTTTAGTTTTCACAGACTTTGGCTCAAATGTACAACTTAGCAAGTACTGTGAATCGAAGGAAACAAATCAGAACCTAAAATTTGATCTGTAGATGAATTTAATGTACGTCTGCACAACTACATAGAATATTTAAGAAAAATAAGTGCAAAAAATATCTATTTACCGCTGCGTTATGTTATGTTTTGCAGCGACTGTGAGAAAATTAGCGTAAAATGTAGTTAATTTGGCGAATTTCTTGCATCTTCTGGCAGTGTTTTTGTCGTAATATATTTGCTAGGTAGTAATAGTACAACTGTCGTTTTTCTACATATGTTAGACATTGCACAAAGTTGCGCAACAAGCTGTATATACTATACACTGTATGAAAGACCACGCAGTAATTATCAACGGACCTCAAAGAGGTACTTAAGTTTGGAAAAGTCGGGTATTGCAAGCAGAGAATATATAGGCCACAGACTCAATGGTTTATATTGTCTGTGCTTGCAAGATTGTGAATGAGTTCCTAACAAACGATCCCATGATGCAACGTGCGTAGGGACCAACCGAATTCACGGGAAAAAATGCACGATTTCACGGCAGAATTTTTACAATGTGTCATATTTCACGGAATATTCACGGAATTCACGGAAAGAGTTTCGGAAATTGACGGGCCACACAGACGTTATTTCGAGGTGCTGTGCTAATGCAAACGAAGAAATTTCAGAACAACAAATATTTACTACACTAAGTCAAAACTCAAGACAGTTAATGCCAACTACTTAGTGCTCAAGTGCGACACGTGGTAAACAGCGACATCCATACAAAAGCTGCTGATAAAACTCTGGAATTGTCATAAATTAAACTAAAAGCGCTAAAATTCACGAAAAATCTCGAATTTCACGGAAATCAGCGTTTTTCACGGAAGGAGGTCAATTTCATGGAAAATGTCACGGCCGTGAAATCGTGAATTAAGTTGGTCCCTAAACATGCGCTCATAAACTGATTAGTAGCCAGTTTAGTCTGCAACACCAGATCAAAGAGAAAATGACAGACTAAGTTTATTAGGAGCAGACTGAAGGGATGGAAATTCACAGCAGTGGAAAGTAATCAGGAATCTCGTGTGTAACAGAGACACATAAAAATACTGTGTGCAAATGGTTAAGGGTAAAAAGCGGATTGCGGATGTGTGGATCTGCGGGCAACAGTTAACTTTGTAATTAACATTAAGTTATTGGTTTAACTATCTCCTAACCTTATTACTAACCCTAAACCTATCCCTAACCCTAGCCCTAATGTTGTTGCAACATCCGCAGATCTGCACATCTGCCGATTCGCTTTTTACCATCATTCGGTGCAAAACTGGTCTCAAGTGATAAACATGCCGGAACAATGTCGGGACACACTAGCCTGTCGTGACACTACACCAGACTGCAGGACAACAATGAATGCCTATAGTGGTTGCAACAGTTGGCCAGTCGTGATTGAAATGCTTCAACCATAGATGCAATCTTAGTATCCTTGCTACGACATCTAAACTTGCTGTCTTTGCACGCTAGACTGTCTTGGTGTTTTTACGTGCAACAGAAGCTACTGCTGTAGCGTGTCTTAGCCGTCGCAATTCTGTTTGTTCGTCTGTGTGTCTGTCTGTTTGTCTGTCACACGGGTGGATCAGTCAAAAATGGTGCAAGCTAGGATCACCAAATTATGTTCACGGTCAGCTGCCTTGAAGACTCTAGTTTCAGGATCAGTAAAGCTTTTCCATAAATTCAAAATGGGTCACCCTGATCGAGGGTGCTAAATGACAGAGGGGTAGGGGAAATTTGCGATTTCCAGCCGATACGGCTTTGGCTGAGCAAGACAAGTGATGCCGTCTGGCGAGTATGAGTAAAACACTATAGATAATTAGTCACCAGTCGTCTGGCACTTTCTGGTGACTGTAAAGAAACATGTTTGCTAGGATGGATGAACATAGATTTTGTTTTACTGAGCTTTCAAGCATGCACCACTGTTGCACGTTCCCCTTTGCGTTAGCTGGGCTTTTTTGTTCTCACTGTCCTGGTGTTTGTCCTTATGGGTTAGCTGTTGCAAGCAGCTGGGTATCGGGGAGTGTCCTGGCCCCCACCGTTCCATGGAGCTTGTGCCGTTGCCACAGATTACTCCTTTAACTGTCCCAGCGTCTATCCTGGCATCGCAGCATGTGCTAAGAAGTGCGAAAAGTTGTACCGGTATGTATATTTGAAGAACATGCCCAAAACATGCAGTGTGTAAAATGTGATTGAATTACAAATACAGTCGTTAGCTTTAGAATTTTTTTCTGTTTATCATTTTTTTACAGTTTACAATCTGTCAATTTTGCACCTTTGCAGTTTCTCTTTTATATACTACTGCATAATGATGTCTTTGATGGGAACAACTTGTGGAAAAGATATATTTCAAGCTTGAAGTATAGAAGAGATGGACAGGAGAGGATAAAAATGATGAGTTGGTGTAAGGAAGTGAATGAGAATATGACTGATTGCGATGAAGCTAAAATGCAGAATTAGTAAATTGATCTCATATCACCACAAATGTCAGTGTGTGGTTGTGTTGTGTATAAAATGTGAAACTAAATAATTAGTCAAATCATGGCTTTTTCTTAGAAATTGGCTATGGTGCCCATTAATTGAGTAACCATTATCAGTAAGTGTCACAATGGTGTGTTGTTTTCTGTGTAGATTAAGGCAAAATGATGGAGAATTTGCATGAGTTTGCTGATGTTGCCATTGCTTCTGAAGTGACCGTTCCTTTGCATCTTCAGGTTTGATCACAGGCTGCGCGGTAGCGCCAGCCCTGTTGTAAAGGTGACCAGCCATTTCAATGGGAAACTCCAAAATTTGACCCCTCATATTTCCCAAACCCCTTAATTTTTTCGCACCAAAATTTGCACAGATGATTACGTCTAGCATATCTCCTGATGTGCAAAATTTGGTGAAAATCCATTTACGGGGGACTTCCCCACGAATAGGTGAAATATAACGCTTGCATGACTTTTTGTGCCTTCCCTTCCCTTCCCTTTTCTTTCCTTTTTTTTCTTGCCGTACTCTACAGGAAAAACGACTGAACTGATTTTAATGCACGATGGCTCATATGACGCGGTTTCGCACAAGGAAGTGCCTTTTGGGGGTTACAAAATTTAAATTCAACATTTTCACCTATTTTTTCACAAAATATGAAAAATTACAATGGCGCCTATGGGCAAAATTAGAGAGTGCTTTAAACTGTCATAACTCCGGCAATGTATAAGATAAAGTCGTAATTTTTGGTTCTAGGTATGGTTTTCGGGGTCGGCCAATTTAACGGTGTCATTTATATTTACCCCTGATCAACCCCCGTTGCCATGGCAATGAAATTTGGGACAAAATGGGCGATAACTTGGCCCCCTTAAGAGAAAATTGCACGCTGTTTGCAACTACCCCCTATTTTCGGGCCCGTGCTATCCGATGGTGTCATTAAAATTTTTCCCCTGCCAACCCCTGTTGCCATGGCAACGAATTTTGGGACAAAATTGGCTATAACTCGGCCCCCGTAAAAGATAGTTGCTCGCTGTTTGCACCTACT
>Ga0056128_1009507_pt1 | contig 12204 bp, 5 predicted proteins | sample WorMetLIZISLAND2_FD_71113 | JGI IMG/M metagenome (GOLD analysis project Ga0056128, IMG submission 71113) | Marine gutless worms symbiont microbial communities from Max Planck institute for Marine Microbiology, Germany - Olavius geniculatus... ...
CTGAGGCCGTATCAGTTCGGCCCAATGCGCATCCCCAAAAGTAACCACAGGTTACAAGTAACGGCTATAAAGCCGTAGACGGCTGTGAAGCCGTAAATAACGGCTGTGAGGCCGTAAGTAGACGGCTGTAAAGCCGTAGTCGGCTGTAAAGCCGAAACCAGCACAAAAGCACTGGTAACGTGTAGTAAATGTTCTCTCGTATTTGGTCAGCTCTTAGTACGCTCCTATCCTCCAGATTGTAGAAATCTTTCAGGTCATCGGAGCAAAGCCCCACCACCACGTCAAGGTGGCTGACCTTGGTGGGGTGCATCTTGCACCATTTAGCAACATTGTCGTGAAGAGTCATCTGATTATTGATGTCGACAGTTGATCGCTGAAATATTGCATTCAGTGCTGTTAGTATTTTGTAACGTGAACAGAAAAGGACAGAATTTGCACACAACATACTGACACCAAATACTGTCGTGTCACTTGGTTATCATTTTAAAAATCGGCTGGTAGGGGAGATCACATTCTGGCTTTGCCATGGAATTCTTCCAAAAATGCTCTACCTCTGTCTACTGAAAATGTCATTTTGCTTTATAAAATTGTGGGCCATATTAATCTGGTATTGTTAAGTACTTACTACTACTACTTACTGCTAGTTTTACTGTTTTTGTCTTGGACACGATGGTGACTTTGGTGTGTTGTTGAATTCAGGCAAAGGTCCGTCTTTGTATCGACACGAGCTGTTGTCGTTGCACAATCGGCAGAATCATCGTTTTTCCAATACTATCGATAAAATTCCTGTCAAACTCGTCCCGAGGTGAATTTGTTGTATATTTGGCGTAGTTCCTGGCTGTCATGGCTGTCATCAAGTTTAACATGATTCATAATAATGATATGATTTTTTCCAGTTTCCAATGCAGGGCAGGGCAACTAACACCGCCCCCTAGGCTCAGGCTGCATTCACGTAAACACGAGTACGAGTCCGGCACTGTACGGGTTCCCGTATACGAGTTCCGGCAAACATGAGTTTGCGTGTATTTCAATGGCGGCCATTCACATACATACAAGTACGGGTTACCTGTAAATTTCACTCGTATGAGTAGTTTCTGTGCAGGTCATGTTTTTATCCAACCCGTGCGAAGTAAACTACCCGTAAATAACAATAATATAATGTACAAAAGCTATGGCACGTATTTGATGTCAGAACTGACATCATTGTAAAATTATTCATTGTTAGAGATGCACGGTTGGTAAAATTATTAGCGATGTGATGAAATATTGTTGTTTATTTGCGAAGCATTTCCTCAGTTTTATTTAATTCAATATGGCCGACACGTGCTTAGTTAAGAGCTTGTACAACCCGTGAACGCTCCACTCGTACGAGTGATGCTTCTACGAGCTGTAAACGGAAACCCGGACTCGTACTCGTGTCTATGTGAACGCAGCCTTAGGCTGGTACGATGATGTGATAATGATAATAATACAGATATAAGAGCCAACTCAGCCTCGTACTCTTTGTTAGATGGGAAATGAGTAGTAGCTTACGGGCTACAGGGTGAACTGAAGGCCTAGAGTGGCTGATCGGGCAGGGCAGTGGTATGTCTGCTGGCTGCAAACCGTGGGTCTAATTGTTTGCTGACACGGGCAGTTGATGGCTGCATAGTGCGCTGTTGTATCATTAGCTCATGCCAATCATCTGCTACTTCTGAGATTGTCAACGTGCTTCCTTCTGGCCGCGAGTCCGTCTCATGTAAGAAGTGTTATAGCAAGTACAAGACTTTACCTATATGGTGCCATGTAGTTCGAAGATGCAGAGGCTGTTGATGTCTTTAGCCTATGGCAAATTGAATAAGTGAGTTTTTGAATGTTATTTGAAGACTTCAGTTGAAGTATATAAGCGAATGTCATCAGATATTTATTTTTTGGAACTGAGTGTGTGGGGAGACTAGTCACTGAGTAGAGGCAACTAGAAGTTTTACAGCTAGGGAGTAGTTATGTTTTTTGTTGGCCTACAGTTTTTTGCAGCAACAAATGACACCACAGTTGCAGCATTTTTTATCAAAGGAAATTGTTGGCAAAAAAAGTTTCCCATGAAAGTTAAGTCATATTCTGCATCATAAATTTGCAAATTTCAAATATTTATATTTGTGTTCTTTTTGCCTGTTTCCTGCAGGAAATTTGTGATGACGACGAAAGTTGCGGAGACGAGGGGCTGCCAGCGATGCTGTGTGGGACGAAACCCTTACAATGGGTACAAGTATCTGTGTGGCATCCTGCCGACTGGCATTTTTCTGATGCAGTGGTATGACCCGTTGAACAAGTTCATGCTACTCAAGGTTTGTGAGCAACTTTTTCAAAAATTTCATGCTATATTTGTCACTTATTCGCCTTTAGATAAGAATAATAGAGGCATGATAGTAGTGGCCGCTACAACACTGTTAGTTTTATTAGTTTTATTACTAGCAGCACTTAGTAATTGTACTAGAAATTTCAGTAGCTACAGAATTTGCATACTGGGCCAGGTATATGATGTTTGTTAATCTTATACCCTGTTTAAACAAGGAAGCAAACATTAAGCAAACTTGGAGCACACATCGTGCACGTGTATTTTGAATGCGTTTGCTTCATGTTTGCTTCATGTATGCTTCCTCGTGTGAACGGGGTATTAAGTATACAGTGTTGCATTATGATCATGATACATTTTTGCTTAAAGGTTAATTGTAGCTGTAATTTGTTGTTTTGTTATGTCAACTAGCAATTTGATTTTCAAGTTGTGAGTACGATGCCGTTGAAAGTCTTCGAGATGATCATCACGCCCGAGCTGGAGTATCCACTGCTTTGTGTCGGCGTTCGGCAAGAGTTAGTCATTGTTGTCATTGAGAAATGAACACATACATCTGGACAAACCTGGCTACAGATAGATTATGACAATTGAAATATTTTATTAGATTATCAGGCAGAATTTAGTATTCAACCATTGTTGAATGTAAGCCGAGATGGTCTGATTTGTCAACATAACTGCATTTTGCAGCTTCCTAGCAACACAATACATTTGAATAGTACAGCTGATAAGTGGACTAAGTCTAACATGGACTTAATATATAGACTTAGTTCACTTTTCCATTCTCAGTAAACATCACTTAACATGAATTAGTAGAGATTTTTTGATTATTAGTGCATAAATGTTCTGGCTGCCGTAAGAGTTGAATGCTATATTTCACGTGTTTACCATATGCAGTGCAATCTGGTGTTTTGGCTATGTTTTGGGTTCCCATCAGTAAATAGTTTGTTTGATGAATGTAGCATTAGTAGCAATGGGCACAGGTTAGAAGTTAAAGGGGGTGTATAGCTCTTTATATGAAACTTATCGTAGCGTCACCTACCATATGGGATCACACCTGCCACCCGACACAGGTGAATGCGCCCCGCCTTAACTCCAACCAGATAGGCTGGTACTCAGTTTACCTACCGCAGAAGGATCGAAGGCTGCATTGACCTATTTCGCTGATTGCATATTGAGATGGTTTACCTGCTCGCAGGCAGTCACCCATCTAAGTACTAACCCAGCCCGGTGTAGAGCAACTTCATTGAACGGACACAACGCATTACCGATACATCACGCCATGAAACTATAGTTTTCGGACAATTTTCAGCAGCCCAAAATTTAAGGTCGCAATTGCACTCCCTTTACCTATGCTGCCTGACTATCTGTGTTCAGGACTGATGCGGACTCATACTCGTACAGTTTTGATCTCGTTAACCTCAACTCACCAAACTGCTCGCTCTCCGACCTTTTTCCTCGTGAGTTCATTATGTTAATAACTTTTGAAGGTTGTAAATTGTGGAATCAGTTGCCAGAAGATATTAAAAATGTACAAAATATAACTACATTTAAGAATAACTTGAAGGAATTATTTTACAATGGTATGTCTTTGTGTTGAAGTTAAACATTGTTACGTTCAGGCTGGTTTTTGCAATTCGTTATAATCATATTGTTTGAAACTAACTATTGCACTTTTCTTTTTTCTTTTCTTTCTTTTTTCTTTTCTTTTTTTATCTTTGGATATTGTATCATTGACTACTTATAGTTTCTATGGGCAGCCAGCGTTGATAAGCGATTGCTTTTTTGGCAGCCCGCCTACAGTGTGTAGTATTGTATGATAACATTGTATTTGTGTTTTGGCAAATAAATACTCGATCTCTCTCTCTCTACTTTATTTCTTGATTCATTTGTCGTGACTGAATAAGTAGTTGTTTGTAGCTGATATCCGTAGTTGTATAAAATGTAATAAATCGGTCATTTTATCCCACAAATTAACCGCAGGAAGATGCTTGCAGTTTCGTATTATAATTCTTTTTATTGGTTTTATTCGGTAACGTATTATTTGAAAATGAATTATTTTGAAAATACATCAAATAATAGAAGCATTCTTTCGGCACTAGTTTGCACAGAGTTGTCAACATTCAGCTTATGATTATTTTTATAATTATTATTAGTAGTAGACTTAAAATATAATACAAGGAGAACTTGATTACATCATCACTGTTTATTGCAATCAAATGTATTGGCAGTGTTCTGTTGTTATCCAGAATTGCAAAATTTTAATTTTGCTTTTTAAACCGGGGTCGTTCAGTCCCAAATTTTGCACTTTTGGACAAATATTTTTAACAACGAGAACATTTTCTGCCAGTTTTCCAACAGCCCAAAATTTAGGGTGGCAGTTTTCGTCCCTCGCAGCCCTGGCACCCTTGCTTGCAGTATTGTTTGACTCTGTGACTGTGTGACTATAGACGAGAACCACGGCATGAAAGTTATCCACTTTGCTCAGTTGGACAAGGATACGATACTTCTCTGTGCAGAAAGTAAGTCGACACAACATTCGTTTTCTTTCTGCTCAACAATCTGTAGGATATTTTCACTTTTATTCACTGAATTGAATACTACAACCGTTTTGATTTTTGTTTGACCACTTAGGTTTTTTTGTCACATCCAGGTTAATCTTGTTTCTAAACTTCTGACTGCAAACTTAACCTGCTCAGTTAAAGAACTTTTATTAGTTAGCCACGGTCGGTACTGTTCACAATGTATGCATGAGATTGCCACTGACAAGTCATCGGCTGTAACACTAGTAAATTATTACATACATTTTACGTTGTTTTGAGATCTTGTGTTTTTGTGATGTTTGACGATTTTGACAGATAGGCTATGCCGTTTTTATCTGTATATGTCTGTCTGTTTTTTGTCCGTCTATTCGTTTTGTCATTTTCTGGCAAATAGACATGTTTATAATCTAGTATGGAAGAAAAGCCTGTGTCATGAATGATTAGCTATCTTGAAACTAGCAACCTAGTCCAGCTTCATGCACTTTACTTTTGTTGGTCTGCTAGAAGAGACATGGCTGACATGTGATGATTTTTGCTGTGGGAATTCTCAGCAGACATTTAGCAGATACAAGGCAATATTGTAGTTAAATATAGACAGTTACGACATTAGCTTTTGGTCTGTTGCAGCCGTGAGTCAGATTTGTAGTAATTGCTTTATGTGCAACTAATGGATCATTTGTGTGCAATTTACGCAGACTATGTTCGTCTGCTCAACCTGAATGGACAGGTCAAGACAGCACGACAGCATTCGGTCGTTGATATGCAGTTTGAGTTCCGGATTGAAGCCCTCGGTAAACGGTCTTCTCATAAATTTTTACGCATTTCGTTATTTTTGCATTTATAGATTATCGGTGGTTGTTTTTCAGGTTTCTTCATTCGTTTGATTTTTGCTTAGCATCAGCCAAATAACAGGTTGAAAAACAGCACTTTGAATCCCGTGTCATTCCCTTGGACAGACAGACGTGGATTTTACTGTTCGTGAATGTTTCACACGCCTGTGCTTAGACCAGCTGACCAGACAGGGCCTAGAAAATTTACTTAGTGAAATGTATTGGGCTGGGTTGAAAATTGAAGGTCAGACCAAGTAGCTCAGGCCTTTTCACAGTTTTAACAGCTTGGTGAAAAATCATAATGACTATTTTTGGAGTGTCGCATCTGACTAAAATAGGCAACTCAGCACCTTTGAAGTTACACTTGCTACACAAATCAGTAAATGTCAACATGTCAGAACTGTGTAAACACTTCACTAACTAATGCCAAAGTTTTTTTGGCAAAATTATGTTACCGTGACTGCTAAATTTGATGTTGTGTAGCAGAAATAAGGAGGCTACTACCTCCTTACAGATTTTATGTCATTTTTGATTAGAGTTAAAATGTTAAATGATGATGGTAAAGTTGGCAGTGTTTGTAAGTAAGATATCTGTTAATGGGTTGACATATAGATTTTGTCACAAGGACATTTGATACTACTTTTTGTGAGGGTCGTCACTAATCTGTCAGTCTTACAGACTGATGCTTCAAGGAATTAGTTGTTGAAAATGCATTATGCAGTCATGCACCTTGGTATCGAGGATGTCATGCAATTACAAAAGGTCAAGGTCGTGACCCAGTTATTTTTGAGGTGCCATATCTCCATAACAGTGGAAGATGGATGCATGGTGACAATGGACCATTTATAGTAGAGCGCTGGTGACGAATCGAATGGTCATATAACTGACAACCTTTATTTTTTAGTTATAATAATAGCCAAGGATGACAATAACATTGCTGCTGTACAATTTGAGATTAAACTTTTTAATTTTTATTACTAGTCTACATTAGCTGCCTGATTTTTATGCGCAAAAGCAGCTACTGCTTTCAGCGCATCTTAGCCATCGCAGTTCTGTCTCCCCGTCTGTCTCTCTGTCACGTGGGTGGATCAGTCAAAAACAGTGCAAGCTATGATCACCAAATCTTCACCGTCGGCCGCCTGGAAGACTCTAGTTTCAGGATCCTTAAAGCTTTTCCATGAATTTGAAGGGGGTCACCCCAAACAAGGGTGCTAAATGAGAGGGGGTAGGAAAAATTTGGGATTTTTAGCCAATGAGTCGCTGTGTCTCAATAACGGTGCGAGATAGGGCCTAGGTTACTATTAATCACTGATAGGAAGTCATACACTGGATCTCGATTGCTATCGAATTCAATGACTTTGGACAGTAAAATAGGGGGTTTTATGGATTTTTTGGCAATTTCGGGCTGCGAGACAAATTTCAGGAGCGAATTGTGCTGAAACCAATTGAGAGAGACATGGACAAGCTGCATATGAAATTTTTAGCAATGAATGTAGATTTCAACAGTCCAAGTCTCGATTTCCTAGGTTCAAGGAAACCTGCGCACGAGAGCATCAAAGAGCGGTATTCCTGTAAAAATCGTTATTTTACCGTTGTTGGTCAATTTTTCGTGAAAACGATTGCAGATAGGCATGGGCATACTGCCTATCACAACAAGCACTAGTGACGAGCTTTTCAGTCGTATCAACGTCGATGACTTTGAAAAACCCTGAACTTCCAGAATAAGGGGTTTTTATTGATTTTTGCGATCTTCGGCTGCAGCACACACTCCAAGAATGAACCGTGACAAAATAGCTAGAGATAGACTGGAACTGCAATAGGCTTTCGCGTGTCTTGCTAGCATTAGCTGAAATTTCTTGTATTTTAACTGGCATGCTGTAAGCTGTCGAAATGCATTCATGTTTGTTATTATTAATGTGTTTGTGCAGTTTGTCTGTCAGAGAGTGTCCTTGTGTTCTATAAACACGGCATGCAGGGACGCAGTCTGAAGACCAACGAGGTACTTTTTGAATTACTTGGCTGTTATTTTGTTGCTGATTAGAGCTGATTCAGTTGTCTTTTTAAAGTATGAAATTCTGTCATTCTATTTCATTGAAGATTATTTATATTTAATGTAGCACATTTTGCAGCCATTACTCAAATTAATGCTAAGTAATTGTGTTAGAATTATGTCTTGAAAAGCGTCATTTGTTTGATTCAGTTTACAAGGAAACTTGATACATTTAATGAAATTGAAGTTACCTTCAGACTCAAAGTCCACTGCAGACCGGTGCTCCCATTGCAGTTCTGGTATTTTACAGTGATGATCAAAGGTGTATGGGATGCTGTCATTTGTAGGTGACACAAGAGATTAGCAATCCAGACCACACGCGCTATTTCCGTGTCGTTGGATCTGACCGGTTAGTAGATCCGTCCATTTTCTGTACTGTTATAATGTAAACTCGTGAAAACAAAATTGATATAATGTCTGCTGTTTTCAGCATGTGAAATGCATTTTTGTGAATATTTGGATGACAGCATTTCTGTGAGAGATATTATAATTTATAATGCAATTTAATTCTGCAACATTGATTTTATGCATTCATATATTGTAACACTTATGGTAGTTAGGCCTTTTAGTATAAGGCCTAGTTTGGTGGTTGGCTTGGTGTATGTGTAGGGTTTAACAATGGTATTTTATCGCGATCTTATGCCAACTTTGCATTACCAGTTAATTTTGCATTAATTTAGTTTCATGGCACTTATTCGTGTTTTGCTGGTTTAACTAATACTAATTTTATCACCATTTTACCACGCTACCACGCTTTGTCAAGGGATATGCCAATGTCGATGCATAGCAAAGACTAAGCGCCAGCTCGTGGCATGCTGAATGCTGATGTTACGTTAATGTGCTCTGGTTGTTGATAAATTCCTAGCAGTCTCTTTTCATCGGCGAGCTCTTTGGGCCATCAAGTATATTTCGAATATTTCTGATTATTTTTTACAAATCAGGACAATAATTTTGTGGTTTGTTTTCAGGGTCATCGTATTAGAAAATCGACCGATAGCCGACTTGACTGCATCGTCCAACCTTTACGTTCTAACTGGCCACGAAAGTACTGTCTGAACAGTATCGACCGATGTTTCCGATAATTTTATACACAATAGTACATTACGTGTAATCGTCGCACTTACACACGCATGTATATAATACAAACTCCAAAGCTTCGTCAAGCAAGAGCTTGCTGAAATATTCGCCCACCATGCATAGGTTGTTGCTAAACACTGAATGCTGCACGAAAGGCTGGAATTGTGTCGCAGTGCAGCATCTTTGTAATTGCTTGCTAATGGGGAAATGTGGGAATAAGTCATCCATTGCGGTTAACTTTCAGAGGACGTGGCATATGTGTACCCCTTTTTTTCACTCATATGGCACCAAAAATAGTACTGATTGCGCCGGTCATTTCATTTAGGGCTTAAACACTCCAGTCTCTTGGACAAATTTTTGGTATTCTGATGTTTTGGGTGAAATTTATGTTCCTGACGGTTAAGTGCTGTGCCCGGTGTAAGTTATTCCGCATTTTCTGGCTTTGCATGTACAGATCAGACACTCAGCATTTATTGTGAGATTCATGCTTTAATAGGGTAGACGGTAACTTCCTACTACAGCAAGTTGCTGGCAGCAGTGAATTACTGAGCTTATATACAGTGGTTGTGATTTTCGGCTGATTTATTTGTCTGTGTGAAGGTATTAGTAATATCCATGCTGGTGGCTGTTGTGTGCATGTGTATTTGATGTGCATCTGAACGTGTTTATATTATTGTTCTATGATATCCATATAATGTGTGTATATTGGTCCCATTCTAAAAGAATTGTAGTTGACTAATCAAAGCAGTTTGAGATATTTGGTTATAAGTCCTACATCTTGGATGATCTTGGTCATTACTACTTCCATGTAGGCCTAAAACTACCATGCTCTGCATACTGCACAGATAGTCGAACGTACATGCTTTTCACAGATCGAGCTGCTACCGATGACCACTCACCTAGGAAAACATGGAAAACCTGGAAAAGTCAGGAAATTCCAAAGTGATCGGTAAAAAGTCAGGGAAACTGAAATCAGTTTCATCGCACTGTGAAACTAGCAATGACAACTACATTTTGATGTTATTTAATGTGTCATTCTGCAGCTGTTATGGGCACAATTCATTAGGTGATGAATCCTGAAAGCACAAGGGCTTCCTGGCTTGTTTGAATTAACGTAAAGCAACGACTGTTGACTATAGCGTTGGAACAGTATATCGATGAATCTTTGCCTTTCCCGCTGGAAAAATTGGGGAAAAGGTCAACAAATTTTATGTGCTCTGGAAAGTGGTCACTGTCCAAGCAGTCAAATAGTTTTGTAAATGGCTAGCCTTGATTATTACTTTGAAGAGTGGTCATGTTGAGCTATATGTGAGGAATATGAGTGTTCAACGTTACCATCCTTTGGTGATCAAAGCCAGTCTTTTCCGAAACTGTCGAATTGCTTTATGCACATAAAGCATGTATTTTCTACTTTTTGTGTGCCACTTTCTGGCTAGATATTATCTGAATTCTTTTTTTCTGAATCCATCCGTTAAAATTCAGTAGTGATGCTAAGAAGAAAAGCACCACTTCCCACAGCTATATTACCAAGTCGTCGACATGAATGTGTGATGTGTACCATTCGAGTCTTTAGAATATGGACAGTAAACGTTTGATCTGAATCAAATGAGCTAACAGGGAACAGTTCTGATAGGTTGCTTGAAACTGTCTCATCTCATTTTAGAATGAGACCATCGTGCAAATCCAGCGCAAGCTTGTTGCAAGTTAGGTAATGATTTTTTGGTTTGTGTTATATTTCTGGCAGCACTCGTGCACCAATTAGTAGTGGTTGTTGCAAGTAGGTAAATGTATATCTGTGTGAACATTCTTGCATGAGATTTTCTTTAAATTTGTTAAATATTAGCGGGATACTACCAACTGAGGTTATGCTGTTTTTGCCACGCTTTTACTCTCTAGCTAACAGTGCTACTTTTCCACATTGTAGCACAATTAAGGAGGTAACCAGACATTTGGTTCTTTCTTTTTTTTTCACAATTGAAGCAGAACGTCAGTGCCATATTGTTGATTCCACAATTGTCTCGGACATGACTGAAGACTATTCTTTGTTGGCATTTTTTGACTCTTTGGAGCATCTTTCTTTCCATACAGAGATTGTCTGATGGGCTCATCACAACAAACAACAACGACAATCATATAAATAAAAAGTCACTGTTTAAGGTGTGCTGTATAATATGTGTATCCTTTTGAAAGGTGTCCTTTTCTCAGCCTGTAGCTTTTGTCACATAAAATGCATCTTGTTATTATTTCATTATTTCAAATATTGTTTCTTGCATCGTTGTTTGTAAAGTTTGAATTAAACTACTTGCTAGTTTTCTACATAAATCGTGTGAGTGAGTGTTGCATGCTACTTGTTTGCACTCAATGTGTAATGTACATTTGTGCAGAGTATTTATTCTTAGCAGCGTTGAGCAGCTGACTTGTTTTTTGTTCTTGTTAGCACTGTGTGTTATTAACAGCAGCATGTTGGGTTTATATAAATATAGTTAAAGAATGATAATAAGAGTGTGTTGCTGCATAGTCTATTTTCTAGTAAAAGCATCCTCCATTTTGCTGCAGTTAATAAAAGTTTACTTAATCTATTTTTCAGATTCTACCAGAGTTGAAGGTTGCTTCAGCTTGTCATGTAGCTGAAAATTGTATCATCTGTGTTGCATTATTCGTGCAGAAAGTCTTCATTTTCTGAAATCTTTTGAAATCTGCATTGTGTTAATGTCGATATATATTATGTGCTAGCTGTTTGAAAGGTAACGCCAGGGCTTGCATAATATGGAGTCTTGCTTCATTCTTTGTCGGACTCTTACCTTGCTTTAACTGTTGAACGCATTTTCAGATTCTTATATTAGAAATCCATCTTGTATTTTTATAATGATTCTTTTTGCTCTCGTTTTTACCGGTTACACACACATTTTCAGAATTTAGTTTTAGAAATCTACAGTGTGTTGTTATTTTGGCATTGCTTGCGTTAGTTTTCTCACTGTTTCTGTCGAATGTGTTGCCATGGTAAGTATTAATTAGGATCAATCATTTGTCATGTTCTTGTTTCTGCATACCAGCCGTCATGGATTTCTTCCACAGTCTGTTGTATATCGTGTACTTTGTACTGAGTAGCTTTAATGCGCTGCAGTCTAAATGATGTGTGCCTGTTTCATTCGAGATGCAGTTGGCTTGTTTCCTTCGTCAGTTACTGTTACTCGATCGTCGTAATAGGCCGCATTATGGTTTTTGCCCGTCTGTCTGCCTGTCTGCACTCTGTATAATACAAGCTCTTAATTTGGGAACAGAAGGCACCGAAATATCAAAATTGCCGTGAACGTTGCCACGGCACGAATAACTTGTGACAGTTTTTAGCTCAAAAGACTGAGGGTTGTACTGTGC
>Ga0056128_1009508_pt1 | contig 12204 bp, 7 predicted proteins | sample WorMetLIZISLAND2_FD_71113 | JGI IMG/M metagenome (GOLD analysis project Ga0056128, IMG submission 71113) | Marine gutless worms symbiont microbial communities from Max Planck institute for Marine Microbiology, Germany - Olavius geniculatus... ...
TTAGGACAGATAGAATTTATTGACGTTTTTCCATTCATTTTAACACGTATTATGCCTGGTCTGCTTTCCCCAGGTAGTGCAAAAGCAGACGTTGGGTGAGGTAAAAACTAAAACACTTATCTCATAGCCAGTTGTGTCATAAATATTTCTGCCAATTATTATTAAAATCTGCTAATTTTTATTTGAGGTACGATCGATAATGTTGGGGATGTTTTTTTCAGGTTTTCTGTTTATTTTAATGCATATTTCGGTGGATCTGCTTTCCGTAGGTAGTGCAGAAGCATACATTGGGTGAGGTGGAAAACTGAACGGTCGTTTGATGGCAAGTTGTGTTAGGAATATTTGTGCCAAAAATTATTAAAATCTGATAATTGGTTTTCAAGATACAGTTGAAAATGTCGGAGATGTTTTTTGGGGACACAGTGTAGACTACCGTATAAGCCGTGTCCACTGCAGCTTCTTCTATCACTCTTTTTTTCTAAATTGCGTTTTATGCAATACGAGTCGCAGTCTGTCACCCAATGCAGTGAAGGAACGTGATGACGATGTTGGTGGTCGTGGTCTGTTTTGACGATTCTTCCGCATGTGTGCCTGTGTGGCAAGGACAGCTACGTAGGTACGTCGGTGCTTCACCTTTCGTCGTCGCACTGTCATGTGGCTCTACGCACTACACAGAGACCGTAATCGAGTCGTAATCGAAAGAGATACTGTCGATGATAGCATTTATGACAGACGGTCGAGTCAGTCGCCACAGTGCTGCCGCATTGTTGAAATAAATGGTCGTTGGTGTTGTGCTGAATCAAAGAGAAACGCAACCAGAAACCAGAACGCTGTGAGCGATTAACCCGAGTTCAGAGGCGATGCCACTTCACTGTCTGAGCCCGTGGCGCAGCCAGAGCATGCGTACAGACCAGTAGACCGGTCATTTCCCGGCAACTGGTGTAGTCATAGCGGAGTACGTGCCTTTAGGAGCCTACGCAGTTACTCAAAATTTATGACCACATTTGCTTTTGTGGAAAATTATTGCGTGGGGGATAGTTCACCAGTCCGAAAAGGCACGAGTCCAAACAGCCCCAGGATTAGGCATAAAGTTAGAGTTAGAGTTAGTGATAGAGTTAGCAATCGAGATAATTTACATCTTTGGCTTTGGTGGATTATGGCTATGGCGGTCTCTGGCTACGGCGGACTAAAAACAGAGCAAAAATTCGAACTAGGCCTAGTACTCCTTCAAACTAGTGACCGGCTAGCTATATACGCCAATGACGCGAGCAATAAGCTAATGAAATATATCGGCGAGCGGGCGTCTGAACTCTGAAGGCGACATTTCGACCGACGCACGCACTTGACGACGCCGCGCCGTCTATTATTTGAACCTACAACGCCCAACCCGCAATGGCCGCCGTTAACTCGAGACGATAAGAATCTTGCGAAGTAAGTGTACGACGGAAATCACGCGCTCTCCTTCTGCATACAGAAGCGAAAGATCAGAGAGAATGACAGGCCGCCGGCTGGCTGGGTGACTGATCGTGGATGCCGCCGCTATATTGCAGAGATCAATCAATCGCTATAACGTATCGCATCGTCCAGGAGCACGCGCTTGCACACGACGGGATGCCTGCATGACCCGACTCGCGATCTCCGTTTATTGGACCACGCACCCTATTTCAAAGGAGATGGCACGAGCGACACCGTATCTATAGCCGCAAATGCCATTGCTAAAATGGCGACGATCGACAGACTTTAGTTAACGCCCGTCCATCAAGATTATGCAGCAGTTTGCGTAAATTTGAAATGTCAAGAATGCTCCGGTTTAAATTAGACTGAAGGTGAAAATGAAATTCACAACTGATGTTATCTTGCAGTGGCGCAAAGCGATCGCGTGGAATGGGACATGTGAAGTTGATACACTTCTCAGCAGCTCCGCTATAATTAGGCGTAACCGTTTGAAAAAGATTTTCTGAAATTTCTGTTCTTATTGGAATGGGTTGTGTTCCGCCGTTCTTCCGTATTCTTCTAGAATCTTAAATTTCACTCTCACAGTTTCGATGTATAGCCTTTAATATAGAACGATGGGGAGGATTCGCTTCGCTATGTAGCCAAAAGTAACGTTAATTTTTGATTACCAATATTACATTATAACCTATTACATACACTAAGGCATTTTATTATTTCACTGACGTTTTTATTGAAGCATTTGGCCTATATTTCTCAGGCCATGTAATTGGTGTAACTTGGCTACAGCGGGCCTTTCGCAGCACGATCGTCATAGCTTTTGCATATTCGCAGAGAATTTGTTCAATTTGTGACACATGCACAAAACATTTAAAGCTCAAAGTAGCAGAATCACGATTGTGCGAAGTCATTGCAGAAGAAAGGAACTGGCCGTTTTCCTGTCGGGCCGCAATAATTGATATTACAAGTGTCCAACGTAGCCTATACGGACGCGTTTGGAATCTAAGCCGAGCCAATGCAGGCGCCTGTTCGACGAGCGGGTTCCAACGATCCCGCACAATCCCGGATTTGTTAACAGTCGTGCATCAAAGGGCGACGACCACAATGACCACTGCAGAGAAGCGGGTCCATTCGAACGTCCACGACAATTGCAACAACGTGCAGAACATTGGCAATGCATATTAGATGGCTGTAGCTTTGATGGTCTCCAGACCGACCAATATGCGGGACCACAAGTGGCAATATGCGGTTTCATGTAAGAGTTCTGGCGTGTGTCGCCTATAACTAATGGCAAACGTTTTTATTGATCTTTAGCGACTGCGTTCCTCATTTATCTCTTAAAGTTCATTAAGCCTAAAATGTCGTCGCTCGCATGGGGCTATACAGTTCGCTATCATGGTAATCGGTTTCATCATCGTGAGTTTGTTCATAATAACGAGCGTTTATAATACAATATTATACAAAAAATATTTTAGATAGCAACCAGTGGCGTAGCCTGAAAATTCAATTAGGGTGGGCCTCGTCTCTCTTTTAATCTTTTACTTTCTCTCCTCCCCTTTCCCCCTTTGTACCCCTCATCTCCCTTTCCCTTTTTAATCGTTTTCTTTTTCTTAGAATTAGGACATCCTAAAATCCAGCAAAGGTATCGGGGAGCGCTGTGAATTCTCTCAACAGGGTTTGGGGCCGAGCCCTAGCCGAAATCGAATTTGGTGCGTTTTAGCTTTAAAAATGCGATCCGGAGGCAACAATTTTGATTATTTTTTTCCGAGAATAATCTGACAAAATTAGCAAATTTAGTGGAATTTAAACGTATGCTTATGTTTTGTTTGGAACATTAGGGAAGATGGGCCCTAGGCTCCCCCTTGTCTACGCTACTGATTGTAACGAATTTAATGTAGATAGGGGCCTTCTCCGTGCACGTTATCTGCCAATAACGCCAACCCCGACCAGAGAAATTCTATCTGCCCACTTAAAACCCAAACATCGAACAAAATACAGTGAACCTGACGCAACATGACTGCTGAAGTAGCGCCAACGGATCCGCTGTTCCCGAAAGTCATATAGGCTCAACCTCGAACCAAGCACCGCGTGAATTGGAGCAGGTTGCTGAGACATAAACATTCGACATTTTGCCATGCAGATGTGGTCTGGCCACCATTGTGATGTCGTCGGAAATGTTAAAATATGGCGCCTCAGTTGAACTTGCGAGGTCTTCGGTTCAACTACCGCGGTTGGGTACACTACATACTACTTGGATGGGTGACTGTCTGCGGGCAGGTAAACCATCTCTGTGTGATTCTATATAGCAGGTGACGCTCCGTAGCTCCGAAATGGTTGTCTTAAAAAGAGCAATACCATTAATCATACAAGGTAAGGTAGACCTATATGCTATCGTCACAGTCAGTTTGTTATCACAGTGTCGTCAGTATTTGCCTCCAGTCATCGGCCGTCGTTCCAGGCAGATACAACTCAGTTCACCGCCGTGTGACGTACGGCGCCATCGGGCATGTTCGCTCACTCGCTCGTCCACGAGGCGCGTGGGAAAGTCAGTCGGCGAGCAAGCGAGCACGTGCCCCGGCCGCCCGCCCGCCTGGCCTGCCCGGCGTTTAACATATGCTCAGGTGTCACTCGGCTGGACATTAAGCAAGTGTGACATTTGTCATAATGAACGTACGCGCATCGTCTGAGTCAATGTATGGCTTTAACAAGTCGTGCAGAAAATGTCAAACTCTGCATGCTTGAATTCACGCATAACGATGACGACGCCAAGGGATGGACGGAAGGCGTCAACTCTCTGGGCGACTTGGTGACTCGGTGAACCGTGCAACTACGCCAACGGATATAACAGTGACGACACGAAACGACGAGTAGCCTGCATGTAGAAATTATTAAAAATACATTCAACTTTATTCATCGTTCATACATGATTGTACAGCATGCAAATAAATAAAAAATCAGATAAACGAAAAAGCAGAAAAATCAGCAGAACATGCGGCAACTCAAACAAATGTTTTAACTAAGCCCCCATCTTTGCACGAAGACTAGGCCCCGTATATTTCTGTTTATTATATACGTAGGTAGCACAACGCTTGGAAGACTTAGACTATGTAGCCTGTCTGAAGCAGTGAAAGTGTAGTACAAATGTACACGTTACCATAAAAACAAAAGTATAAACAAGCTAAGCAAAATTTTCAGATTATAGACAGCTGTATTTTTGTTCATTGTAAAACTGTTTTACTCATTAATTATCATATTGCACTCAGACTATTGTATAGCGCATATTGTACATTTTCGTTAAGCTTATTGTAAAATAATGTTTGCGCTTGTTCCTAGCGATGTTTGGCGAATAAATCGGACGATGGATATCTGTTGGATAATTTCATATTATACCAGCTAGTCACTCTCGGATTGCATGAACATGTCACGTGATGCCTTCTTAACAGACGTACGCCTCGAAAGTGACACGAGGCGTAAAAGGCGGGCAATAACCATGAATTTAACGCAGTGTGCACGACGGGCGGGCGTGCTGGAATCTCTGCTATAGTCCTGCCCTGCCCTGGCCTGCAGTAAGTCAACGACTGCGTCAACCGTATGTCGACTGTGGACGCGTACGTACGTAATAATCGCTGGCACGCGCGCGCGCGTCGGTCGTCGACGCTAATTGTCCTGCGGACTACTGCGACTTCCGCCCGAGTAAGTTCCTCTCCGATCAACGCCTCTAGACCTCATCCCACTGACCGTATGTCAGTTGTCCTCGGCGGAAGTGGGTTCAACTGGCTGCGATTGACAGCCCTCTCTGCCCACAGGGCACCTGCAATGGATGACGTCAAGCCCAGTGGAGGGGGACAGGCCTCCACCCAAACCTCCAGACAAGACAGAAGCACGCGTTAAAACTGCATTAAATGTGCCGATTTGCTCAGGGGGAAATAAATAAAATTGTTGACACCAGATGTCATAATTTAAAAACTACAATGCACCAAATTTGATTTCGGCTAGGGGAGCTTACGGCGCTCCCCCAAACCCTTTAGCTGGATTTTAGGGGTCTTAGTTCTAACAAAAGAGGGAAAGAGAACAGGGAAAAGAGAAAAGTAAAAGGGAGGGGAAAGATGATAGGACGAAAAAAGGAGAAAACGGACGAAAAGTAAGGCGAGCCCCCAATCACATTTCTGGTTACGCCACTGATCAAGCCGGACGGACATTGCGTTCAGTCGACCCCCGCTGTCGTAATTAGTCGTTAGTGTCGCCTCTCGCCTCGCTTGGTGATCGAGAGTCGTCCGTCCGTCCGCCCGTCCGTCCGTTTTACGCGATGTTATTGACCGGACGTCTTAACGCCCGACCGTCTGTCCAGTCTGTGACACGCAATCGTCCGAGACGCTGTCCGCATGACGTCGGCGTCGGTCGGACGATTTATGACGGACTGGATGCGATGCGAATAAGATGGGAGGATCTGTCTTTGTCGCGTTCGTGCTCAGGGCATTATAATGTTTGAAAGTTAAACGAGCGAGCGGCGCCGGAGAGGGAGTTGTTGTTGTTGTTGCCATATAGCACATCGTGACAGCTCGTCAGTTCTGCGGGGAGTGTAACTTTCACTCTCTGCTATTGTCCGCTTCAATCCACCACGAGACCGCCTCAACCCGCCCGTTCTATGCGACAAACCGCACACGCCTTAAGTTCTTTACAGATCTATCTTAGGTAAACCGAATTGAAATTTCGCAACCAAAAATTACGATATCTGTGCAGTGTGAAAATATTTTTGCACCAAATTTTCCCCATTCATTTAGCACATGATACTTCGTAGGTCTGTTTAATTTTGCTACATTTTGTTAACGTTTGGCGAAGTGGTGCACAATCGTACTTGATGTTTGATTTTTGCTAGTCGACAGCGTAATGCGTCGAATTTCTAAGGCTGAGAAGCATTGTTGAAGTGCAGTAGCTTATATAGAGTACAAGAAATAAAAAATAATAAACAGGTTTTTACCGAGCTAAACTTCCAACCCTTTTCAGGAAAATTTGTAGACCGAGTCTAAGAATTTTTCGGTACGAAACCAATTTCCCCCAATGTCTGAATCGGGAATCCGCATTTTGTCTTCGTGGATATTTTACCTATGATCAAATTTGTAATCCTAGCCCATATACAAGTTGGTATTTGTAGGGGTAATGGTGGGACGTGTTCTGGTCACGGAAAATCCTGATTCTCTCACTGAAATTTAGTTATAGGCCCTATGTCCCATGCAGAGTGGGAAAGTTCAAATTCCCCTCACTGCCAGCGGGTATAGGGCCTACAGATTTGCATCTAATTTAAAAAAAAACTGCCTTGTGGTAACACCCATCAGTGGCGTAGTTTTCAATTGGGAGGCCTCGTGTCCCTTTCCCTTCCCTCCCCTCCCCTTTCCTTTTTTGTCCTTTCCTTTTCTGCTTCTTTCTTTTTTATCCCTCCCTCCATTCACGTGCCTTCCCCCTTTTCCCTCTTTTCCCTTAGAAGTAGGACCCCCTAAAATCCAGCTAGGGGGTCTAGCTGAGCCCTGCGAGCTCCCCCAGCGGGGTCTGGGGAGGAACCCCATCCTAAATCGAATTTGATGCATTTTAGCTTTAAAAGATGAGATTTGGTGGCAACAATTTTAATTATTTTCTGGAAAATAAATTGACCAAATTGGCAAATTTTGTGCAGTTTATACGTACGCTTAGGCTAGGCTATGTTTTGTCTGGCGCACTGGGGGGGCTGGGTCTCTGCTCCCCCCTTTGGCTACGCCATTGCACCCCATGCAGATCTCATAACTAAAAAGGACACAAGCCGTGATCCCGTGATCAGGGGCTTTGCCGGTGTCGTGGAAAATTTGTCGAATCTGGAAAAATGTAACTAACCATAACTCTAAACTTAACTCTAAGAGGTCGTTCATAAATGACGTCACGCTTCGAGGGAGAAGGGGGTTTATATTATTGTGACGACGTGTGACGTATAAGGGAGGGGTTTAAAGGAAGAGTGACATCACATGCGTCACATCTGTGGAAAGACACAATAGAGAGAGAAATTCATGTTGCCAACTCGCCGTATGTGTCAGGACGAGAAACATTTAGGAACACTGTGCTTAATTTCGCACAATTTTATGCATTAAATTGACATTAGACAATTTTGATAATGAATATAATTTTATATATTAAAATTAAGATATGCTGAAACTCATCCCTGTACTCTAGACTACAGAGAGGGGGGGGGTTAGACGTTTGTGGCATCATATTTGAAGGGGGGGTCCAGGGAAATGTGACGTAGTGTGACGAAAGGGGGAAATGGGTAAATTTTTCCTTAAAATCGCGTGACGTCATTTATGGACGACCCTAACCCTAATCTTAGCCCTAATCCTAACCCCGATCTTAACCTTACTCTTAACCCTGACCCTAACCAGCGCAGAGAATAGCTCTGCCACCTGGCGAATAAAAATGACTACTAGCAGGCCGCGGCGTACAATCTGCGACGATACTGTGCAGCCACCTAGTGATTACGCCCACAACGGGTTTTTTAAGCGCGTCAGCATGTAATGCTTAGTTCATCTCGGCTACCGTCGATAAGTCCGTCCGTCCGTCTGTCTGTTTGTCACACTCTGCAGCCTCATCAAAACGGTGCAAGCTAGGATCACGAAATCTTCACCGTGAGCGTGGGCTGCTGCAGGAGTTTGCGACAAAATTTCGTGCCGCTGGGTGACGGAATTCCTTTTGAACGAGAGCGTCAAACAAAGAGGGATACCCCCTAAAACTCGTTATTCTAACTAGATTGGCTCGCCTAGAGTAAAAACGATTGCAGCTAGACACAGACTTGCTGCACTGGTGACGAGTTTTCCGGGGGTATTAACATCGATGACCTTGAACCATTTTTAACCACCAAAATACAAAGTTTTAGTAAATTTTTTGCGATTTTAGATTGCGGCACACATTTCAATAGTGAATTGCGACGGAATGGCTGGAAATAGACCACGACAATCTGCGTATAAAATTTTTAGCATTGAGCGCAGAAATAGCAGTTTAAATTTCGCCCATCCCGACAGCAGTAGTGTTGAATATGGATACATATGAATACCCCTCATGCGTACGTATTTCTCTGCTAATATATCCACCTATTAGCGTGAAAACGATTGCAGATAAACATAGACTTGCTGCTTACCGTAAAAAATTGCTGACAAAGTTTTAAAGAGTACTAACGTTGATGACTTTGATTTTCTAAATTCAAAGAGTCCTCGCATATTAAGGCCTCAAATTTGGGTAGGCCTACTTTTTAAAAATGCATGATTATTATTTTATTGCACGTTGTATATTGATTGTTCAGGTGGAGGCACCAATGCTATCGAGCGTCAGGTGTGCTCTGCTCAAATTATTTGTTGGATAATGAAAACGTGTGTATTTTTACAAAAAAAAACAGCGAAAACTTTAAACTAAAAGAAATTGAAATTCCTCATAGTCATATAGTACAGACGTCTGGATAAAACGTCGATTAACCGTTGAGCTTGTCACAGAAAAACAAAATAAAATACATATACCAGTAACGTTGTAAAAAAAACTGAAATCTGACATGATTCAAAAGATACAACGGTTTAAACTTCAAAGTTCACTGTTTAGGCCTACTGCCAGGCCGTGCGATCCTTCCTAATATTCAAAACGAAAAACTAGTTCAGTTAAACAACTTAAAATTAACGTTTCTGCGACGTGGCCAGCGGCAGTTTTTGCCAAGATATTTTGCAACTATCGCGTTAACCACAACTCCTTCCGCGCAAAGTGTTTGAGTAGAATGATCGAGTAGCCTACGAATTTTGTCTTCATTGCTCAGTTTATCACGGGCCATCATAAAAACATTAGGCCTAACCAGTAACCAACGACAGTAAAATTGTCGCAAATTAAAAAACGCGGCGACAATTTGTCCGGCAGCCGTAAAAATAGCCTGCAAGCTATTGTTTCGGCAGTAAACGAAAACGAAAAACTCAATCGCACTCGCCAGGCGGCGACAGCAACGTCGCTCGGCGTAATTGCGTTACACGAAGTGACCGGAATTAGCGTTAATATTATGGTGTTGTATTTAGGGCGTAAGTTTCAGGGTTAGGGTTAAGGTTAGCATATTTCAGAGATTTGTGTGAGAACAATGCACACCAAGAGTATAATATTGGTGATAAATCCGACGCTGCTGCAGGCAAGTACGAAAAATACCCCCTGGCGATACGTGATTTCTTACTAGCTAGGCCTGAGGTCGTCAGTTGCCCGGCTACCGGTTAGCCGGTACTTACGAGCACCGTTGGGTGTTATTGCGTACCGGCTGAGGTTGTCCTAGTCGGCGAATGGATAAATAGCCGGCCCGGGTAGGTCCGGATATTTATCCGATTGCCGCCTATCAATAGCCTAGCGACTATTGATACAGATGCCGAATAAATATCCTGTGCCTAAAAATATTACGACTAGCAATCACATCGAAAAAACGTCATGTTTTGAAAATATTAAACACGTGATTAGTAAGGAAATATATTTGTAATTTTATGACTCAAGGAGGCTTACCAATGCAGCTGATTTTAGGTCAGAAGCGCACTGTTGTCAAATTTGAAAAATGAACAATTTTAAAAATCAAATTATTTTTTAAAATCAAATTTTTGAATCAGACTAAATAGTGTAATGAAACTCTATCAGGTTCATGTGGTTTTAATTCTATTCTGTAAGAATTGCAAATTTAGTGGGAAGGTCTGCTGTGTTTACGAAAATACAGACGTTTTCATTGGAGATTATTTTATTCGCGCACGCAATGGGCCTACGGTCACAGTACGGTATCGTATTTTGACTTGTTATTCGCCAGGTGGCACCTCTTATACGATTGAACCTACACGACGTCGTCTGTCTGTGTTGGAATGCGTGGTTCTATTGTATTTCTATACGCAAGGTGGCGGCGCTTGAGTAACTATTTGCCGCGCTGCAAGCTGTTAGAGGCTCAGAGCATCGCTTGACAACTCCAGGATTTAAAAACAAAATTTTTGCAAAGTAGTGATAAAACCAACAATAATACAGCACTATTTTATAGTTTTAGGCTATTCTAAACAAAATGCAATGTCAAAAATTGACTGAAAATAATTTTTAGATCAGATAGGAGCCAAAGCTTGATAGCTAGAGTGGGCCGACCGTACCGAATAGGGAGTCTATAGCCTATCAGAAGGCCAGCGTCAGACTTCCGTTCGCGTGAAGAAAACGATTTCCCAGACTCACGACATTGCTGTACAGCTACGGTGACGCTGCTATATCGAACGCTACAGTTAACGCTATAGGATTAGGTTACGATACGGTAATTCGGCGCACATGGTGATGGATGCATGCAGCAACTTTGCATCCAGAATTGCGGCCAAACCGTTGCAGATGGTTATTAGGAACAAACTATAGAAACTCGTCATCGCTCTATCTAACGGTACCGTCGCCGACCGCTACGACGTAACGATTAGCCACAGTACTGCACGATTTGCATAGGTATGATAGAATGTGTAGGCCTAATGACCATTCAAGGTTCAATGATTTTTATGTTATCTGAAAGGACTTCTGAAGAGACTAATTAGGCCCTATGCCACTTCCTATTAGTGATCAACAGCAATCTTGGTCTCATCATTGTTTCTGAGATACGGCGATTTTCGGTTGAAAACGCACATTTTCCTACTCCCCCTTTGTTAAACTCAACACTAAATTTGAAAATGTTTCCCTTGCACTGGATCGCTAAAATGTGCATGACACAGGGCTAATTAACGGTGTAGCCTAATAAGTCTATCGACAGGATCTACCGTTTAGCCACAATACACGCGCTCTACAGTCAGACGACAGACGATGGCTACAGACGACACATCGTACCAAAGGCTCGACCTTAACGGTTGGCCAAAAACGAGAAAATATACAGAAACAATGACATCGAGAAGGGACTGGGTTGCGAAAATTGCAGGACATTGAATTGAAGTCTCGAGGTGGTTGAAACATGTATTGAGAATAGAATGAGCATATTCCAGAATAGGCTACCTTGTCAGGCAATACAATGAAAGGCCACAAGAGAAAGTCGGGATGGCGAAGGAAAAAGCGGATGCACATCATCAGACGAGATCTGAAAGACGTGAACAATGGACACTATATTACCCAGAAAAATCCGAAGAACTGGCGACATACAGAGCAGAATGGCGTCAACGTAGGCCCTATGGCTCAATGCATTCAATCCACCAGAACGCGCGTTAAACTAAGCTATAAACTAAGGTAAATCACAAATTCTATTACACCGACTTTTGCCGAAACTTTCACGCGGGGAAGTTTCGGTGAAAGTCGAGGACACAAACCTAATCGACATGTCGAGATAGTTGAAACAAAGTCTGCAACAATGTCCTCCGACTTTTTACCAAAGTCGGCGCAATGGAATTTAGGCTTAAGACGTCGGTTCTGCAGTCGACGGGATGACGTTTAGTGTGTTGCTTGAATTGATCGGTGAACTGAAATGTCGGAACTTGAGATTGAAAGGCGGATCACGATTCGAGTCAGTCGCACGTGAAACTGATCGTCTTACTGATCGGTCACCGTATAGCCCGGATTTGTGTGACACGACGGTAAACCTATGTGAGGGAGTCGGCCGTGCAACAAACCGGATGTGGTCGTGCACGCAGCGACCGGGCGGGCTGCTGGTGCCGCCGCCATTGAAGTGAAGTAAACAATGTTAGTGGCTGGCTACCTGCTATACCGCAGATATCGCTCGCTCACTACACACGCTAGGTA
>Ga0056128_1009511_pt1 | contig 12202 bp, 7 predicted proteins | sample WorMetLIZISLAND2_FD_71113 | JGI IMG/M metagenome (GOLD analysis project Ga0056128, IMG submission 71113) | Marine gutless worms symbiont microbial communities from Max Planck institute for Marine Microbiology, Germany - Olavius geniculatus... ...
GACGTAGAAAACGCGCCGCCATGATGACCTGCGGTGACGTCATGAGTTTAGCCTATAGACGTCATGAATTAATATTCATGACGTCTATAGGCTATGGCCTAGCCCAGAATGATGACGTCGTCGGCTAGCCATTAATATTCATGATCTATATCGGCTAGGGTCATGACGTCACTGCGGGCACTGATAGATTAGAATATTTCGCATAACGTAACGTAATGCCGCATTTCGTTTGAATTCGCGCATTAATTTCATATATTTATGAAGCTCAAACTGACATATTATATATGCGAGGTTAAATGTGTAATTTAAATCTACAGAAATTGCGCGAGTGAGTTTGACCGTGGCCATGGACCTTTAAAATCTGTAAACCTGGTGCACTACAGCGTTCCCTTTCGCGTTCAACAAAAAAAGTTCGATGAACTTTGGTCCCCTACTTACAGAGATTTAGAGGTGAAATTGTACCCCCCAAAATCGAATTTTTCGGAATACCATATTTTAGCCTTTAGGGGGTGCTGCGCCCTGAAATTTTTACACGCGCTATAAAATGTTTAAGCCTTGCTAGCTTGCTACACCCCACCGGGGATAGGGGTTCCCCCAACATTTTTTCCAAAAAGGGGCCAAAAATTGGCCTTAATTGTAGCTTATTAGCGCTTATAATTTTGGGGTGAGGGGAGTAACCTTATGAAATTTTGCCACATGGCTTGCCACAAAATGGGCATTATCAATTATGTACAACATTTGGGGGGCACCGCCCCCTTAAAATTTAAGAGAGCAAAAAACGTCCAAAATTCGGCGCAATTTATTACAACTTTTAAGTTTGACCGCAAATGTCTCAAAAACCGGTCAATATATCGAAAACAAAAAAACAAAAATTCACTGAGAACAATTTCTGCTGCGTTGAACAAAAAAAATTGATGAACTTTTGTGCACCAGTAAAAAAGTTATGGACGCAGATGTTGACCCACCCAAAATCGACTGTGCGCGCAATTTTGGACAACTTTAAAGTTTGGTTGCCAGTATCTCCAGGACGGATCAAGAGGTCAACAATTGGAAACAAACTTGATTGGCCGCCATCACTCTCGCGTTTGACGAAAAAATTGGTGAACTTTGGTCCACTATCAAAAAAGTTATAGGCGCAGATGTAAACTTACTCAACTCGACAATGCGCATTCTACGTGTGCTAATGCATTTGAGTTCGGGCCACGTGATTTTGCTACCGTGGGTATTTCACCCCCCTCTCCCAAACTTTACCCCCAATCAAACTTACGGCACCGGGCGGCCTCACGTTGGGCTCTGCCCCATATTTCTAGTGTTGACTATGTTTTGCTACAGTTTTTTTTTCAACGCGAGATCTCCGAGGTCCGTGGGCCGATCTCCGCGAAATTTTGCCACATGGTCGGAAGCATGTTCAATTTATAAATGCCTGTCCAAACATTTGGAGGCATGTCCCCAAAAATATTTTGGGGGTGAAAAACATGCTAAATTTAACGCGATTTCGGACACCTTTCCACTTTGAGCGCGAATATCTCCGGAACAGATAGAGATATTTAAAATCTGAAAACCTGGTGCACTAACAGCGTTCCCTCCCGCGTTTAACGAAAAAAGTTTGGTAAACATTGGTCCACTAATTACAGAGATTTAGAAGTGCAAGTATACCTCGAAAAACGAAATGTTAGAAGAGCCCCCATCCACAGTTGGGTGTAGGCTAGCAAGACTTGGACATTCTATAGCGCGTGTAAAAATTTCGGGTGCAGCACCCTTTAGGGGCCGAAATATGGTATTCCGAAAAAAATTCGAATGTATGCTTTTGCACTACCTAGGAAAAGCAGATCATGCTTTCCCTAGGTAGTGCAGAAGCATATTGGGTGAGGTGGAAAACTAAACGGTTATTTGATGGCAAGTTGTGTCAGAAATATTTGTTCCAAAAATTATCAAAATCTGGTAATTGCTTTTCAAGTTACAGTCAAAAATGTTGCGGATACTTTTTTGAGACACAGTGTAGATATAAACGGTAGTGCGATAGCCGTTCGTGTCTATTTATTATGATATCCAGACTTTTTAATGAAAATTTATATTTAAAGTGTTATGCAATTTTTCAATGTGCAGTGTGCGTTGATTTACATCCAACACACTGAGCCATTCCGATTGGAGGCAAGACTTTTCTGCTAATTTCGCCTTTTCTTCCAATAGTGAACTAGCCAAACTTAGAAAAAGTTTGTAGAAAAATTTTTGTGGCATCGCGTGTTAATAGCAGGCATTCATGTTGGTTCAATCCACTATGTAAAGGCAAAAAAACGATTAGGGTGGATGCCACTCTCGGAATTGATTTTCAAGGTCATTTTAAAAAAGTCACAAAAGTCCTTCAGGGTCGAGAGTAGAGTATTGGCTTATAAGATAAAGGTGATCTATTTGCGACTTAATTTTTTCCTAAAATAAAATTTTGCTATAATTAGTTAATGCACATTTTGTAAAATGAACAGTTAAAATTCGAAATTAAACGTAGCAAGAAATATTTTAGATTGTGACCAATATAATGTACTCCTCCCGCGCATGATTTTCTCCTGTATTTTTTTTAACTGCTTTTAAGTTCCTTTCTTTTCACACCGCAAATGACGTAATCGGTCACGTGACTATTCAACTCCCGGGGGTCGACTTTCTATGGGTGGTCCATAATGGCCATGCGTCTATCTATAGCACCGTTATGGAGATATATGGCCGTTTGAAGTTCTTCCAGGAAGACTCTTTCAGGAACAGAGGTCGGTCGTTGGTCGGTCGGTCCTCAATATTACACTGATGTTATATACTCCTCTTCGCTACGTTAGGAACGTAGCGCGCGAGGAATAAAAAATACAGAAACTACAGAAAAATTGTGACATTTTAATTAAAAATTTACACTATAAGTAAAAAAATATGGCACAAAACTCTTGTCGATATCTTTGTTAGATATTGACCAATTTTCGAAAATCGTTTTACTTTTACTTTTATTTACGGACGTGTGCGTGAGTAACGCTACCACGCTGTTGCTTACGATTAAGTAAGTAATCTGTCATTTCTGGCAGCTGCAGCTATGCTCCTGCTGCACTTGCCTGACGTCACAATTACACTTAATGCGTTTCAACACAACGGCGACGATGATTGTAAGACGAATGCAACAGCGCCGCGGCGTGATCACGATGCGGACAAGAAAAATGTCGACGCCGAGTGATGACACAGTATGCGGCCGTCGGTCCATTTGCCGAGCGATGAAACAAACGTCATTTTAAATCCTATCGTCATAAACTATTTGTCGAGCAGCCTACCCACAATGCATAGGTTATCATATTTTTACTCCTCGCGCGCTATACGTTCCTAACGTAGCGACATATAACATCAGTGTAATATTGAGGACCGACCGACCGACGACCGACCAACGTGACCTATGACGTCATTTGCAGTGTGAAAAGAAAGGTAGTTGTTAGCGCTCCTCGCGAAGCCTTTCTATCCTTGGCTGTCATTGTGTTGCTTTTATGTGTTTGACTAGTTCAATGTCAGTGCTAAATGAATAAAAATAAATAAAAATAAATAAATGATTAATTAACAAACGTTTAATTAATTTGCTTTCAAACTAAAAATAGCACCACTGTTACTTCTGTCTTGAGAACATTTGTTTTCCTCCGCTATTTGTTCTTAAATTAGCAGCTCGTGTGTGACAGAGAGACGGACAGACAGACAGACGTACGGACTTTTCGCATAATGCGGCCTACATAAGACGGCCGCGTGAAACGTTGCGTTAGGTTGACGAAGCACACGGGAGTCCTCGTGATGGCGACGTACGACCAATCACCTGTAATCAGTCATCATTATAAACATCACACGCACCGTGAATGATGATGGACCTAGTTCGGTCTTTCCATGCAACATCCGTGCTTGCCATGCTAGGCAAATAGTCGGGTATACGAGAGAAGGCGCTGTGTGTGAAAGTAAGTAAGTAAGTAAATGATTTATAAAGCGCCAAAGTCTCAGAAAGAATCAGGGCTGATGCTTTCGTTTCATCCTTCACTTACAATATCCTTTACTTCACAGTAGAACGGTAGCGATGAAAAAACAGGTATAAAAGCTAAACAGAATGTTTCGTAACCTGACTAATTCTTAACTGTTTCGTAACCACTATACGAACGTGGATCCTACAGTTATCCTATAGAAACATGTAGATTCACATTAGTAATTCTGAAATCTTTAAAATTTGTAGAGAATACAGTCACGTCGATTAGGCCTACAGATAGTTTTGCCTAGGGGACACTGATACGGCCAAGAAACTTCAGAGAAGCATTGTTTCGAAAACCTGTGCAGCTGGTTTCTACTGGCTGCGTCAACTTCGTCGCATCCGGCGCGGTCGCTCGATGAAGAAGCGGAAGCAATTCTTGTGCATGGTTCGTGACGTTACGGATTGACTATTGCAACGTTATCTATGCAGAAGCGCCGAAGACGATCACGGATAAGCTGCAACGAGCAGTCCGACGAAATACCGCACCGTGTAGTTGGTCTGGTTCGATGTTTCGTCGGACCGGCAACGGCGATCAACGCTGTCGCCCGAGTAGGGAGCGACACAAGGAAGTTCGGTCGTGGTTTGTCCTAGAGGCTTGCGGGTACGGGAAAATTCGTACCCGGCCCGCACCCGGCAGGTACGGGTACGGGTACGGCTCCTTGTACCCGTACCTGTGTACCCGTACCCGTTCGGGCAGTTAATGGAATGTGTAATTTGCCTCTTCCGAGTTCTAATAATAACCACAAAAAGACAGCCTTGTGGCTATGATTGAAAATGCACTTAAGTAAAAACGCAAACGATTATAGAAAAATGTCTAAAACAGTTTGTTAACTAAACATGATAAAATGATCTCCGATTATCTGGTACCGGCAGTCAATGTCAATCAGTCTGTTAATTGCAGTGCAGTCAAGCAAATAGTCTTATGATTAATCAGCGTCATCGTTATGTTTCTCATGAGTCTGCCTGTAGTGCGACCGAAGCAGCATCAGCTCGTCGACGTGCTCCGGGTCCAACGTAAGTCTATAAGGTGCGCCAAAAAATTTTACCCCCTGAGGTTTTCTGATAATTTTTCCGAAACGGCTGAGAATTTTTAAACAAAATTTAACACGCCTATTATACATTTAGATTTATGCTAACCTGCAAAATTTTATTTAATTATCTTTAACTTTGACAAAGTTATGTCGTATTAAGCGCGACCACCCACCGAATTTTTACATTTCACAACACATCCATCACGAGTTTTACTAACTGACGATAAACAACAAATGTGTCCACGACGATGACGTCATAGTGACGTCATTTGCTCAAAACGTTTGCAACGTAAGTAAGTAAATTAAAAAATTAAAATTCTGGTGACATGTAAAAATTCGATTGGTGGTATCGCTTAATACGGCATAGGGGGGGTAAAATTTTTTGGCGCACCCTGTAGAACATGACCTGTGCCACTGAACGCACGCTCACTTTTGTTCTGCGATGCTGGAATGGCGTGTACATTCCTTGCGAATACGAACAGTTTCAGCATCTTTTACTCTGATGCTTGGCTCTTCCAAAACTGCAGTTGCCAAAGTTCCTCGCAGTCAAATGCGGAACTAAAGTATTTGTCCACTTCAGTTAGTCTGTCAGCATCATCATCGTCACTGCAGATATTGTGCTCGTCCTCATCGTCGGAGTTTAACAAAAGTTTCGACTTTTCTTTGGTGGACCAGCTGTAACACCAAAACTCAAGTTATCAAAAGTTGAGATCAGAGCTTAAAGATTACTTCGAATGCGAGCAACTTTCCCCCCTTTAGACAGCAGTGCTGGATAATGTAAAAATGGAGGATATAGAACAGAGGCTGCACAGTGTAATCTGACCGTTGACTGCTTTCTGTCATAAACTAATTGCTGCGCTCTGTAGGAGTTTAAACGCTCGAATCGTGCTTTCACTAGTTCTGTCCGTCATCCGCCATGAACAATGAGATATCTTGTTACTAACAGTCAGTCACTGACAGCAGGAGGTACTCACATACTTGTAATAAAACGAATACAAAGTCATGAATCTTACAGTGTCCTATCTACAGCAGTAAGGCCGACAGTGCATTATAATATCTATAGATCAACTGCGAAATAAACATTAAGTCTTTACAGCTTTACGTAAAGCTGGAAGAAAATGAATGTTTGTCTGACCAAAAGAAAAAGCCAAATTATTGCTAACAGAACGGGTATACCCGCTTGTACTCGTACCCGTAGGTTCGAACCCGTACCCGGCCCCTACCCGTGAAATATGTACCCGGCCCGGCCCGTACTCGCGAGTACGGGTATACCCGCAAGCCTTTAGTTTGTCGACAAACTGCACTGGCTGGATGTGCCAGATAGGGTCATCCCTCAAGCTCGGCCTTATGACGTATTGTTGTCTGCATGGACAAGCACCTCGGTACCTCGCCGAGCACATCACCCCAACCATCGAAGTTGCATTTCGACATCGACTCCGTTCTGCCAACCGACACCGGTTCATCGTATCACGCTGTCGACTCAGCACGTACAGCCGTCGGGCTTTTCCAGTCGCTGGTCCGACGGTCTAGAACTTACTGCCAGATGAACTCAGAAATTCGGCGTGTGATATTGACAGCTTCAAACAGTTCTTTTAAAACAGTCATGTTCAGCTTTTACTAGTGTGACTAGCGCATTAGATGTTAATTTAACGTTATGCGCTATAAAAATTCACGTTTTACTTACTGATTGTAAAACACTAAGAAGTAGTAGCGATTAAACATACAAAAACGTAATATTTTGACTTTTAGAGTTAATATTTAAAAAAAATCAAAAAAATAGTTTTTAAAACCGATTTTCTAGACAGTATTTTTTTCGCTGAAAATGTGACGCATTCTGACCGTGTGAGTGACTGCAGCCGTCAATCATTGCACAGGGTGAGGAATTACGCATAGCGAACGCATCAGAAATCAATGTCGACCGCACCAGACAACGTGAAGAAACGTTGATCAGCTATCGACAGTAGTCTGATCTCAGGAGACACAACGTACCGTGCCTGGTTCGCGCATTTGCTCGCCACGGTAATGCGACGATTCATACACTTTTTCACGTCTGCAATGTAACGTTTTGTGTACGTGGGAGTGGTAGTATGAGGGTAGGTTCGTTGTCACAGACAGCTCGTGATCTTTTTCCATGCTCGTGCTGTTCGTCGTTTTTTGCAGTTCTTATGGCTTCCTGAATCATCATGTTGAGCGATTTCACTTTCTCCTTTATCTCATTCAGCCATCTTCTTATTGGTCTTTCTCTACTTTTTTTCATGCACGTAACCCTTTTTGCTTATTGTATTGTATTGTATTGTATTTCGCCATAAAAACACAGTGCAATACTGATGGCTGGACAACCACACTTACGATTGCCTATACTACAGCTAATAAAAACACCATGCCTATTAAAAGAACACTCGCTAAAAACACAAATTAAAACACAACACACGTGAAATACTATTCGATAATCAGATAATCAGAAAAAGCCAATTCTGCTATTGGTTGGTTACTGTACGTTATAAGACCGATCACGACTCACTGTTAAGCTTTCTCCAACAGCGGCTGCCTACACTCATTCTTCCGCCGTGTAGATGAATCGTCAAACGGCTCAACCGCAACACTAAAAACCGCGTAACGAGGCACAGAGACCGTTACACAATCCTTGCAAGCACCGCCATTGATTAGTCCGTGCGTATCCGCCGCTGCTATAATGCGTTTTAGTCGACCCCCGAGCTGCCTTCCCTCGGGTCGAACTTTTCGTCGACGAGCCAGATCTCGTCAATTGGACGAGTAAATATCTGGTCCAGGGCTGGCTGAGAGTGTTGATATCTCTCATTTGCCGGTGCGGTCAGTTCAATGTTTATTGGGAGTCTATCATTCTCCGCGATCATCGGCTCCGATGTAATTTGGTTCGACGCGATATAGCAACATCGTCAACACATCGATTGCTGCGTCTGATTCGCTCGTCCCGCTATCGATGCACACAGACGGACTGATGCAGCTCCGCCGATAAAAAAAACAATCCTTCAGTAAAAACCTCTGTATTTTAGCAACCGCAAAAAACTAAATTCAGCCAAACTGTATAGCATTTTATATGTGAGCGCTTGCATAACATGCGCTGCACACATGTTATTCATTAAATAGTAATTACATGACATGGTTCTATAAATACAACGGATTACACTTTACAGATATGTCCAGTAAACGTAAGGTCGGGCTCCGAATGTTCACGAAAAAAAGAATCAAACCTATAGCAAAACTTGTTCCGTTCAACAGTTTAATCGTTTATGCAACTCGCTCGAGCTTTACTGTTTGTTATATCTAGCACTAATCAGTTGAATTACAAGTATTGGGAAGCAAATGCTTTAATATGCATTTTGTCTTCATTGCTCAGTTTGCCACGTCTCATCATAAAACGCTGACGAATAATGGCAAAATTACTCCAATTTTCAATAAAAGGTGGCGCGTTGTATAAACATCTAAAGTGTTGAACTGAACAAGTTTTGCTATCATTTTGATTCGTTTTTCGTTAATATACGGATCGCGAATGTACTTTTAATTAAAAAGAAAAAATTTAAAGTTTAAACCGTTGTGTCTATTTTAAATGGTTGAATTAATATAAAAGGCAATTGTGAGCTTTTATCTCCAAAATAGCCTCGTTAATGTCAAAGTTTTACTAACATATTTTACTATATAAATGTTTAATAACTTTGCAATATGACGTTTTTTGACGCCATTGCTAGTTGCAAATAGTTAAAATAGTTATAATGTTTAAATAAAACAAAATTTTGAAATAAAACTCATAAGATATGTGGTTTAAATTTTCCTCTACGGGCTTTAAAAATTTTTATGGCAAAATGTTTTTAAATTCGGAAATATAGCATTTTTTCTAGGGGAAAAAAAGAATATTTTTATTGTCGCCCCGGTAGATGCGAGTTGTGTGTTTTGTCGCGAGGAAGTAAGCCGCGAGGCAGACATGCCATGCGCAAGGATAACACCAGACGTAGCCCTACTCGCACTTTAACGTGGCCCCTACCAATCAGCAGCCTTTGAACTATGATGTATTAAATGCAGTCAAAGAGCCACTGCCATTCATATAGCAGCTTGCCTGTCGTAATATTTCTGGAATATCACATACGATGTAACAAACGTAGAGAAAACTTATTTTAAAATGTTCAGAACGCATGCAGTAGTAGGTCATATAGCTATACGGAAATAATAGAGAAAGCTTGGAAGTGCTTTAGGCCTACGTATAGTCCAAACCTATTGCTTGACCTCTGGCTGTCGATTTTATCGTCGTCGATTGACCGGTCGGCTAGTGGGTGGTCTAAATGCCATGCAGCAGGCGCAGCTTGGAGTTCCACTGCAGGTGCTTTTTGGTCAGACGCAAAACAAATGGCAGTGAACGAAACGCGCTTTCGCTCGGTCGGTCTGTGGACTGTGGCCAGTAATCGAATGATCGGGTCAGTACAATTCCTACTATCGGCGCCTTCTCATCGGCTCCACCGTCGTCCAAGTTGACAAGGATTGCCCGGCCGCTATCAGCAGAACGAACGGCCGCGACCTCGGCGTATCCATCATGCTCGTAGGCTACTTCTAACGCTTGACGTTACGCAAATGAAACGACTTAAAGTTCACAGAAGCATGTACACATACAGTAAGCGCATACTTTTTATTTAATTAGTCTCTTCCTTTAACTGTTTCCACCACTTATAATGAATTAAAAAATGCGTCGGCCCACTGCCGACGTATTTTGCGGCCGTCCGCCTAGGCATTTACACGGTGTGCCAAAAATGGCCCAAATTGTTTTTGTCAGAACTTCGTCAAATGTCCAGCAAATTTAATAATTTTTGGCACATTGATAGTCAAGACTATAAAAGTATGCGAGGTATACACACTGTCTATCTGACCTGATATATGTCAACGCACTACCGTGTAAAACGCAGATGCTCCAAATTGTTACATAATGCTTAGTTGTTGTCACCGTAAAAGTTCTAACGACTTAATTAAGCACACGATAAACTAAAATGTAATTTATTTAGCAGAATGATAAGTTTGCGTAACAACACGCTTCCACTTTTTTTAGAATTTATGCCCAAAATGTACACAATGGCTTAGACGTGATGCAACGGATGATAGCGGCATTAACAATCATCTGATCAAACTCCGCAGCACTCATTCATAGATTAGACGTGTTATGAGCTTATGAGTCAGTTAGCGTAGAATATTTAATATCAAAAGTAGATACAGTCCGTTTCCTCTCAGACGATCAGTTTGGATTCAGAAAAATTACAGGAACCAGAGACGCTATAGGTACACTGAGAGTGCTCACAGAGAGAAGTTTTGAAGTTGACCGTGACGTTTATGTCTGCTTCGTGGACTACGAAAAAGCGTTTGACCGAGTAGATTGAAAAAAGCTAATGAGGGTCCTGAGAAGACTAGGAGTCGACTACAGAGACAGAAAATTAATTGGAAATCTGTACATGGGACAAGCATTCACAGTGAGAATCGAAGAGGAAGACTCTGACCCAGGCATCATTGGTAGAGGAACAAGACAGGGATGTCCGCTATCTCCTCTGCTATTCAACATTGAATTGTTATTATAACATTATATTATAACATTAAGCTGTTATTATAGCTGACTTCAACTTTTCCCACTTTTCTTCTGTTGACTTCTGATCTTGTTCTTCCACTCCTTCGTTTACTTTCTCAGCAAAATCTTGCGAAATGCTGGGGCACTTCAATTTTTCCCTGTCCCATCTCCTTCTGGGCTTCGTTCTCTGTACTTGTTTCAACTGGACTTTGCTTTTCATCATGACCAGATTGTAATCTGTGTCTGCATCCGCATCATGGTAAGCACATGCTGACTTGACACTGTTCCGGTAACGTATTCTGCGTTGACATAAATGAGTGTATCTCACATAATTTTATCGTGTTGGTTATCTGTGTGCCAAAAATTATCAAATTTCCTAGACATTTGGCGACGTTTTGACCAAAACAAGTTGCATTGCGCAACTCTAACCTCGACCTTTGAGCTTTTGAGCTAAAATTTCAAATTTTACACACAAAATACTTTTGTCGTGCATAACGTTTACACCTTTTTGGGTTTTAACGTATTTTCGTTTGCGAGTTATGTTTACATACAGAAGTGACGGACGCACAGACAGACAAACAGACAAACGGGCATGACCCATAATAGAACGGCCGTAACATAAACATCTTCACAAAAACGTAGTCAAACTATAACGGCCACGTGTATTTGAAATCTGGCTATATCCCTTACTGTGTTTAGTCCACGTGGTCCGGAAAAAATAAACCCCTAGACATTGTACAATAAAAATGGCAAATCTGAACAAATCTGAATAAAATTTCGTAAGCTTAATCCTTAATAAGTGGCTAAAACGACCATCACTTAATTTCGTTAAAAATATTGTTATTTAATGGAGTTATTGATTGTTGAATATCGATGACGAAATATATTCGTTATCAATATGGCATTACACAAGTAACATTTGTACATTTTCGTAACTTTGGCAAACAAAATCTGATTTCCGCAAAATTTTACATTTACAATTTGCCTTTTATTGGCAATCAAAATGCCAAATTTCAGTTAAATTTTTTAACGCAAACAATAGTTACGGTGCCTTTTGTGAGGTCACCCCAAAACCTAAAGTGTCCAGTATCAACAACAGGATTAATCCTGACGGTGTCCATAACTTGCTAAGAAATTCTGCAATAAACTGGGGCGATTGAAATCGCGGGAGTGGACATCGTGGCACGGTCAAAAATGCAGGGGTGGACATCGCGGGAGTGGACATTGAGGGAGTAGCGAAACAGCAATAAGCAGCGATCAAAACCAACAACGTCGTCACCGTCGGCCGTGACAGAGTCACAATTCTGCGAGGTGTGTCTGATTGCACCGCGCGAGGGGTTCGCATTGGTGCAGTGTGGGCACGCACGCTTTTGTGAAAACTGTGCAATGCGAGTTGCTGAGATGGATGCAGGGTGTCCGGTGTGTCGTGATATGATGACGATGGTGATGCGTATTTTTCATTAGAGACAGTGCTTATAGGCTACACGTACACGAGACTGACTGCGAGCTAGGATCTCGTAATTTTCACTAGAGACAGTGTGAACTTTGCTGCTAATGTAACTGTTTGTGTGC
>Ga0056128_1009513_pt1 | contig 12199 bp, 9 predicted proteins | sample WorMetLIZISLAND2_FD_71113 | JGI IMG/M metagenome (GOLD analysis project Ga0056128, IMG submission 71113) | Marine gutless worms symbiont microbial communities from Max Planck institute for Marine Microbiology, Germany - Olavius geniculatus... ...
ATAATTGCCACAATTGGCGCCGAACGCATCAATAAACGAACCAAACTAACTGAAACGAATACCGTAACTACAAAATAAGTAAGTAAGGATGATAATGCTAAAAATGTGACTTCTTCACAAAACACTTGCAAATTCGGAGTTGAATGGCAAAGGTAGAAAATGTGCGCTTTTCAACGGAAAACTGATCATATCTCAAAAGCAGTGAGAGATAGGGCCAAGGTTACTATTAATCACTAATAAGAAGTGTCTCGATCACGCCCACGCTTTTTCGGATTACTTGAATATTATTGATTTCGGATGACTTTGAAGGTCGGTGCGTGCTGTGGGTTGTGACTAAACGGTGCGAGATGGGCCCAGGTTGTCCTTAATCACTAATAGAAAGTGGCATATTGGACTTCAAATGACATGAAAACCATTGACCTTGGATGATCTTGGAGGTTAGCAGTGCAACAGGAACCGTATAAGCTGTAGCGCGTCTTTCCCAGCGACAGCTGGGCTTTCTGGTCTATCGAAGTTTCACTGAACTATCACTAATGGCGTTTTTGAACATCCCAGCTCAAGAATCTAATCGGACGACTTACATCGCAGATTTGTCAGCAAGTAGGAATAATTTATATGCCTGGTTATTGCGATTATAGTGCGGTATGGCAGACTGCTAGCAGTTATCGCTCGTTGTTTAATAATTTTACGTACCTGCTTCAGTTCAGAACATTCTCTGCAGTGTACGGGATCGAGTATGCGATCTGCTTGCGTGCTGCTGCTGCTGCTGATGCTGCAGGCATATATAGGGCCAGTAGTCAAGGCCTGCGGTGTCTTACCTGACCGCCAGGCAGGCAAGCGCCTACTAAGCACATACCTGCACTGCCAGGCAGAGAGATAGAGAGAGATCTCTCCGCGTGTGTTTAGCTATAGGGCCTACACGTAAGCACTGAGCATCTCTGACGCACACATGGTGCAAACTCGTAAGCGCCGGCTCCCGTATTATGGACAATGATGTGGGCAATCGATTGCCCACACAGCCTAAGTTTATGTGAATTTGATTTTTAACGAATTGTTTGTAGCAACGTTAAATCAATCTCCAGTTTTAAAGCTCACTGCATTCCCCATGCATGTAAAAAGTAAAAAAGGTAAAGGTGTCGATTTGTATAGCGCATCTCGTGTAATCGCCTCTAATGCGTTTTTCGTCACTAACCAGAGCCGCACGACCACGGCCACCGCGTGCAGCCTGCAGACACAGGCTAGCGCAGCGGCCGGCTAGGCAGCCCCAGTCAGCTGTACTAAGGTCACCACCTTCCGTAACCCATAAATGAGTTACTACTCATTTTACCGTCCCACGGAGGGTAAAAGGCTAAGTCGACCTAGCTGGCAGGCTTCGCACCGAGATGGTTTACCTGCTCGCAGGCAGCTGTATTTATGAGTGAGAAGAAAAGGGGGAATTAGGCAATACAACACGGATAGAAAAAGGAGAGGGAACGGGAGTGGTTAAAAGCTAAGTGAAAGGAAAAGTGCGGTCCACTGCGATTTCTAGGATTCGGCGCCTGTGTGCATGGACGTGGCAACGACTGCGTAGTGCAGCTAGATAGTCTACACGACACGTGTAAGCTGACTGATGATAAACACAACCGACCGACTAGCGCAATATACAGCAGCAACAGCAGCAGCAGCAGCTGTTGACGTTCATCTGCTGCGGCCACCAGCCGAAAACAGTCGAAACTTAATCGACGACCTTGCTTTAGCATTAGCTCATAAGCCTATACTTCACACTACTAATGTTAGGAGGCCTTGGTAAAATGGCTTTCATGCTGATTAAAACTTACTCGTTTCTGTCTTCGTTGCATTATAATGCTGAGTAGGCCTAGGTGATTTTAGTTCAGTTCAGTCTGGATATACAGAACTCTCCTAGAACGGTAATCTGCTAGTTTGTTTTGCAGGAAACAAACAAACAATAAACTGCAATGTGTCACCTGCCCAGAAATGAAACTTGGTGTCAGTTTAACGTGGATAACACACTGGCCAATGAGACGTTTTATCGGCAGCACCAGTGTAAGTTTAGTTTTAAAACTGCCACTCGCATCGGCTTTTGTTTTGGCTTTGACTTTTCTTGCAGCGGCCTTGCTAGCAAGCATAGCATAATACCATCCGTGCTTTGGTGCTTCACACACCTTTCTGTTATTTTATTCTTTCTTCTGATATGGTCAAACTAGTGACTACTTGATCTTTATAAAAATTCCTAAGAATTTCCAAATTTTTGGCCAGAAAAGTCTACTATTAATTATTTCGACAACAGTTAGCTAGTTGTGGAATCAAATAATAATAATGTTATTATGGTTATTGGGTACCGTGGACTGACATCGAATAACATGCACTACATATCTTGTCACATCTAAGTCTTCTCATATATTCTTTGATGAAAATTCTTAATCATTCAGTGACATGAATAGGTTGATAAACATTTTTGTTGATGCATAAAAAGTTTTAATCTTGGTCCAGAAAAAAGTTTTGTATACATCACTTGGTCAAACTTTAACCCTTCAGGGGCCTAACAAAAGACTTCTGATCATTGGTGGTAGACGTGCAACACCGGCAGTCTTGAGTGCATAACGCAAAAATGTCCGGGACCAGAAGGGTTAAAATAGAGATGGGTATCTGTGGTTCTTCGTGAAAGGATCGCTACTCTTTGTTACGTAATTGGTAGAGTACCTCGGCAGTAACGGTTCAAGCCTGGAGCTGGGCTATAGAGCACTCCCAGTTTAACGTGGATAACACACTGGCCAGTGAGACGTTTTATCGGTGGCACCAGTGTAAGTTAAGGGCATCCTGTCTAGCGAGGTTAGGGGTAAAGGACAGCACTCCAGATTCTGGGGGCTAAAACCGCCACTGTACCTCAGATATAGTTTACGGTGGGATGTAATCCCTGGAGTGTTCAGGGTATGATGAATGGACGGTGTTGTCAGGAATAGCCTACAGTTCCAATCGCTGACTGTAGGGCAGCAAAAATGAATTCATTAGGCGCCTTGAAGTGGTACTGGCTGTGATCATTATAGTAACAGGAACAGGTCTATCAAGCACACAGCGTGCGCCGCACTAGTTCTATGTGATTACACTCACTGACTCCCACTGGCATTTCAGCCACTGACCTCCAGTGTACGCTAGGAGCCATATAGATACGCAGCTATCGCAAGTTACAATTATTGCCACGCAGCAGACATTCACAGCAAGCCGTAGGAGCATTATGGCACCGAGAACAAAACGATTTCTCCAAGTTCCAACGCATATCTTATGCTCCAAATAGAACGCAGAATCTTTCGAAAATTGCACAGTGGTATCTCAGCAAGCTGTGAACGGATATCGGTATCACAGGCTGCGAGGTAGCGCAGCACTGTTGTAAGGGTGACCAGCCACTTCAATGGAAGACTCCGAAATTTGACCCACCGTATATCCCAAACCCCTTAATTTTTCCACACCAAAATTTGCACAGAAGATTATGTCTGATATATCTCCCGATTTGCAAAATTTGGTAAAAATCCGTTTGCAGGGGGCTTCCCCACAAATAGGTGAAATACAACGCTTGCGTGACTTTTTGTGCCTTTCCTTCCCTTTCCTTTCTTTCCCTTTTTTTCTTGCCATCCTCTACAGTCTACACAAAAATCAACCGAGCCGATTTTAACGCACAATGGCTCATATGACGCGGTTTCGCGCAAGGAAGTGCCTTTTGGGAGTTACAAAATTTAAATTCAACATTTTAACCTATTTTATCACAAAAATATGAAAAATTACAATGGCGCCTATGGGAAAAATTGGACAATGCTTTAAACCATCATAACTCCGGCTGTGTATAACATAGAGGCGTAATTTTTAGTTCTATGGTATGGTTTTCGGAGTCGGCCAATTTAACGGTGTCATTTATATTTACACCTGATTGACCCCTGTTGCCACGGCAACGAAATTTGGGACAAAATGCGCCATAACTCGGTCCCCTTAAAAAATAATTGCGCACTGCTTGTACTTACCCCCATATTTTCGGCCCCGGGCTATTCGATAGTGTCATTTAAATTTCCTCCCTGCCGACCCCCGTTGCCATGGCAACGAATTTTGGAACAAAATTGACTTCAACTCGGCCCCCTTAAAAGATAATTGCGCGCTGTTTGTACTTATCCCCTTATTTTCGGCCCCGCGCTATCCGATGGTGTCATTTAAATTTTTCCCCGAATTGCGCCGAAATGGCTGGAGATAAACCTGGACAACCTGCGTAGGTCTTTTTAAAATTCAAAGCATCTTCCGTACGTAGGCCTCAAATTATGTACTCCTCCAAAACGCATTATTATTTTATTGCATGCTCTACATGATTGTCCAAGTGGCAGGACCGCTGCTATCGCGCGTCACGTGAGCTTTGCTCAAATTATTTGCTTACGACTATTTTTAACTAACTTTCAACCAACAACTGCAACAAGAGCTGTGCGTCTTCGTCAAGGCTTATTTCGCGTCTATCGTACAAAAAACACCAACGTAAACTTTTACAAATTATTGCACTGAAAGCACCCGCACTTCAAAGCAGCCCTGGTCGTGCAGTTAAGCACTTCTCCGATGCAATGTGATCGTGCCTGTATCAGCGAATTATACGAACCTACTCGATTTGCGAGCAGTGTAATAAGATTAAATGCCAAAATGCTGCAAAAGTAGGTACTGGAGCATAGGCGGATTTGGGGGGGGCAAAGGGGCCATGCCCCCAAGATGCCAAAGTCGCTTTTCTTTGCCTTGCATATGTAATGCATTATAAATTTGTGCAGTAAGACTAATAAAATTTATACTCAATATATGCATTTTAGGGGGTTTTCATGCCCCAAAAAGCGTTTGCTTCCGGGGCTGTGCCCCAGCGACCGGCCCCTGCCCAAAAAGTTCGCCTTTGTTCTCGGCTTTCGGCCTCAATTTTTGGCCCTTGGGGGCTAGTTCGCTTCTTGTGATTCCAATTTCTGGCTACGCTTACGTAAGAGTAAGCAACAATAAACAATAAATAACGCCAAAGGCGTCTACACCATGCAAATGTTCCAAGAAAAAATAGAGCGAAGGTTTTTTTGGGAAATTAAGAAGGAAGTTGAATATTATTATTGTTCTGCATTTCTGATATATTTATGACATCTTGCAAGCAGAAGTGTTCTCTGATGCTTAGAATGCACCAAATTCGTTTTTCGCCGGGTATCTACCCCGGACCCCGCTGGGGGAGTTCACGACGCTCCCCAGACCTCTAGTCAGCTAAGGAGGGAGATACCCTCTCCCCATTCCTCACCCTGTCGACGTCTGCGGCGTCTCACCTTGAGTTAGGGAAAAACTTGCTCCAAGGACTTAGAGGGATAGACACCCCTGAGTAACGATCTTTATCGCATGCAAGTCAATCTCCATGGCAGTCCTTGTATTCCTGGTGTATTTCTCTACTGTTTTGGTCATAGAAAAAAAACGAAATTTAGCACCAAGAGTTTACGAAAATACACCATTTTGGCCCAAAAATTTCAAACAATTTTCTGGCCCCTCTCCAGACCCGTTCCCTGTGGGGAGGGGGGGACACCCCCTCCTTACACTCACCCTTTTGGCGTCTTTGGCTCCTCGACTCGGCTCGCGCCTTCGACGCTCGACCTTGCCCCCCCCCAACTTCAACTCCTGGATCCGCCTATGTACTGGAGCTAAATGAAGGTCAAATCAGAGGTGGCGGAGCTCCACTTCCCTGAGCCCCGCCTTACTTTTACCAAAGCTTGTGAACTCCATTTGGTGAAAGTCTGTAGCGGCCAATGGCGGCGTGTTGAGCCCGGGGCGCTGTCAAGTAGAGAATCATGTTCCGCTAATGACACGCGGCTGATCATTGTCTATAAAACCAATGATGTGCCCGGTTACAGCAGTCATTCTGCAGCCTCTCTTTGTGCTACATGGTGTCACGTCAGAAGGTCAAGCGCTGGCAAGGTCTGCTCAGCTCAGAAATTGTACACTAGTCTAGTCGACACTATTGAAAACGCTAGTCTAGTGCACAGTTCAGGAGAAACGCAGACACAGCAGCAACATCAGCAGCAGTAGCTTCGTCACCATGACGACCAGACAGTCATTACAGACCGGTAAGTCACTGGTAAGTTATTGTACAGGTTAATGTAGCAGAATATTGATTGTAGTTACTCATGTAGAATCTTGTATCGGATTACGGACTGCTGAATGAGACACGAAAAATAACGCGACGAAAGCAGTGTTAAACAATAATTACAAGATAGATGACGATTGACGATTTTCGAGAATATATATGATGTTATAGGCCCACCATGGAGATTAGGCTATTAGAAAGTCGGATATTCGCAGTGCGTTCAATTAGGCCTAGGCCTATCGTTACACAAAGACCAGAAATGAAAAGTGGGGTAATTTGAAAGGTAATACAATGCACAGTCAGACTCAGTGTTTTGCATGTTCACCGTCTGTTTACGGCCTACGTGATACTAATCGTCTGTAATAGCTTGTGAGTGTCGTAAAAAGCCATGTCAAAGTCTCGCATTAGCTACATGTATACACACGGCCGCAGTGACAATGCTGATGTAGTCGTCTTGATCGGTCGTTCGTCGTTATAACGTGGCTTGCTTGTATTATAGTGACATCATTGTACGTTCGCTATCCGGCCATTAGTTGCAACCATTAGTTACTCTAATATCATACAACCTCGCTATAAAAGTAAACCAGTCTCCGCCTATGGTACATGTACACTAGGCCTATACATACGTATAACTGTAGCGCTACAGTGCTTTCGCAACGAAATTATTTTATGCCAATTATGCGTTAGTCCGAAAATAAGAAAAGACTGAATGCCGCTGACATTCTCTCTACGAGCCTATCCGAAAAATTCATGTTTTGTGCACTGCGTAAAATGTCGCGGATTTCTGCATTAATCAAAAGCGCGCATGTAACTTCTTATCAGTAAACAACGTTGATCTTATGCATCTTGCACCGTTTCTGCAGTAAACAGCTATGTATACTCTGACCGAAATTTAGAAATTTTCTTAACCTAAAACTATAAGTCGTCGATCTTGCCGGCGAAGACTTTAACCCAGTTATTCATTTAGTTTTTATTACTTTTCCTGTGACATATCTATAGACAGGCTATAGCAAGTTAGTAAGGTAAGAAACAGAGACAGACGGACGAACGGACGGACGGAGAGACTAACAATACGGTCGCAATAACGCGCTTTGCATTACGTGCATCTCGTGGTAAAAACCAACATTTTTTGATACTGCGATGTTTATGTAAAATTCACGTTCATATGAGCAACGTCAAAGTTTTTTGTTTCTACAATATAATGGTGAGAATTTCTAGGCCTATACCGGGACTGTAACAGACCGACTCATCGAGACAGACCATAGACTATCGTTAGCTCGAGGAGGAAAAATGATTAATAACTGCAGGCGTCATCGCATGCGGCTAATGGCCAGACTTATACAGACAGATCACCATGTCCAACGAAGCCATAATTTAATTATCATAACCAAAGCATTCTCATTAGCCGCACTTGCCACGCTGTCTAGGCAACTTCGTCATCTTTGCCTTCGCCTGTAACAAAACCGTAACAACAAACTCAATAATAACAAGGTAACGTTCATATGAACACGGAGTCTGTTTAATATATTTCGATAGTTTACAGGATACGTTCGTATAAATATAATCAGTGAGCTGTTTAGACTGGCAGAAAAAAAATTAAAAAGTTTAATTTTAAATTGTACAGCAGCAATGATCCCTTTATCCTTCTCGATTATTTTGACTACACGATGTTTCATGAAAAAGGGACGCTTTTTGTTCTTTTTTCATAATTCACTCAAATGATGACCAATTTACACAAAATTTTTACCAGTTGTAGCTGAAGAAATACTAATTCAAAATATTGCAACAACATGTGGCAGTTGATTAAATATTCTTTGCTAGTTGTGACGTAATGTGTAACGGGTACAAGCTTGCTAGTCTCAACTGGTGCTGACTATCGCTACCCTGCATCGATGGTGAAAAATTTGGTACACTGATGACAAATTTTTAACGTTTCACAGTTGCAGCCACAAAAACGTGCAAAGCAATCGCATGTACGTGTCTGTGGGGATAGTTGAAATTTCACATGTTTGAGCAAAACAGTGCACTAGCACACCGAGCTTGCAAAATGGTTGCGTTTTTGGATTGCAAGACGCTTGATTTCATGTCCCCATGTTGCTTAGTGCTGACACGATAAACATTCTTCATTAGCGAACCAGATTGAGTTCACTATCGAAACTGAGTAGCAACTGACAGCACCAGTTGAGACTATCAAGCTTGTACCCGTGACACATTATGGCGTCAGAATTACGTCACGACTAACAAAGAATATTTAATTAACTGCCATATTTTGTTGCAATATTTTGAATTAGTATTTCTATAGCTACAACTGATAAAAAATTTATGTAAATTGATCATCATTTGAGTGAATTACGAGAAAATCAAAAAGGGGTCCCTTTTTTATAAAACACCGTGTAAACAACAGACATTGTCAGTCACGAGACCATTCGATTTGTCACTAGCGCTTTACTATAAAAGGTCCATCGTCGTCATGCGTCTATCTTGCATCGTTGTGGAGATATGGCGCCTCAAATGTTGGATGCACAGACGTGGACACGGAAAGAAAGAAGGAAGAAGGGAAAGAGAAAGAGGAAAGGAAGGAGAAGAAAAAGGGAAAGGTGAAAGAAAAGGGAAGAGGAAAGGTAAGGTAAAAAAGATAAATGGAAGGGAAAGGAAAAAGAAAAAGGAAAGAAGAAAAGGGGGAAGGGATATGAGAAGGAGAAGAAGAAAAAAGAGAAAGGAAAGGGGAAAGGAATAGAAAAGGGAAAATAAAAGAAAGCAAAAACGTAAGAGAAAGGGGAAGGGGAAGAAAAAGGAAAAAAGAAAGAAAAAAGAAGAAATTAAAAAACCAAAGGAAAAGAGAAGGGAAAGGGGAACAAAAAGAGAAATAAAAAAAGAAAAGAAGGGGAAAGGAAAGGGGAAGAAAAAGGAAAAGGGAAAGAAAAAAAGGAGCAGGGGAAGAAAAGGGGAGAGGAAGGAAAAGGGGAAAGAGAAGGAGAAAAGAAAGAGGAAGAAAAAAAGGAAAAAGAAGGAGAAGGAAAAGGAGAAAGGGAAGGAAAAGAAAAGGGAAGGGGAAATTGGAAGGAAGATAGCTTAAGAAAAGTTGGGCGCACGGACGGACGCATGAACGAACACTCAGGTGATTTTATACTCTGTCTAATGCAATGCATTGCATTGGACAGACAGTTATAATAGGCTTAATATTGTTGGCTGCCTGCGTCTCAAAGAAAAAGTGACAAGTAATTTAAGCAAAGCTCACGTGACGCGCGATAGCAGCGGTCCTGCCACTTTGGCAATCAGTGTAGGCCTACAGCAATAAGATATTAATGCATCTTGAAAAAGTACTTAAATTTGAGGCATATGTGCGGAAGACTTCTTGAATTTAAGTGATCTAAACTTATAAATTCCTAAAAATGTACGTTCTATGTTAAACAAATGTCATACGCAGGTTGTCCAGGTCCATCTCCAGCCATTTCGGCGCAATTTACTCTTAAAATGTGTGTCGCAGCCTAAAGTCGCCAAAAATTCACGAAAACCCCCTATTTTCGGGTTCAAGGTCATTCACGGTCATCGACGTTGTCACCAATAAAAAGCCTGTCACTATTGCTTGTTATGATAAGCAGCATGTCTGTGCCTATCTGCAACCGTTTTCACGCGACAAGAGATAACTGCGGTAAAATAACCACTTTTTAAGGCGATAGCTGTCTTTGACTCTTGCCTGCGCCGGCCTCTTTGAACCTAGGAAATCGAGACTTGGATTGTTAAAGTTTACGTTTAATGCTGAAAATTTCATACGCAGGTTGTCTTGGTCTGTCTCCAGCCATTTCGTCGCAATTTAGTGTTGAAATGTGCGTTGTATCCAAAAAAATGCGAAAAATTTACCAAAAACCCGTTTTTGAAGGGGGTTCAAGGTCGTTCAAGGTCATCGATGTTGATAAAATTAAAAAGATCATGACCAGTGTTTGTTATGATAAGCAAAATGTGTGTACCTATCTGCAACTGTTTTTACATTAGAAGAGCCAATAGGGTCAAAATAACGTTTTAGAGGGGTACCCCTCTTTAACACCCTCGTTCGAGAACCCCCGCACCCAGGGGCACGAAATTTTGTCGCGAAAAACTAGAGACCTTGAGGCAGCCAATGGTAAAAATTTCGTGATTTTAGATTGCACCGTTTTGATACAGTGTCAGGGTGTGACGGACGGACAGACGGACGAACAGACAGACGAACAGATGCCTAGACGATAGCTAAAACGCGCGAATCGTTCTGCTATCGGGCGTAAAAACCGTTTCATGGACTTAAACAAAATCACCGACAGAGAGACGGACGCTGAGGCTGGACTGTCAATATGTTCTTTGCTCCGGCTAGACTACGGTCTGTAGTAAGATCTCCCTGGCTCACTACATTCACTCAGAAGTTGCGACGGCGTTGCTGGCGTCATAACATTGGCGTCGTCATGCCAACGGGAAGTTGTATGTGCGTAGACGTTAGCCTGCATGAGCGCATTACCTCCCGCCGTCATGGCTGCATCACCCGTCGACAAGATTTGGGACAACTTTCGTGATGGGCTCGAGCTCATTTATCTGCATCGGAACACCATCAGCAAGTCACGATTTGTTAGCTTGTACACGTAAGTGTTCTGTTTATTGTTTTTTTAGTTTTACTGACGTGCTGCTTTAATGACCTTGATATACCAGCAGAGTTTGTTGAAAATTTCATTTTGTGTTACTGTACAATTTGCAAATAAATGATTTGATTTGATTTGATTTAATACCATTTTGTACTAAAATCTGTGTTTTCATCGTTGGTTTCAGTGTTTCACTAGATATTTCTGCTTCAATTTCAGAGACAACTTTATGAAAGCAAATGAAAATAGTTTTATACTGTCAGCAACAAAAGTGTTCGCCAGTGACTACAGTTTCTGGCGATATGCGGATATTCGCAAAAGTTCTCGCGTGAGGAGGCGTCAATATTAACAGTGAGATGGTCTAAAGCGACCAATTTTAATGTCATTAGTTGCCGTGCCTTTTTTCCTAACCTTTAAAGTTAGGCTAAAGGTAAAGCTTACGACAGACTCATTCTTTTAGTGCAAATAAATGCGGAGTTTTTTTAAAGGACGCATCAAACTACTGTAAGTGCTATTTTTGTAAACTCGCATGCGTTGGTTGCCACGCATTTTTGCTACAAAATCCCACACGTAACGTAATAGCTAATTTTAGAAAAGGCAAGTCGAAAAAGTAGCATTATGATAAGATGAATGCACCAAGCTGACGCCCAGTACTCTAAGCTTCTCGTTATTATTATTAGACGGAATCGCTTTTGTAGCGGGAACAATTTCGCCTATTCGTACACATTTCTCCATAGCGTGATCAGTCTGTCGTTTTGTTATTACTATTTTGTAACATTCCCGCACTTTGCTTAAACCGTTCGACAGATTTAGAAGCCATTTAGCAGGTACACTTATGACACACTGCTAACCAAAACATGCAATTGGAAATCGCAGCCAAATCGTCAGTACTGTGTCGAGCTGGAAAATACAAAGGAGCGATTTTCGCCCTGTGCCAAAGTACTTTGGCTCTTGTTATTATTATCGTCGTTAGTAATTTTATTATGTGTCGCGCTTAACGTTAAGTTCAATCCACAAGTTGCGAGACTGACTGTCGTCGTTGCAGGGACATCTACAACTGTCTGACGAGTGTCAACAGTCGACAGCTACCACCAAGCAGCATCAGCAGCAGCAGCGCCCAGCGCCGCATGCCTAACAGTGACCACACCACTCAGCTGCAGAACACCGCCAGAGTGCTGCACCACAGAATGCGACGATGGATCAAGACGTTCGTCGGTGACATCAAGCAGGTAAAACCAGTAGGGGCAGCAGCTGTATCTATACATTAATTATTGTCTTATCGGTCAGACTCTTCTCTCGCGACACCAAGCAGCAGCAGCAGATGATGATATTCATGGCGCTGATGATGACGCTGGACGACATACCGAAGAAGGATATCGTAATCATTGCAGGTGACTGAAATGCAAAGGTTGGAAGAGACAACAATGGATGGGAGAGAGTCATGGGTAACTTTGGATATGGAGACAAGAACGATCGA
>Ga0056128_1009514_pt1 | contig 12199 bp, 8 predicted proteins | sample WorMetLIZISLAND2_FD_71113 | JGI IMG/M metagenome (GOLD analysis project Ga0056128, IMG submission 71113) | Marine gutless worms symbiont microbial communities from Max Planck institute for Marine Microbiology, Germany - Olavius geniculatus... ...
CTATAGCCTAGGCTATAGTGTCTAAAACTGTAGGATATGACCACTTTATTTCGACACAAGAGTCAGAATAATAAAAAAGGCTGAGATTTCACTAGGCCTACATGCTACATTGTCATAGTTTATCGCCTGTTTCGCCATAGCTTTTTTTTCTCTTTAGCCGTCTGTCCGGTAGGCCTACTGTCGGTTTTTTTGGTGGTATTGTACTTTTTTTATTCTGTATTTGTATTTGTATTTGTCTTCCGCCTGAGTGGCGAATAAACACAGGCCTATTTAGCACAATGTGCGCTATTAGGCCTACCAGTGCACATCGTGCAGGTGATACTCCGCCCATTTTGTTGCAGCGTTACAAGTTTTATTGCAGTTGTAATAGCTTTTGTTGCAAGTTGCATGCTACATGCAAAAAGTTGCATGTTGCATGTTGCATGTTGCATGTTTTATTGCAGTTGTAATAGGGGTATAATTAGAACCCGTTATACCACTGCAGACATAGTGCTAGCTATAGGCAGTACAAACGCAGCCATAAATTACCGGCCTGTTTGGCTGGGATTGAGGCGGGCACGTTCACCTGTGTCGGGTGTTACTGTGAAATCCCGTATGGCAGGTGATGCTCCGTAGCTTCGAGATGGATTTTTCATGAAAAAGCTATAGCTTTTTATAGTTTAAAATACATTTAGCCCGTCCAATCTCTCTGCACGCAGGTACGAGATATACGTGCAGTCGTACTACGGCAACGTTGACGGTCAACAGAGCAATAAAGTGAAGGCAAGAACACGACAAGACGGCAAGTATTCTCACGATTATTACTGTCCGCAGTAGCAACGGCAATTTTGTTTTCCGCCGAGTTGTTTTTTTTTCTGTCATCACGATAACCCATGAACTGCCGCACTTAGCTTGATAAAATTTTGCACTCACATGAAGCTTGGCAAGCTCTAGAAGCTTATTGAATATCGAGGTCATTGGTCATAGGTTAAGGTCACATAAGTTTTTGTGTGTTTTTTGTGTGAATGATATTGCTTGAACCACTTTGCCTGGATTCACGAAATGGTATTCGCCATGTGGTGCCGCTTTTTTACTGCCCGCGAAAGCGACTGGGGCTACTCGCGGGAAGTACTTAGTCTTGAACAAGGTTTGACAATCTTAACTAACAAATTCAGAAAAAAATGCGTCAAAATTACTTATTTGTTAAAAAATAACATGGCGAGATATGCACTTTCACGAGCGCTTTTTAGATATTTATATTTTTGCAAACAATTGTATATTAATTATACTAGACCTACATTTTTTATCATTAAAGTCCGAAATGCGTGTGTGCTCTGCGTTTTGTCAATAGCATTTTAATAAACCTCTTTTTTTGTTGTTGTTCGCTTGTCGCACTGTTTCACATGTGTCCACGGCTTAATAGCGCCGTCAGCAGCGCCGCAGCACGTTGTCGCTTCACAGCCTGACAACTCCACTCTGTACATACGCTGGCTTCCACCGCCCAAGTCCACCTGGAACGGACCTCTGCTTGGATACAAAGTACATCATCTCTGCCCTTTGTATTAGTCCTTTATAAATGTAGAGATAAAATTGGCTTCGTGACCTAATGGTTAATGTACTGATACGACCAGAAGATCGTAGTTTGACTCCTGGTCGGGTTGCTGTTAACTGGTTACTATCTGGACGTCCGTGGACAGGTAAACCATTAATTGCGGTATATAAGCAATCAAAAAAGGTCAACTCAGCCTTCACTTTTTGTGGGATGGGTAAATCGAGCATCGGCCGGCCTGCTTGGCTGATGGGGTTAAGGCAGATCACGTTCATCTGTGACGAGTGGCTGGTAACAGTGTGTGATCCCATATGGCAGATGGCGCTCCGTAGCTCTGAGACGAGTTACTATTAGAAATTACACACAGCATTTAATCTTTAGCCTTTAGCATTAGTAATATTAAAGTTAAAAACTTGCAAATATAATACATAGTAATAAACATTTGAAGATGTTTTTCTTTTTTTATAAAAATGCATGGACTATATTCTTTTTATAAAATGTGCTTTTAACGTTTTTTGCTTTTTTCACTTTTCTATACTTTTTACGCGCGACAGCAGAATGCTTCGCGCGTCTGTCTGTCCGTCTGTCTGTCTGTGTGTCTGTTACACCCTTGAGCCCTATAAAACGGTGCAAGCTAGGATCACAAAATCTTCACTGTGGGTTGCCGCAAGGACTCTAGTTTTTAGTGACAAAATTTCGTGCTCCTGGGTGATGTGGTTCCTTTTGAACTAGGGCGTCAAAGAGGGGTACTCCCATAAAAAATGTTATTTTGCCGTTATTGGTTCGTTTAGTGTGAAAACGGTTGATTATCATAACAAACACTGGTCGCAGGCTTTTAAATTTTATAAACATCGATGACCTTAAAAGCCCTTGAACTCCCAAAATTAGGGGTTCTCATGAATTTTTCGTGATTTCTGGCTGCGACGCACATTTTAAGAGTGAATTGCGCCGCAATGATTAGAGATAGACCCAGACAACCAGCATATAAAATTTTCACCATTAAACGTAGATTTTAGCAGTCAAAATCTCGACCCCCTAAGTTCAAGGAGGCTTCCGCAGGTGGGCATCGAAGAGGGGTATCCCCTTAAAAATGGTTACTTTACCGCTATTAGCACAGACACGCTGCTTATCATAACAAGCATTAGTGACGAGCTTTTGAATGGTTGAATGGTGTCAACGTCGATGACCTTGAATGACCTTGAACCTTAAACGATAGGAGATATTAGTGTTTTTTTTGCAATTTTTGGCGGCGGTGCACATTTCAAGAGTGAATTGCGCCAAAATGGCTGGAGATAAACCTGGACAATCTGCGTAGGCCTATGAAATTTTTAGCATAGATTGTCCATTTTTGACAATTTACATTTCGACGTCTTAAATTCAAGGAGACTTTTTATGGAGGCCTCAAATTTAGGTACTCCTTCAAAACGTATTACTATTTTATTGCATGCTGTACACGATTGCTCAGGTGGCAAGATCGCTGCCATCGCTGCTCAAATTACTTGCATTCGTATTGAACGTCGAAAGTTAATGTGAACATGACGATTTAAAGCAAATCATACCCTACGAAAAATATAAGTGCAGTTGATAAAGTAATAGCGGATTTTTGTATAAATTTGCCGACGTGTGATATTTGTAACGTGAATTAACTCTTGCGATTGCAAAACTTTGACAGTTCAAGATCCAGACGTGTGAGACAGCGACTAAAACCGTAGACTTTGAGGCCAAAGCTAGGACTGCAATTTTCGGTCTCAAGAGTAAGACCAAGAGCATAATTTCGAGATCACGACGAATTTGGCGCGAACATGTTACAGATGACGTTAAGCTGATGACGATGCTGCCAGAATTGACGAACATTCTTAAATGCAGTACATACTCGTTACCTGCTGTTTAGATGTCATCTAAAACAGTTTACTTCTCGTTCTACTAGCATATCGAGCGCGTTCGAGGTTATTACAGTTAACACGCTGTATTACTTACTTATTTGCTCATTTTACTTGCTTACTGATAATGTAGATCAGCATAAAAAGCAATGATTCAAGTTTCACGCGTCACCTGGTCGTCAACAGCTCACTGACGTCAGCGTTCATTCACGACTTACCTGAGAACATTGATAGTTACTTGGTACAGGTGTCAGCATACAACAGCGTCGCCGACAGTCCAGCCTACAGTATACCCGTATCAGTCGGTTAGTTCTTTAATATTGGAAATTATTTCTGTTCTCTTTCCTATGCTGTTCTAGTAGGCCGTATTACGGGTTTAACCCGTTCACCCATTCGCCGTCTGTCTGTATCTGTTTCTCGTACAGGCTCCCAACTTGAAAACAAAAATTGGTGTAAACGTTCCGCAGTTCATGGGTCACCGGCGTACAAATTTTCAACTCAGAAAATCAGCAGTATGTGTTAGGATTGGCGTTGCACACTGCAGAGGGCCGGTATATCATTTATAGCTAGGCGGAAAGCTGCATATCATGTTGATACCGGGCCTTGCTTATTGTATCTATCCTGTGTCTACCTTTTTTTCGATATTTATGCTGTCGCAAAAGAACTGCCGACTTCAATAGGCCTCATTTACGTTGCCCGACCTCCGGAATGTTTAAGTCTTAGTCTTGAACCCAGTGCCTAGTTCAAACTATGTTATGTCAATGTCTGTAGGTCTGCCTGTTAAAATAGAAGAAGTGATAGTAAGGCTAAAGGACAATGACAGAGACAAGTCTGGTTTAATGATCGGTCTGATCGCTATACTAAGTCTCGTTATATTCCTCTGTCTGCTGATCGGCTTTTGGCTACACTACCGACGTCACAACCTCCACTCAGCGCCAGGTATATATCGCTCTATATGTTAATTATGATGATAATAATAATAATGAGATAGTGAATTCTGAATCAACATAGTACGACTGTGCAATGTAACCAAATATACTATTATTTAGTATATTTAATGTGACTCTAGCTATACGTAGCATCTTGTTTGTGTCTGTCGAGCCGCGTTGGTTTTTAGTCAGCTCGTCGGCCGGGGTGTGTATGTCGCTTGTGTGAGATTACTTTAGCATTAGACCAAGGTTAACTCTAAATTAAGTTTAGCGGTAGGCCTATATGATCAAACTCCCCAAGACAACCTCACAGTATGTGTACATGTAACATTCTGGTTCGTTTTATTCGTGTGTAGTCAAAGTCTGTGATGACGAGACAGTTGCAACAAACCGTGACAGCAGCGTCTACAGCTGGTCGTTAATCGCTAGTCTGTCATCGTCGTCAGACATTAAACAACGCAACATCAAAAACACAAGCAGTTGCGTCACGGTCCCCGTGGCTACGGTCACCGCGTTCAACCGCATACCGCCACCACGAGCATGCGCAGTGAACACTTCACGTCGCGTGACCTCACAGCCGCCGCCGTCATCAGCCAACAGGATCATCCGCATTGATCTCACGTCATAAAACACGTCACCACAGTCATCATCATCATCAGCAGCAACAGCATTGTGTGACACAGGAGTGAATAGTCACCAATACAGTAAATCAGTCAATCAATCATAGGGTCCTGAATGTTATAGTGCCCTTTTCCTTCTGATGTGACTTTTACGAAAAAATGACAAAAAGTTTGTAAACGCTGAATTTAAAACCCAAACCTTGTTATAGTTAACACATTGACCAATTCCATTGCTTCAGGGTACAGTTTTTTCACATTCATGCACAGTTTTTGTTAACACACATAAGCTAGTAAATCTAGATACGAAATTTGCTACTATTTTATCAGTACAGTATAGCAGCTCATGTTTTGTACACTGAGTGCATAATTATTTTAAATTACCGTCATTTTACACTAACTGTTTAACGTTCACCAACAGAATTAAAACGTTTGAGAAATGAGAAAGTTAAATGCGCGTTTTTATAAAATAAATTCTTCAAACACTATGATACACATTTATTAAAATAATTTTGCTAGTGAAAGCTGTAATTTCAGCTGACCGCAATTGAGCAGTTTGTGTCTGTAGCCTATGTAGGCCCTATGTATGTGTTTGTATTAGCAAACGGATCGGCGCAAAGCGCTCTGGTCAGGCCTCCGCCGGTCTTCCAGGTCTACAATCAACTGCCGCCGCCAGTTCCTGCTACGTCGTCCTCGTCTTCGTGTCCTGGTCCTTTCCTTTACTTTCCACCAACCGTTCTTTCCTTTTCTCGTTCTTCATACCACGATCCACCTTATACACCACCGCGTTTGTCCGTGCCGTTTTTGTCCATTTCGCAGCGTCCGATGATAACTGGAAACCAGGACGCCGGGTTAATGGAGGATAGTTTGACACGCCATCATTCTGACCATGATAATATTGATGATCAGCATCATCATCTTTATAATTATCGTCAAAGGCAGAGGTCCGGGTACTTAACATAAACGATGTGAAAAAAAAACGAAAAACGTCGTTTTAAGACTGTCGAACAATTCGCCGCATTTGCGACGCAAAACTAACTCACTGAAAACCATGAGTCGTAACACTTGTGCACACTTTCGTGATATTGCACAACATTTGTTCTGTTTGTAGCAAATGTTATCCTTAATAATCGCTGAGAATGTCATAAAAATATTTCGCCGTTTTGAAGACAATAAAATTTTTGTAGATTTTTAGCCGTACTCTAAAGTCTGCACTCTGCACGCGAACGCGCATTTAGTTTTCAAGCACACAAAAATGTCATATTATTCTGTGTCAAATTATTCTGTCTTTTTGTCGAGTAACTTTTACTTTTAAAAAGAAAAATGTCGGCGCCGAGTTCCAACGCGATATGTGGCCGTTTATTCAGTTGGCAAATATTGCAGGCGTGAACAGTAAGTTAGGCCTAACGCACCCACAAACGTTAGGTCTTCTTTGTATTCGGCGCTTGGGATGGAGGTCGAAATTTCTCTCCACTCATTTCGCAAGACCCATGACTTATACAAAAGCTTTTTGCTACCGCATAAACAATGATTACGGGAAACATGCGTCGTTTTGTTGAAGTTTTTGACGTCCGGTGACCTTGGCCTTTGACCTTTGAAAGTCTGAGTTTGTAGGCGAACTTACAGACAGATGGACGAGCAAATGCTTAATGCATTCTGAACGACCGCATGACAGCATTCAGGGAAGTTTGCTGAAATGAAATAGCGCGTAGCGAATAGCATGTTACGGCATGGTTAGACCTACTCAGAAAAACGTCGACAAATAGAACGCAGTAGGCCTAAATTAACCGCATGCTTTAATTTTACCCACGTGATCTTGATCTTTGACATATAACTTTGATAAAATTCGATAGAGTTCTAGAGGCTGTCAAGATGCAGGTTCATGCAAAATTTCATTTAGCTAATGAGTTATAGTGTTGGCAGAGCTTGACGATGCTGAAAACAATACTGCCGTCGTTTCCGTGTGAACAGAAATGCTGACAGATGACGGAAGAGTTGATTCACTTAAAACAATAACTTTCTTTTCTTAGCCTACAGTCACATACGCACACGTGTGTATTACTGTTGAACATTTCGAATATTTTAGTTATACACCATGTCTAGACTTCTAAAAAATATCCTTTAACTTCTGAGAATACTTTTGGCAGTTCTCATGCAACGGATTTTTTAAAATTGTGTTCACTAGCAGACTTATTATCAAGCAGTCTTAATTGCTAAATTTGTTACAGAGAAACCTGTTACGAGTAATTACGATAAAAACCAGGTTTTAATTTGTTAATTAAGTGCAGTTTGTGGACGCACTTTCGTGGGTGAAGTGACAACGTCGCAGACAGTGACCAACATCGTGACCAACACTCTGCGACGTTCTGTATACATGCATGCAGCAAACCAACGTCTATCATATATCAGTATTATCACCAATTATTGCTCAGTGATTTACGAAAGTTTATATTGTCCAACTGCCACTGCTAGATCAAATAATGCCAATAACGTAAGGGCGCTACATCCATAACAGATTAGGCCTACTTGCAGTGAACAGTGTCAGATTAAGTATTACCAAAAGTATCAAATGCTACGGGACCTGCGCCGGTATATGGGCGCCGCGGGTCGATCAGAGTTAACATTTTGTTCTATTAGTTTAGTTATAGCCAGGTATTTCTTATTTATGTTACATGTATTTAGTTTTACAAAATATATCTCTAACTCTTTTAAGTTACTGTATTTTTCTAGCTTTGTAAAAAAATAAAAAATCTGTTCATTCTGAAGTTGCATAGTCGTGTTAATTTTTAATTGCAAAGGTAAAAACTTGGTTATTTCAGTTAAACTAAAACAGAGTCCCGTCTTATTCACTACAGTTCCCGCAGCTAAAATCCGACCGTGTGTGTAAGCGTTGAACCCTTGACATCAATGACCGCATGCAATGGCTCAACGGGTCGTTATAATAAAATTACACTTAATAAATCACAAAGTAATAGTAATTTCGATGCATATGAGTAATGTGTTTTTTCTCAAGTCCAAGTTCAAAACAAAAATATTGCTTTTTGTCTTTCAGGCGCCTTTAGACTAAACCTTGATCTCGAAAACTACATTTTTGCAGCTAACGATCTATATCTATCTATATATATGATCCATCTAAGTTTTGGCCTCTTAAGCTCAAGAAGTTTTCCGTACGGAGGCTTCAAATTTGGATACTCCTTCAAACGCATTGTTCTTTTACTCCACGCTGTTGTACGCTGATTGCTCAGGTTGCACGACCGCTGCTGTCGCGCGTCACGTGAACTTTGCTCAAATTACTTGTTCTCGTCTGCACTTCAGGCCAGTGAAGAAGTTTGAAAACGGTCTCCCAGCTCCCGCTTCTGATGCCGTCAGTAAAGCGTTGTCTCTATTCAACGTAACGTAACGTACGCAACGACGTACGCAACGCAACAAACGCAGCTGACGGAACGACCTCCTTTATCTTTGCGTCTTGCGTCAGTTGCGTGTGTTACGTATTTTTCTTGCGTTCATTGCGTGCGTTGTGTGCGTTTCGTTGGATGTAAACCACGCTTGAGTGGCTGCACTGTAACGCAGAAGAAAGACATTCCATCGGACCGTTTTTGTAAGGACCTCGGAGCAGCACGATAATACAGATCGGAAGAGTAGCCTACATCAGCGTCATCACTATGGTATCATCATCATCAGCAACAGCGGCGGCGACGGCGGCGCTGAATTCACAGTAGCGATAGAGCCTACGAGGGAAGGGCGCAATCGTTATCAATGTTATCAAAATTTACACACACGCCGCAAAAGAAATCATGAAAGATGCATTTAGCTTGAAAACACATTAAAAACTATTTGGCGAGATTAAAGAAAGTTAAAGAGGAAGACGTTAACAAAACGGGGGAAAAGGATGAACGTATAGAAGATGACGAGAAAAGGGAAATTCGACCCCACCGTAGATTTTGATGTAAAAGTGGGCGCCTGATAGGGTGTTTACACGATCCAGCAAACGTCCAGCAATAGCACGTGTATTACATTTGCTGGAAGTTTGCTGGACGTTTGCTGGATCGTGTAAATACCCCATGAAGCAGCAGCAGCAACATCAGTGTGTCGCAATGTGTTGAAGGAGAGAGTTTTTCTGATGTCGGTCGGCTGTTCTGGGCAGCGAAGGCCACGCAGCCTCCGCAGCCAGTCTGTAGCAGCGCTGTCTGCGATGCGGCATGCTTCTAGTCATGCGGTCTGGCGCTGCTCTCAGTGTTCGTAATTGCATCAGACGCACGTCGTCGACTCTGCCGCGTGGTGGCGCCCGGTCGCAGCTGCAGCAGCCCGCTTTGCAACCTCTTTCAAAGGACGACCCGATACACGGCGCCACTACGACGCTGTACGATGTCTCTGGACGCACGGAGACGAGTGCGGTCTCTACAGAACGCGTCCGTTCACGCACTTAGATCCGCGATGACATCCAACGACATGCTCAACCAGTTCAGTTCAGTTCGTTTAGTTCAGTATTTTAGTTGCCTTTTGAGGCTGCCGCAACTGGAATGCAGTATCGCAACATTGCTACTACTGATAGGCTTACTCGTTATAGTTTTACTCCCACTGGGTTATACGTGTTACGTAAATCTTTAAAAGAGTCTTAGCTCTGGACTGACAGCAGGCGAGGAATTACGGTAATCTGACAGTTAGGCTTATGTTTAGAAAATCTGAAATGCAAATTGCAAAGGCTGCAGAATAAAGTTGCTATATAGAACGTGCAAAGTGAGTTGCTGTACTTGCCAATTAAAAGCCAAGCATACAACACAACTGAACATAAGCCATCACGAGCCTTTGAATTTTGTGCAGCGTAGCTTCAATGCAGTCCACACTGTGTATGTCTTGCGTGATCATCTCAAATGCCGACTTATAGAAACTTATAGATTAAAAACAAATTTCCCACACAAAGTCGCAATATTTTAATTTTTCTAAAACAGGATTCTTTCAACACTTTCCAGCTGACAGCGGACCGATATTTTGGTCGTGTTTCCACCTCTGATGGGGCTGGTTGGGCGGGGGTAGACCTGGTGGACTCTAGCGCGGTCGTCTGACGAACAAGCGAGTAGCCGCGCCGGCACTAGCGCCTTCGTCGTGGCCATCGTCGTCGACGTAAATTGCATTACTGTGGTCGACAGACCGCAAGGAGGTCGCTACTGAGTCAGCCAGCCGTCGATGCGAACACTAGGCACATAAGTAGTACCTCTAGCATCTAGTACTAGTAGTACAGTCGCTCCTAGAAGAACCAGATGACACGGTATTTCCATCTCTACGTACTACTAAGCAAGCACTACACTGTCTCTACTCTTTCCACTACGAGTTACGTTACGTACTGAGTGTACAAGAGATAGCTTTGTGCTTGTAAGATAGGCCTAAGGTTGTAGTGACGAGACGAGAGGAAACTGCAGCAGCAGAAATGTCCGGACGAGAAACAAACACGCAAAGATGTCGGCGACGAATGCCGACATGCATGCGGCTCTCCGTCCAGTTACTGAGAGGTTTAAGCGCAGACAGTAAAATAGGCATAATGATGATTGGTTCATAGTTTGCAACTGACCAGCTGCAGTGTGATTCGCTACCGCTGCCCGCAAGCAAAAATATAGACCTAGAGAGACGGACAGACAGACGGACGGACAAACGGACAAGCAAAACGCGTCATGCGGCCTGCTACATGGCGTCACAATTAGCATGCACGTCACGTAAGATAAAAAAAAATTCACTTAAACTTATTATTTTTATAATTTTTAAAGCATTTATCTCCGGCACATACAAATACTGGGATAAATAGACTTTAACTTTACACGGAATGAAAAAATAGGCCCATTTACGGTTACGCAAGGCTATTCGGCGGGGCGTTTAGCTAAGTCACGGATATACTAAAACCGTAATTTGTATTTTCTACACATTTTGCTTTTACATTCTTGCATGTAACATGTATGTCGCAACGTATTGTATTTATTTATAATTTTCAGTCAATCGAACTATTTTTTCTTTCCTGCGACTTCGTCGGCTGAGCACAATGCTAAAGCTTATTTCTTATCTAATTTACATAACTGCTTTTAAATGCATGAAACAAATAATACGTAACATTATATACAATTTATTGGAATGTATTAACACACAATAATATGATATATTGTACACAGAACAGAACAAACCCAATCAATCATGCTATTACATGTTACGTAATGTGAGCTTCGAACATTTGTTACAAAATTAATTACCTGAAAAATATTAATCATACTTTGTGTCACGCTAATGTCGAGACTTAGCTGTGTCCCCAAAATTTTCCAAAGTGTGTAATAAAAAAGTATACTTTAATGAATGCTAAGTAGTTGATGATAAACCGTCAAAATATTTACGTCTCCATCCGTATGATTATAGGTTACATCCATATAGCCAACAAGGAACGGTCATTCAGCATAGGGGCGTCACTGCTAACGTGTTATCTTTATCTGTCCCATTGGTACAGCATAGCATGGGACAGATTATATAATCACTTCTGTCATTCTGTCTGTCCGTCTGTAAACACTCCTATGGTCGCAATTCTGATTCGATCTTGATAAAGTTTTGCACAGTGATTGGGGGCCCAAAAAATAAAATCGAGTTTGTTTGGGATAAAAATTTGATAACTCCTTCCCCTGTTTTATCCCATTTTTAAAAAAAATTGTATTACGGCCTATGGGGACTTCAAAGCGGTATAACTCGGTCCCCGTAAAAATAATTGCGCGTTTTTTCCTACCCCCTCCCTTATTTTTGAGGTCGGGCAATCTAACAGTGTCATTTAAATTTACCTCGTAGCGATAGCAACCATTCAAAAGTTGCAAACGGGGCAAACACTTTAGCGCCTCGAACAAACGTCGCAAATGGAACGTAGCTGCTTATAAAATAATAATTTACCAACATTTTTTTTCAACCAGCATTTTATTTCATACGTCGTCACGGGCGAACTCGCATTGAATCCACGAACAAGAAAGCCACGTCCATTCATTTCTCTCCGCACCCGTTTTATAGCCCTGCCCTAAGCTTATTTACCAGGTCTAATTATAATTTATGTTTTTTTTTTCTTTACGTGTGCTACCATTTTAAGGTTAATACAGTTAAATATACACTGTTTTTCAAAAAAACGGGCACCCTTTTTATTTCTTTCATAATTCACTCAAATGATGATCAATTTACACGAAATTTTTACCAGATGTAGCTGAAGAAATGCTAATTCAAAATATATGGACAAAA
>Ga0056128_1009515_pt1 | contig 12198 bp, 2 predicted proteins | sample WorMetLIZISLAND2_FD_71113 | JGI IMG/M metagenome (GOLD analysis project Ga0056128, IMG submission 71113) | Marine gutless worms symbiont microbial communities from Max Planck institute for Marine Microbiology, Germany - Olavius geniculatus... ...
AAAACTGTTCAGTTTATATACAGTGTAAGGGTGACATCGTGGTTGTAGATATAAAACAGCACAAATCACAATTTAAAAATTCAAACTTTACCATTACACAGTCAGCAAAGTTCTTCTGACTAATTATACCGTGTCGGTTCAGTTCAGCTAAACCTATGTCGCTTTTTACATGCCTTTTACAGTAGCCTACACATTTCTCAGTAGCGCGGTTTGTCGGCTAATTTTGCTAGTACTATGCTGGCACCTGGCGAATACAGATGATGTGTTAGCGATTCCACGTTTTGCTAAACTACTTTGCTCGTTGTTGACTGTTCAGGTGGACAAGCCGGTAATGATGGCAGCGTTGAAGTCTGCCATTGAGCTCGGATATCGGCACATTGACACGGCGTTCGCCTACAACACTGAGCCGATGGTCGGCGAAACGCTCAACGACTTCGTCAGGAGAAAACTGATTTCACGCGACGACATGTTCATCACCACCAAGGTCTATTTACAACTTCATCACTGTTGCTGTAATATTATATCTTAACATCTATGCGAATTTTTGTACATACCGGTTTACACCGCGAGTCTATGAAAACTTTGAATTTAAAGTTTTGTTAATATCAACTGACTGTCTTTGAATTAAATAAATAACAATTTCGTGCAGTGCATAGTTCGTGCGGGTCTGCGACCAGGTTTGTTTCCAACTTCCACTATACGCCATACCCGGCTCACGACCAGGTTGCCGACCAGGTTGCCGATTTGGTTCGCGACCAGCTGCTTCAATCTCAACAATGTCGAGATATCTGCAGCGTGTGGCGGCCAGGTTAGCGACTGGGTTGCCTAATAGAAGTTGGCCTTTAGGCAACTACTATAGACGTTTTACTTCGTAACTCTGATGCTTTTATTTGTTGAATGTCAATGACGTGCAGTTGTGGAGTAATTCTCATCGGAGGGAGGATGTTGTGCCGGCGATGAGGAAGAGCCTAGCCGCCCTGCAGCTGGACTACGTTGACATGTATCTGATGCATTGGCCTGTAGCCGTGAAGGTACGAGCATCGAAACTGGCACTCACGCTTACGACGTTGGTTTCCTGTTTGTCAAAAATAGTGTCACTTTGTCTTCGCCCGTAACCTAATGATCATAACAAAGACCAGAGTAATTTCGCAAAATCCGGAATCGCTCTTTTGAATTCGCCAGGTGTCAGCATAGGACTGACAGTTTGGCTGCAATTTATAACTGCATGCTTGGTTGTGGGTTTGCACTCCCAAATCTCTATTGCCTCTGGGGATCAGGACCCCCCATGTAGCACAAATGTACCTGCCAAGTGGCGTCTGAATCCGTCAAACGGTTTGAGGAGAGGGCACGGATGTGGCAGACTGACAGACGACAGATGACGGACCACGCTACGAAGACGCCATTCCTCTTTAAAATACAAGCTTTTAAGCGCGAGGGCGCTGGCCCCCATGCAGTAGGCGCTTACGTTGTGTGTTGATTGCATTCGTTTATATTGCTTCAGAGTGGCGACAACGTCTGGCCACAGGACGAGAATGGTGACATGATTTTCGATGAGCAGGCTAACATAGCTGACACGTGGGAGGTGAGAACAACTCCATTCTATCAGAGATTTTGTAATTATGTAAGTAAGTAATTTTGATTGTATAAAACAAACGCAAATGCAACACGACGTTCAAAAAGCTGCAGAAACCTTAAAATACAATGATTAACAAAGGAATAAGCACAAGAAGTAGAAGTGATGTTCTGGAGCACGTAAGGTTTGACTGGGGTTCTGTTAAAGAGCGAAGGGCACGAGACTGGTATTAATTGAAGCAAAATACATTTCTTTTTATTTCATAAACATGAACGATTACATTACAGTGTGTTCCAAAAAACGGCACAAGGTTTACGGCACCATAATTTTGCAAACGGTTGCAAAATTATGGTGCCGTAAACTTTGTGCCGTTTTTTGGAACACCCTGTAGTTTTCTTGCATATTAGTATGAGTCAGTGATGAGAGATGTGTTATGTATTCTAATTCCAGGGAATGATCGAATGTCAGAAACTTGGTCTGACGAAGTCGATTGGTGTTTGCAACTTCAATCGTCGTCAGCTTCAGGCATTGCTGGACGGTAGTTCTGTGAAACCGGCCACGCTACAGGTGAGTGTTTGCAGTGTCTCACCCAATATTACCATAGAGAGGTTCACTGAAACTCGCATGCTTTCAGTCCAGTTTTAAACACTTTTCATAAGTTTCTCGCACACTTTGTCAACTTTGCACTTTGCAGTCTTCGCTAGGCAGACAGACAACGCCGATGTGGTAACATGAGTCAGGAAAACTACTGGGAAATGAATACTAGATACAGTTAGAGACATTTCAAAACATTATACACCATGGTCAAAGGCATTTGATGTGAACAAAATCCTAGGTGATGCAGTTACACGAAAAATGTTAGGTGGGATAGCTATGTATATAGGTAACATTTTGTTTCAAACTTCCAGCAGTATACGTCTGCCGATGATACAAAAATGGCTTTTGTGGCTGCTGACGCGTACAAGTACCTTTCTTCATTTTTGCAAGCAGATAAGCTACCCAAGTTATTGCATGTGATTGGTTTGTGCAAGATTGAATCGCACCCGTTCCTGAGCAACTCCAAACTGATCGAGTTCAGTCAACGAAACGGCGTTCAGGTCACTGCATATTCACCAGTCGGCAATCCTACCAGACACTGGCATGTTTTTCTTTATTTCTTTGTAAATTTGGTAAAAACCACAACACTGCCATCATTGCAGCAAAACCACAATTTATTTAATGTTATTTAGACTTCAGAAGGTGATAAACGGAAATGTAGCAGAATAGTCAGTTTATTTTGTACTTGACGTGTGATTTTTTTGTTGAAAACTATCGTCATTAAGACATGCTTTCAGAATAATGCCGCCAGGAAGGCAGATGAGTTTTTATTTTGACATTAGCCAAAGTGTACAGATATTGCAAATAATAATTGCGTATGCTATAGTGCATGATGCATCATCGTCAAAAGTTTTAACTAACTCGTCTAATCGAGTATAAAATGGATATTGACCAGCATGTGTTTTTGATCGAAGTTCAAGCTAAATACAGACATCAGAAAAAATACACCGCAGAGTTGTGCCCAATGTTAATTGTTTATGTCCAGGGCAACATCAGATGAGCCTCTTGTGGCGACACATCCAGTGCTAAATGCAATCGCAAACAAATACAACAAGACACCAATGCAGGTCTGTAGTAGGTCTATTCCGTTAATTACCCAATATTCATATTGCTCGTGATGTATGCTATGTTGTTCCACATTTTTGCACCCGTGCATTTTTTCTGCTGCGTATTCCAATCCTGCATTTCCAGTCTCGCATTTCCACCCCTGCGTTTTCATTGTGCTTCACTTTTTTGCATTTTTATTTGCCACTGTAGCGTGCCAGTTTTTTTTTGGTTTGTAAGTTGACTGCGTGGTGTATAGGGACATGCTTGACTAGCTAGAGTCAACAGGATTATTGCCATATTGCAATTATTTTGCTAACTGTGCTAGTGAACGACTTGTAAAAGTTAGTGTACACTGTATATTTGGTGACAAGATGAATTGTTGTTTTTTTTCATTTTCGCTTAAGTTGTGTCAGTACTCGTGGATTATTGTCTGGTATGCGTTATATTGATGTGCAGGTGGCGTTGCGGTGGCTGTTGCAACGAAACCTCGCTGTCATACCAAAGGCCAACTCGGTTGCTCATCAGAGAGAAAATATTTCTGTAAGTTGCAGTTACCACTGTCACTGTCGTGCTATTTCACTGTACAAAATCAGAGTACTTCAGAGTACAAAATCACCTGAGTGTCCGTGCGTGCGTGCGTGCGTCCAACATTTCTTGAGCCGTCTTCCTTCCACCTTCCCTTTCCCTTCCCCTTCCCCTTCTTATTTCCCTTCTTTTTTTATTCCCCATTTTTCTTTTCTCTTTACTGTATCTTTCCTCTTTCCTTCCCCTTCTTCTTGCTCTTCTCCTTTCCATATCCCTTCCCTTTTCCTTTTCCTTTGCCTTCTCTTTTTTCTTTCCCTTTTCTCTTCCTCTTTTCCTTTCCCTTTCCATTCCTTTTTTCCTTTTCCTTTTCTTTTTCTTTTCCTTTTCCCTTTCCCTTCTTCTTTCTCTTTCTCTTTCCTTTCTTTCTTCTTTCTTTCCGTGTCCATGTTCGTGCGTCCAACATTTGAGGCGCCATATCTCCATGACGGTTCAAGATGGACGCATGGTCACAATGGACCACCCATAGGAAGTCACGTGACCGATGACGTCACGTGACCCCAAAAAGTCAAGGTCGTGACCCCATTATCATTGAGGCGCCATATCTCCAGTCTCCACAACAGTGTTAAATAGACATATGGTGACGATGGGCGGTTTATAGTGAAGCGCTGGCGACAAATCGAATGGTCACGTGACTGACAATATTTATTGTTTAGTTATAATAATAGCGAAGGATGACAGTAACATTGCTGCTGTGCAAAATTAAAATTGCTTTTTGATTTTTTTTCTACCAGTCTAAACAGTTCATTGCTTATATTTATACGGACATATATTGTAAACTATCAAAGTGCATTGGACAGACTCCGTGTTCATATGAACATTATCTTGTTCTCATAACATCTTCGTTGTAGTCACGTTTTTTTGCATACTATTTGTCTGAACATTTTTTCTCTGTCTGTTTGGACTGTTGTCGATCAATGATTCAGTGATGGACAAAATTAGTAGAATACCAGGATAGAAACTTCTGTGTTATGCCCTTGTATATAAGTCTTGTAAGACCTCATTTACAGTATTGCGTACCAATTTGGAGCGCATACTATAGAAAGGATATTGAGTTAGTTGAGGGAGTTCAACGTCGTGCAACTAAATTGATTGACAGTGTAAGAAATTTGCATTACGAAGAATGAATTAAAAAATCAAATTTAATGACATTAGAAAAAAGAAGGCATAGGAGTGATTTACCAGAAAAAATTTTAAATTATTAATGGTTGTTATAATTTGCAATTAGAGTTATTCTTTACATATGATGAAGGCCAAAGAAGAGGTCATTTATAGAAACTATATAAAAACGCAGTGGATTAGATTTGAGAAAGTATATATTTGGCAACGTAAAAACGTAAAGTCCTCCCGAGCTTTACGGCCCATAGGGCGGCGCTGATCTGCGTTTTCTAAGGCCCTCAGCCAGACACCAGTTTTTACACTGCGAGACCACGGATACGGGGCCAGTGCATCGCGCGGTGTGCCGGTTTACGTCCCAGCGGTGAAGCCGGTACCAAATTATACTGCTTGGTGACATAATTGGCAACAGAGTAATAAAAATAAATAAAATAAAATTTTTTTAAAACGTTGGGGAAAAAATATAAAAACGTTAAAAACGTTAAAAAACGTTTTTACACCTATGGTATGAATGTTACTCTACAAGTGTTTTGTATATCGTTAAATAAGTTGACTATTTGGTTGGTAAATATGTTGTTGGTCTGTCGTGTTTTAGATATTTAATTTCAGCCTGACTGATGATGACATGAGTGAAATATTGACCAAGTGCGACTGCAATTTAAGAACGATAAAGTTCCAGTATGTAGCTTATAGTTATAGTCATTTATTTGCAGCGATAGGCCTGCAGAATGTCCAGTCAGTGCAGTAGCACTGCAGTTGCATTTGCAGTGGCAATCATTTTAGGTCTACATAATACAAAGAAAACACACTTTGATATTTGTGCTGTCATAATTCGTAAATTTACGTATATACAGTACAACAACACAGGCCTGGTTTCTAAACGGTAGCTAATTAAGCTATGTGTAAGTAGCATGGCCATTTTGGTCATTCAATCCGTGTGCCATAAATGTTTATAAAGCTTCTGATATCGTTGTAGTGTATTGAGTAATAAAATTTTTAAATAAAGAAAGATATAAATTTGTTAGCATTTCAAAAACTAAAAAATGATATAGCAAAGACCACGTTGCTGTTGTGATCTCATTAATCGACTTGTTGCTGTTAATTTTTTTCATTTAAATAAAGTTTATGTAACTAATGATATCTTCGTTGGATCCATGAAGCAACTGCTCATAAGCGGCTACACTATGATTGTGTAGAAGGGATATAGGAAAGTAATATTAACTGCACTGCGATTAGACTGGTTTAGTAGTCTGAGTGTCTGACGTGGGGTGACACACGCTTCGATGCGGTCACTGCAGCGTAGTTTGCATTAGTTTATTCTTTAGCGTTTTGAAGGCTGTGTCCCTAGGAAGTCAGGGGGCGAAGCTGAAGACTATTTGGCATTATGAAGACTAATTTTCACGAAAATTGGCACCAATATTTCGCTTCGGACAAATATACAATTTAGGAAAATATTTTGTATATGTTCTAACACTAGTCCGGCCTTGCTGGACCGGCTGCTATGGCCTTGGGTCAGTCTTGTTGTACGTTTTGTAACGATTCGTTGCAGATTTTTCGAAAAGAGTAAAGAATATCCATTCCGTGATGAATATTAGACTCTCTTCGCTGAACTCAACTCGCGATGAGCGTCAGACATCGTGCACGCCAATCATCTGCTTATTCGTTTGCTGTACATAGATGTACTTGGCTGATAATAAGGCAGCTGAAGAATTTGTGAAGCCGTTGGACGCTAGTTAGTTAGCTAACTAATGCAATATATTAGATATAACCAGATTGCTGCTACTGTTTTTGCTTTTCTCGACTCGAGACGGGTCCGCTGTATGTATGACAATAGCGTTACGTACGTACGTTTGACGTACGCAGTGTTTCAACACATTTTGTCTATCGCCTTTGCAGTTGTGCTACAGTGTTTCGCTTGTTTTTAGTGACTAGTTTACAAACGCTTTACGCACGAGTAAGTGAAGAATTAGTCAGTATTTGAAGCAATCAGCGGTGTTGTTGAACATAGCGTTTAACGTGGCCATCCTCCGTTTCCTTCTAGCTACTCGACGTATGTAGCACGTGTTTGCAGTGGTTAAGGTATGGGGGACGCTAGGGTACGCTGAAAACTGCATTCAGTGTGAGCCTATACTATCTAGCAAATTATTACAGTTAGCCTAGTTGTACGTCTACCATCAGTATCATTGACTCTTCGTCAATACTGCCAACAGTAGCTTAGCCATAAATGTAAATGTGGGGCCTCGACTCTTTCCCTCTTTTCCTCCCTCAATTTTTTTATCCCCTTGCTTGACTCTCCCTCCCTTCCTTTTTTTCCTTCACTAAGCTGTAGGCTAGGACCCCCTAAATCCAGCTAAGAGGTCTGGGCGAGCGATGTGAGCTCCCCAGTTGGGTTGGGGTGGAGCCCCAGCCGAAATTGAATTATAGTGCATTATATCCTTAAAATATGTGATTTGATGGCAGCAATTCAATTCTTTTTTTTGAAAACGTTATTCGGAGAATTGTCTGGCTAAATGTCTTGTCTGGATGATTAGGTGGCTTGCGGGCGCCCTGAGCTTCTCTTTGGCTACGCCACTGACTGCGATGACAGCCCCAGTATTTGGACATGTCCATAATGTAGCCAAGATGTCCAGGATAAATGTCCCAATCATTTCACTAAAATGATATCAGGTTGAAAAACATAAAAACGTTACGTTTTCACGTGCTCTGTACGCTGTTGTTCCACAGAAAGTAATTTTTGAGGCTAAAAGTGCCTTTTTTATTTAACTGATGCTTAGCCCCTGGCTAGGAAGAAAATATTTCTAGCCTATTTTTTACCTTAGCAGGCCTAGAGACCTGCGTCCGTCCTGAGATGCCGCCCCAACCCCATGCAGTCCACCAACGTGGGACACAAGGGTCCGTAACCGCCAGCGAGAGGTTCAAAACCACATACGGGAGCCCAAAACCAAATTAGCGTTCCCCGCCTCTAGATTTATACTTTAACCACTGCATGTATGTGCAACTTTGTAAATGGAGCACACTCCGTTACTTTTGTAATCTTTACATGAGCTAGTAAATACGTTCTGCGAAACGAGATATCTGTCCCACTGCCACTGTATACTGGCTGCGTGTTAAGTAAGTAAGTAAGTAAGTAAGTAAGTAAGTAAGTAAATTTAATTTATAAAGCGCACAATGTCAGCGAGAAACTCACTGTATCTGAATTTGTCATTTCCAATGGTTGTCTCCAATGGTTGTCTCCAACAGCCATTCCAGCTTTAAAATTTCACCATTTAAGTAACGTGACGTCATCGGTCACGTGACCATTGGACTCGCCATATGCGGTTTCCTATTGGTGGTCAATGCATAGTTACGGAATAACGAGTGAGAGAACTGTGATGAGCGCACGTTGACTATGGTGGGTGAGGGAGAGCGATGACATTGACATTTCTATTCTGCCACAATCGATCGTAGTTGCTAACAATGTTTTTAAGTTGACTGCTTCATCATCGACTTGATCACTTCTGATCCACCCTTAACTTTGTGACAATGGCGCTATATCAAATTGTTTTTTAGATTTGAATTTTAGACCATATCTCGGCATACACGTTGATTTTCTCTTGATGATTTATTAGTGAAAATGTTCTGCTGTGTTTCTATTCTACCGTGCAACAGCGGCGTCGTGTGTTACAAAAGTATATAGGCGGGGCAAAAGTTGCAAATTTTCGATAGAAGAGATTATGGATGTTTAAAATTTTAATTTTGACCCTAATTGTTCTCAAAATAGGGTTTTCAGCCCCGAATTTTGCTTTTATTGCCAAAACATTTTACGACAAGAAGATTTTCTGACAATTTTACTACAGAAAAACATCTTGGGTAGGCAGTTGCCCCTTGCCTTTTCCCTTGCCACGACGTTACTGCCGTACAAAGTTCTACGCAGATTTTTCCAGATTACGCGTTCCAAAACTGTTTATACTTGCAGTCTGCAATTAGTGATATATTGCTTGTTTATTGCTTATGTCGGCCTAACCATTTGTTGTAGCATTTATTGTTGTTTTTTTGCACGTGAAGCGGTTGTTCAACCTATGGTATACAGCAGAGAGTTGCGCAGAATTATTCATTTGGGGCCTCAGATCAAAGTTTGGGGTGTGAGTTCGAGGGGTAGGAGATGGGGGTATGGGGGCTGTGTCCCCAGCGGGATCCAGGGGCCAAGCCCCTGGTCAGGGGGCAAAGCCTCCTGAAGCTGAAACACTTTTGGCTTTTGGACATTCAACGGATACCGCAAATTTGCTATGTTTTCCAAAATTTGGAAACTTAAAAATCAGATTTTGCGGTTGTTTTTGCCCAAAAAAGTTTGATAGGCCGCAGTTTGTTACAGTTTACTGTGAATATTATTATTAATGAAAGGTAATAAAAGCAATATGCAGAAATAACATAGGTTTTGCCAAATACATTTGGTTTCAACCACAACACCCCTGGTATCTTTTTGTTGGGGTGTAAAGATTTTAATGGGATATACACCCTTCCACAGGGGGGCTGGATAATTCTCTGCTAATAATTCTAGCTAACATCTGTTAAACGTTCGCCGTAAATTAGGCCTGCATTATTTTTGATTCTTGAATAAATAATACTGTTGACATGTTTGTGTCGTATCAAAGTATGCTAACAATAAGCAATACAAACTATGTACACAGAGACAAAGAAATGAACATGTTCACTGTTGCTAATACCGTTGTTTCAGCCCCATGGAAAATCTCGCCGAGCATTAGTTTTGCCATTGGTCACTCGTTGTCATGCAAGCGGAAGGCAGAAGCAGGAGGTCTGTGATTTCGACAGATAAAAAGAAACAACTCGTCTCATCAGCGTTAATCGCTGAAGCCAGGAGGAAGACATAAGGCGTGTGTCCCATGTGTGCAATATAACGTCAGCACGTGGCTGTCGACAAGGTCTGTATAGAGAGAGATCCATGATACAGGACGTTAGTCGTCCACTTAAACGGACGTTCAGCCTTTCAATGTTATATGTTATACAATTGTTATAATGTATAATGGAACCGTAAAAGTTGCCAGCATACATCATATTGGTGCCGTCTTGATAGCCACTCTAAGCGAATCTTGCTCCTCCACCCGCCTGTCAGTTGCAGGCGTACGGACAGACGGACGGACGTACGGGCTTGACCAGTAATGCCGCCTATTAAAACGGCCGCATAATAAAACGTAAGAAGCTATATGGCATTATCAGCATGTGTACTGCGTCGTGATTAGTGTTTGATGCAGTTGAGTATTAGTGGCGATTGTCGACTCATTAGCCGGCACTACATGTGTGTCCATGCACGCGTCCGCGCTGCTGCTGCTGCTGCTGCTGTTGCTGCTAATTGCTGCCAGCTACCAATCGTCTGACTCGATCGCTACTAACCAACGCACGCACTCCGTGCGCGCGCTCTCGTGTTTTCTCGTGTTTTCTCGCGATGCGCTGCTTGATACCGGAAGTAGTCGTACGGCCGCCATGTGTGTTGACGTCATCGGGCCGAAACGAGCGCCGCCGTTTGCAATGCTTTGCGGTGACGCAGATTAAGGTGGAATAATTTGTCGTCTGGACTCCGCGGATTGCACGTGAGCTCGAGCATATAGTTCTTTTTCTGTGGCAATTTAGCGTCAAGGTACGACTAAAATACATGGATTATGTCAGTATATTTTATAGAAGATTACATTAGTACAAAAAATGCTATCAACGATACCCTGAAAGTCATCCAGTAAACATCTTATTAAGTTATCCTATGTTTTATGAGTACGTTTTTAATGTTAACTTTGTTTCTTCCTATGCCTGTCCATGGTTTCGGAGCGCATGCAGAACACGCAGAAGTAGAGTAAGCTAAACGTCGTCAGAGCACAGTTATCCTACTCATATTCAGCAGTGTAGCTAATGCGCAAAAAACGATAGAAATAAATTGCGAAAGCAATAAAGTGCAGAAAAACAATATCGGACACGATTAAAAATAGACCAAAGAACGCAGAGTGAGCTTGTTCTACGTGTTGTTTTGGTTGATTGTTTTAGTATAATAATAGGCTATTACGATTCCACTAATTAATCGAATTTCATACTTAGACGGATTAGGCATGGTGATCGTGTTTAGCCGAACATGGTCCCGCAAAAGGGGGCTCCGCAAGCCAAAGAAGGTCGGACGTATACAACAGAGCAACATTTTTCCGTGGGAGCGTGTTGAGATATTTAAAAGTTCACTTTGTGCAGGAGAACATTTTCTGTCCTAAACAAAGCTTTAAAATTTAGAAAGCCGTATTAGGTAATGTCGCGCGGCAAAAACGCGTAGCCTACAGTAACGCAAACCAGAATTCCTGATCAGTTTTTGCACACTAATGCCAGAAATTTATGTGAGGGCCGACATTTTTATCGAACAGATTCAAATCCGCACCGGCGCTGATAATAATTGTTACTGAAACGAATTAATTGCAGTTTGCATTGAGAAATGTAATGAGATGTAATTTAATGACAGTTATACGTGCTGTTTACATGCACCGATTAAGAAACAGTGTGTCTGTCACAGAGCCGAGACTCAGCTAATATACAGAAGGGTACAGGTGTACAGTGTGCTGTGAAGCGTTATAAAGTGCACAAAGACTGCTGTATTTTCCGTACCGTATCTGTGTGTCTCAAGTATCACAAGCAGTTGTCACAATGCTTACGCAGCTGACACCATTATCGTAATATCAAGGAATTTTTATAAAGATACACAAACGTAGCGACGGTAGCGATAGAGTCCACAGAGGTTCTGTGGTAGAGGAAATAATTTTTTTTGGGGGGGATTAGGTAGATGGTATCCTTTTCTCCATCCGACTAAAGAGTCTGTACCCTAACACCAACCGTAACCCTAAGATTACAACCACTACTCTACGACTTTTGTTTCGATGATGACGATGATGACGCGCCCATTAAATCGATGATAATGTTTTATCATCGATTTAAAATTGACGATTCTAATTTTTTTACACTCTTTTCACACTTTTTTCGCCGCGAAAGTTCGCGAGAACCCAGCCGAAAACGTGCTTTTAATCACCAGCTTAAAATAGAAACACGTCCGGCCAGTGGCGTATTTAGGGGGAGGGCCACGGTGCGATGCCCCCCTTTGACCCGATTATGAAAATTTTTTACAGGCGACTATATATGAAAAGGTGCGTTTTTTGCCATTTTCCACAAAGAATTGCAAAATTCAACAATGTTTTATAGTCTTTTGCGTTTCCAAATTTCAGAAAAATGGGCGAATTTGCGGTTTCCATTAAACATTCAAAAGCAAA
>Ga0056128_1009518_pt1 | contig 12195 bp, 9 predicted proteins | sample WorMetLIZISLAND2_FD_71113 | JGI IMG/M metagenome (GOLD analysis project Ga0056128, IMG submission 71113) | Marine gutless worms symbiont microbial communities from Max Planck institute for Marine Microbiology, Germany - Olavius geniculatus... ...
AAGGGGGTCACCCCGAACGAGGGCGCTAAATGAGAGGGGGTGGGCAAAATTTGCGATTTTTGGCCAATAAGTCGCTGTATCTCAGTAACGGTGCGAGATAGGGCCTAGGTTACTATTAATTACTAATAGGAAGTCGTACACTGGCTCTCGATTGGCGCCAAATTTAATGACCTTGAATGACCTTGAACGCTAAAATAGGGAGTTTTATGAATTTTTTGGCGATTTCGGACTTCGAGACACATTGCAAGAGTGAATTGCGCCGAAACCAATTCAGATAGACATGGACAAGCTGCATATGAAATTTTCAGCATTGAACGTAGATTTCGACGGTCCAAGTCTCAATTTTCTACGTTCAAGGAAACCTGCGCACGAGGGCATCAAAGAGCCATACTCCCGTAAAAGTCGCAACGAAATGGCTGGAGATAGACTGACAGTTTGCAAACAGGAACTGTTATAGGCTTTCGCGCGTCCCGTGAGCATTAGCTCATATTTTTTGTATGATTACTGAAGTCGCATACTCTATACTGTATCATATTATCAGGATCAGTTAAAAGGTGGATTAAAGGTGATGTATAGCTCTTCATGTAAAATCCATCGCAGAGCTACGGAGCGTTACCTGCCATATGCGATCACACAGCTGCCAGTCTGCCACCTGATAGGTGAATGTGCTCGATTTTAATTCCTGCCAGATAGGCCGGTACTCGATTTACCTACCCTGGAGGGATGAGAGGCTGAGTTGACTTTGGTGTTGGGTATATACCTGGATGGTTTAGTATACCAGTCCGCAGACAGTCAGCCTGTCACGTAGTAACCAATTTTTTATTTGCATATTTTGAATCGCCTCGATGACTTAATGCAAGGCCTAGTTTATGTCTGATTGTGTTCAGTTTTGTCGTCCCGGCTCGACTACTGCAACGCGTCTGAAATAAATGATCAGCTTCCGCAGCACGCGTTGCATGGATCTGGCAGCAGGTTGGCCTACTGCGTCTGTTCATTGATCCTTAATACATGAGTTTCTTGTGTGGACTTCTTTTTTGCTATATGCCCTAAATTAAATTTTATGTTATTGGGATTGGTGATCGTTCACTTATTACTCTGTAATCTGTCTTTAATTGTGTCAAGAATGGAGATAGGTAACATAAAATTATTAGCTCTGCAGGGCATTGCGTTCTGCGTTAGATCGCGTTACATATTTTCTGTATAGGCTACCGTCAGTCTCGATTTACGTTTATAAATTTTTTTAAGTGTATGCACTTACAAAATACAAATTATATTTTAGATGCTTGTTATAGTTATTGCAATGAGAAAATAATAGTAATAGTGGTAACAGTAGTAGTAGTAGTAGTAGTAGCAGACTAATAGTAGTAATAGAAGGCCTAGTGGTAGTATTAAAAATAATGATGATGCATTTTAGGACTGCTAGTTTCAACGACATAATTCCGTTGCCAATTAAGAAGCATAACAACTCGGTGGAGGTCGACAGTTCAACAGATGATGATGATGATGATGGCAACAGTGAAGCTGATTGGCCCAGCAGCCGCAGTCCAGGAAGCTCCAGGGTGAGTTTTGCTTTGCTTCATGGTCTATATAGTGGTCTAGTAACACGTTGTGTCTGATCAACGTTGATGCCATTGCTATACACTGGGCCCGTTTAGTTCTTGGTTAATTAATTAATTAAGTAAGTAAGTAATCTTTTATTAAACAACGGTCAAACGCCATTGCAGAACAGAACATAACATAGGAGAATCGGTACAATATCAATAAGAACAAGAAATTTGAGTTACTACAAAATGTGACACCAAGAAGCTTAGCAGACACCACACGTTCAATTCCTGTCAAACATGGTGGTAAGAATGAGCGAGCAGATGGTTTACAAAAAACTATTTCTTTAGTCTTTAAAAGACTAATAGTCATGTGATTATCTTTAGCCCACCAACGGAAGTGTTCAGACTCTACAGAAATGTAGGGGTCTAACTGTGGTTGGACACGTAAACCATCTCGGTATATAAACAACCAACAGCCGCCAACTTAGGCCAACTCAGCCTTCTATCCCTTCGAGGTAGATAAATCGAGCACTGCCCTTCCTAGTTGCGGTCAAGAGGCGTATTTACCTGTGTTAGGTGGCAGGTAGTCACGACACTTTATAGCTCTGAGATGGATTTTTGATTGCTGCCGGCGGAAAAACTGAGCTTATTTGATGACTGAGTGATGGGTGACTGTAAATAGTGGATCTTTCATGAAGCTGTCGCAGGAACTGCATCATTTCGGAATGCATGTAGGGTTTTTGTAGGCACAGCAAGATGAGGACTGCCCTGGATAGCCTACGTTAAAATGTTGCTTATTCCACGCCATCCGCAGTATGAATGAGACATTTGAACCGATTCGAGATCATTTCACATCCGTCTAGGGCAGTGTTTTTCAACCTTTTTGTTGCCGCGGAACCCTACGCAAGCGTGAAGGTCACTCACGGAACCCCATATGCATTGATCCGTGAGTCCAGCGAAGTATGCGAGGATGAAACTACAAAGGGTTTACGAAATTTCAAACAAAAAACATCGATGCTGAGTATTTCTACGACATTGTCTGGCGTGATTACTGGTCATCTGCGGAACCCTTGGCTTTCGCTTGTGGAACCCTTGGGTTCCGCGGAACCCCGGTTGAAAATCACTGGTCTAGGGGTAGCATTCAGAGATGTGCAAATTTTTGTGGTGGGGGACACACAAGGACTATCTCCCAGTTTTGGGGGTCGGTGTTAAAGCTTTCCTCAACTTGATTTATTCTATGTTATCGCACGTTGGCGAGCACCGTCAGTAAAAGTTTACCTGCAGGTGCTGTTTGTACTTTTTGCGCGTGCAGACAAGCCTGGATCAGTTCGTAGCGCCAATGTCGTCAACGATGGCGCATGAGTCGAGTGACGTCATCAACTACTTGACCCTTGACCTCGATGAGCCTGCGACGGGTGGGGACAGGGCGTCGTTTGGCTGTCGTGGGGAGGAGGCTGAGTGTAGCTCAACGACAGTGTACGATTACATTGACTGGTTTCGCACACAGGCGCTCAATGACACGAGGCGACAGGTCGAGACGAGCAGGAAGAACAGCGCCTGCAGCGGTACCGGTACTGGATGTCTGGTCGTCGTCTCCAAATAGATTTCCTTTCTCCAGCGCCGTCGATTTCTATCCAACATCGGAGAGGAAGGATAACGAAGACAGGGTGCGGTGGGGAGCATTCTGCTTTCAGAAGCTCTTCCAGTAGGGTGTAGGGCAGAGCCCCAGCCTCAAACGATTTTAATGCCTTAAACTTGTACTATTAATTCGCCGCATGCAGTGCTAAGTCACTTGCGGCCTTTGTGAATGCTGACAATTTTTGTCAAACATCCTCAAAAATTGTAACAATAAATGATCGTTGTAACATGACGTTGTGTAAGTTTTTACATGCATTGCCTAAGTATATGGACATAATTATAGCGATAGTGTAATCAATGTCGGCGGGACGTGCTAGTCAATGGTGACTATAAATAGGCTGTACTAATCAGACGTTTCCATAATGAACTTTAATTACTGCCCGGGGAAGCGACAACGGCAGTATTGTCTTAGCGTCATCTCCAATTTCATCTGTATGAACATGATAACTCATGAACCGCTGCATTTAGCTTGACGAAATTTTGCACGAGCGTGTACATTGACAATTTCTAGAAGTCTATTGAATATCAAGGTCATAGGTCAAAGGTCAAGAACATGTGGTTTTTTGTATGTTTTTGTTTGCATGATACTGCAGCTACTTGCGGGCAGTACTTATAGCCTTGAGTAAAGCTTAACAGTCTTGCTTAGACATTAATCTGGCTTTTTTGAAACCTTCAGAATGTCATGTGCAGACAGGTTCACTGTTGTTTCTATAGACTGTGAAACAATAGCACAACGATGTTAATTAATTTGAACGTTTGATATAATCGTGCAGCTAAGCAGCTTCATTGTGGCCTATTTCAAAGGTTTCCTCATAACTGATCTGTCTTGCCATGACTGTTGTCATAATGTACTTAGGCCTAAGTAGCAATGGAAAATTAAGTCAGATTTAGGCCTGCACGATCGATAAAAGCACATGACATTCAGTTGTGAATTGTGATCACGACTGCCTAATAATCAGAACTTGAACTGTTGTCACTCTCATCATCTTCACATATCGCTTTAGTTTTTGTAAGCCTAAAGCCGTGTTCATAGTGACAAACTCAACTCAACTCAATTGGCCAGTTCAGTTGGGTTGAGTTGACTTGAGCTAAGTTGACAGAGTGTTCATAGCGAGTCTGTCGCTATGATCAGGCAAAAAACTTAACTCAACTCAACTCAACTCAACTGGAAAAGCTCAATTTTTGTCAGTTTTTGACGTTCTGAGTAGTTAAGACTCAGTTGAGTTTGGTTGAAACACACGGAGGACATGCCAGAAAAAATCCTTTTCATACGCGGCACTAAGAACAAGATAGGCCTTCTTCTATGTAGGATCAGGTAGGTCTACGAAGCCTTGCGAGTTGCCAATAATATCATTATTATTTATTACCTTTAATCTTCAAATTTTACCTAAGTCTTCCATCAAAAATAATTTTTTTTCATCTATTGGGTTTTTAACTCCCTTATCAACACAATTTTTATTACCCATTCTTATAAATATTTCCTTAAAATTGTATAAACACTTAGATCAATCATGATTAGAAAAAATAACAAGTTCTAGATTATCTTCCACAACCTTAAATTTAAGAAATACATATATATTCCTATTAACTTTTGCACAAAAAATATATTAAATACTCTAATCACAAGAATTATTCTCACTATTATCCTGTTATTTATATAAATAAAATAGTTTATCTTTCAAAACATATTGCTGAAGACAATAAGAAAAATTTTTATTACGTGCTGGCGTTGTGGTTTCGGTTTAGTAACCATCACTCATTTCGTCACCAAATTCCATGCACTGGAATGGAAAACTGGGTCAGTTGAGTTCAGTTGAGTTGAGTTCAGTGTTTTGCGTGTTCATAGCGACAAACTCAACTCAACTCAACTGACCCAGTTTTCCATTCCAGTGCATGGAATTTGGTGACGAAATGAGTGATGGTTACTAAACCGAAACCATGGGCCGTCTAATGCCAGCACGGCGTTCGCATTGGCAACTCGCAATTAAAGGCTTCGCGCGTAATTAAACGTAGGCCTACTCCTATATGCAAGTAGGCCTATCTTGTTCTTGATGCCGCGTATGAAAAGAATTTCTCTGGCATGTCCTTAGTGTGTTTTTTCCTTATCAAAAGTTTGACAGAATAATTATTAATTAACGCAACGGCTTTCCTTTTTCGTAAAGTACATAGGCCAATTGGTCTCATATTGGCGCTATAATGTTTGCAATGCTTAGCGTGGGAAATCTCCAAGAGCGGCACGCTGCCATTGGTCCAGTGTGAGTCAATCCAGTTGAGCTGAGTTGAGTTTTTCGCGTGTTCATAGCGACAAACTCAATTCAACTCAACCCAACTCAACTGGCTAGTTGAGTTTGTTGCTATGAACACGGCTTTAGCTGTTCAAGTTTTCATTCTAAGTACGAATAAACGGACGATTAGGCATATACTACATTTTAGCCAGAATTTCTGGGCGTATGACCGACGCCGTTTTATTTGTGCATTAATTTGCAAAGTGCAGATGTTTGCAAATTCTGTTGTTTTGTAATAAGATATTTTGTGCATAAAAATTAAAGTTTTTTGAGAGGCTGATTAGAGAAACGTACAAAACATGCAGTACAAGGGTTGGTGGCTTGGCGTAGCGGTAACGCGTTTTTCATCCGATCAACGAAGTTATTCTACGCCGTGCCGGGTTAGTACTTTGATGGGTGACTGCCTGCGGGCCGCTAAACCATGTCGGTGTGTAACCATCCGCCTAGGTTAACTCAGCCTTCCATCCCTCCATGGTAGGTAAATCGAGTAGCAGCTTATCTGACTGGAGTTAAGACGGGGCGCGTTCGCCTATGTCGTATGTGGTCCCATACGGCGGGTGACGCTTCGTAGTTTTGAGATGGTCTTTCCATTAAGAGCTATATCACCACCTTTAACCTTTAATACAAGAAGCCCAGCTATCGCAAGAATATGAAGCATTATCGCTGTTTGTTGGTGAAGGGGGTGGGGGTCAGCAATGAAGGGATTAGATAGGGCATTGGCAGATGTCTATAGCTATTGTAACCATTCCGCCGATAGAGTTTGGCCATAACGCGCCATACATATTTTGGGTTTAAGGGTAGGCACCCCTATTTTTGTGAGAATAGGTGTCGTCCGTAGGGTTTTGCAACGGTACGTTTGCAATGCCAGTTCATATAGGCTGTCAACAATGTTCGATTTGTCAAAAAAAACCAGTGGGGGTCGCCGGCTGGCGAGCACCGAAGGCGCGAGAGTGGAGGCGCCGCAGGCGCCGAGAGGGGTGGGGCCGACTAGGGGTTCTGGGGGAGCGTCGTGAGCTCCCCCAGCGGGGTCCGGGGCGGAGCCCCGGCCGCAAACGCATTTTTAGCATATTTCAGAGTCACAGAGGGCCTCTAGCAGAAAAAAATGCACATTTTCTGCCCCACATCTTAAGTGAGACAACCACATATTGACATACTGAATGATTCAAATGACATGTATTACTATGCGAAGTTTGCTGTGGACCTATGGTGACAGTACAGTGTACAGTGACTTGTTTAGGCAGTCTGTCATGCAGGATAATGAGCGCCGAGGGTCGAGGCTTCTGCAGCGCCGATGAAGTGAGATAGGTGATATTCTAGAAGGAGGAGATATCCTAATCCCTAGACGATTAAAAGATTTGGGGAGCATCGTGAGCTTTATAAGCGGATTTAGGGAGCCAAAAGGGCCATGGCCACCAAAGATGCCAAAGTCGTCTTTTTTGCCCATCATATGCAGTGCATTTTTGCAGTAAAGCTAATAAAATTTATACTCAATGAATGCATTTTTAGGGAGGGGGGTTCATGCCCAGAAAACCGTTTGCTTCCGGAGCTGCGCCCCGGCGACAGGCTTCTCCCCAAGAAGCCCACCTTTGTTTTAGACTTTCGGCCTCAATTTTTGGCCCTTGGAAAATTTTTTTTTGGAAAATTAGGGGGAGCGAAATATTATTATTATATTGCTTTTTATAATATTTACGATATCTTGCAACCTGAAGGGTTCCGTGACGCTTAGAATGCACCAAATTCGTTTTTCGCCGGGGGTCCGGGGGAGCTCATGGCGCTGTCCCAGAGTCTCTAGTCGGCTGGGGAGAGGGATACTCTCTCCCCATTCTTCTCTCCGTCGACGTCTGCGGTGCCTTACCTTGAGTTTGGGGGATTGCTCCTAGGACTTAGGAGGATAGACGCCCTTGAATAACGCTTTTTATCGCATGCAAGTCAATCTCAATGGCAGTCTTCGTATTACTGCTGTATTTCTATACTGTTATGGTCATAGAAAAAAAACGAAATTTAGCACAGAATCCACGAAAATACGCCATTTTGACCTTAAGATCTAAAAAAAATTGCTTCCTCCCTAGACTCCTCCCTTCGGCGCCTCGACTTGGCTCGCTTCTTCGGCGCTCGACCTTGCCCTTCCCTAACTTCAACTGCTAGATTCGCCTATGGTGAGTTCCCCCATCGTTGTCTGGACCTGGGGCAGAGCCCCGTCCGCTAACGCTAACGCATTTTGGCATATTTTAGGAGCTGCGGGGCGTATTCAAGATTTGAAGGGGCGTAGGGATCTGGGTGACAAAAGTCTTTCATGCAGTGGGTCCAGGGACTGAAGCTTTTTGTAAAAAAATACATAGATCTTTTTTGCAATGGCGTAGCCAGGAAATTTTTCCCGGTTAGCAAATCCAGAGAATCTTCCCCTTTTCCTTCCCTTTCCTTTTCTCCTCTTTCATCATTGGTTGTCCTCGCCTCTCTTGTTTTTCTTTATTCCTCCTGTTTTTTCCCTTTCTTTTTCGTTTCCGTTTCCTTTTCCTTGCCCTCGAAATTCTAGCTACGGGGTCTGCGGGAGTATCGTGAGCTCCGCCAGTTGGGTCTACTGCAGAGCCCCAACCGAAATCGAATTTGGAGCATCATAGTCTTAAAATTAGAGCTGTCGAATTAGCGCATTAACTTAACGCATTAACGGGTTAAAGAATTAACGCGCGTTAAAAAATTAACGCACGTGCATAAATTCTCTTGATCAGTGCCGGCGCTAGAGAGTTGGAGGCCCCCGAATGCAACTGTGAGGCCCCTATAAACAGCTCCCCAGCAGAGTTCAAGGGTAGAGCCCCTGGTCAGAAAGGTAGAGGCAAAGCCCCCTGAAGCTGAAACACTTCGGAAGGTGGGGGTCAAAGACGACCCCCAGACAAGTTCCAGTGGGGAGGTCGTCCTCATGCAGTGGGGGGTTAACCCTCCCAACACCCCCGTCAAATCGAACACTGCTGCGGGTGACGCGCTTTTAGTCGTATCAACATCCATATGAGTTTCAGTGACCTTGAACTCTAAAAAAGGAGTTTTTAGTGATTTTTGCCATTTTCGGCTGCAGAAGAGTGAATTACGACGAAGTGGATGGAGATAGACCAAGAAAACCTGCGAACAGGAAATGGTGTAGGCTCTTGTGCGGCTCATGCATCATTAACTCTGATTTCTTGTTAACTGATCCACTCGTGTTACAGACAGACAGACAGGCATAATTGCAATAGCCTAGCTAAGACACGCTATACTATAGCAGTACCTGCTGTCGCGCGTAAAAATATTAGGCCTATGCCTACAGGCTTCATTCTTACGGTTGGCTATGATCGACCACTTTATGTAGGCCTACATCGACTATGTTCAACGCATTGTAAATAATGTAGGCCTATATACTATACTCGTAGTGCTGTTTTGTAACTGCATTCGATGTTAAGTTATTTGTTGCACATAATTACGGACATTTTGATTGCAAATATTGTACAAATATAAGCGTTCGACGTAAAATATCGTGATATATTCAGAATATCGCGATATGCAAAAATATCACCGAATTCACGGCGATATAGCCTGTCGAAAAGTTCGATATTTTTGACGATACGATACGATACATCGATATCAAAAACGTATATCGATATTTTGAATAGAGACTATGATCAAAAAATTTTAATCCATGATTAAAAGATTTTAATCATGATAGAGACTATAAAAGCCTATAGGCAACTTCTGCAATTTGCTTATCTGTGTAACGGATTTACTTACTTGAAATTATTTCTTACTGTCTCCTGAAGGTTGAGAAAAAGTTTGACAACAAATACAATAGACGCGTGATTCATTAGTGTGTCGGCGTTTTATTTGTTAGGAAATTGGTTTTGTTGAGATATTGTTGAATAGTCATACGTTAGATTTTTATGTTTAATTGTACCATGTCGTACAGAGATCGATCATTTGATTCAAGTAGTAGAGCGGATCGTCGCGGAGGGTGAGTGAACACGCACCCGTTTTATATTTTTTTTCAGCTAATTTACTAAAATATAAAAATATTAACGGTTTAAATACGTCATTTTTTTTAAATTTCAGGTTGTGTGATTTTTAGTCTTTCTTTATTTCTGTTGTCGGTGTAACTGTTTTAAGTGTTCTGATACATATTTATACGAGGAATTGCTCGTTGTTATTTCCGTCTGTATGGACGGAAGATAAGGCCGCCAAACTGCTATTTTCCGTCCGCAACCCTAACCCTAAATCTAAACCTAACCCTAACCCCAACACTTAACTTTTACCATAACTCCAACCTTGACCCTAAACCTAACCCTAGCTCTAATTTGCTAATGCACGGTGGTAACGTTCAGATCGCCGATCTGAGAATCTTGGACAAAAAAATGATACCTTCAGATTGGCAATCTGAAAAGTGTGCTATCAGTGCTCGTATCGCCGCAGACAAATGTCGTTACGGCAGCTGGCTTACTGACAACCTCAATCCCTACAGCATATCACGGGTTACGTGCAGTCGGCCAAGTTTGCAGACCAGTTGACTCCAACACATAACTAATGTTACATCCATAATATGGGTAACTCTATCAAATACACTAACCATAGCCCTATAACCCTAATATAATAATAATTATTATTAATCCTACTGCATTACGTATAGCTCTAGAGAGTAGTGACCCCTCGCAAATCTGTTTGCACAGGCACACTGACACATTCAGATTGGCGATCTGACAATTTTGGACAAAAATTGATACCTTCAGATCAGCAATCTGAAAGGTATTTAAAAATTGATAAGTTTAGATCGCCGAAGATAACATTTGGAAGATAACATTCACGTGAGTAATTGAAACTCCTTATGAACAAATGTTGATAAATACTTTTTTTAAGTGTTCTCATACAAAAATGTCTTAGTATGTTTTATTCACAGGTTTGCTGGACGAGACTCTGGTTTTGGTCGTGGAGTATTCGGTGGTGGGTCGAACAGTTCTGGTCCTGGAGCCAGGCTGGTTAAACCACAGTGGGACTTGAGCAGGTTGCCTAAGTTTGAAAAGCATTTCTACAAGGAACATCCAGCAACTGCAGCTAGACCATCAGTGAGTATGACTGTAGAGTGATTAGCTTTGTATAAAATATCTTTCTGTTAAAAATTCATCTCCAGTCATATAAATTATACACATGATAGACCATAGTTTAGTCATTTCTTGTGCTATGTTTGTTATGTGACTGTTCTGAGTGAATAATTAGGTCTTGCATGTACTTTTGTCTGAAAGATTTTATGAAATCTGACTGTAGGCAATGGATCATCCTTTTTATGCTTTTCCCATGACTGCTTTGAGTGATTTTATCTGACTGTTGGACATGTCATCATCATCATCATCATCAGACGTGAAGCAATCAGCCAAAGTGTCCCGCCGTTCCCGCCTTTGTGATTGTTCGCCAGAATGGTTTATCCTCTGCTAGCTCCAGCGCCCATGTCGCTGTAACACCCTTGTCACTGCAGATCTAGTGGATCCAGGTGGTGGGTGGATGACCGCTGGCGCGTCTCCACTCCTGCGAAGTCCGGTCTCTGTCCCTCATTTTCGTACAAATTCGGAGGATCTGGTTTGCCGGTGCATCACTCTGAAGTCTGGCAACGTGACCAAAGAGGCCCAGTCTTTGTTTACGGATGATGTAGGAGACGTTGAACAGGCCAGAACGATGCAAAACCTCATCGTTAGACACGAAATCGTACCAGCTGATATGCAGGATGCGTTGTTGGCACCGTAGATGGAAGGAGTCCAATCTTTTCCAATCAGCCCGTGCGAGAGCCCAGGCCCCGGAGCCGCAGAGCAGCACGGACAACACACATGTGGAGCACACCCTGAGTTTCACAGCAACACTGAGCTTGCTCTGACTCCAGATACAGTCGATTCTTTTCACTGCACTAGCTGCAAGTCCAATGCATTGAATGTATTCCGTCCCGGGGTTGCTGGAACTTGACTGTATGCTGCCCAAGTATGTGAACTCTTCACCGAACCAACAGTGCCACCAACCACCAATATTGGCGATGGTGTCGATCTCGAACCAAGATTTTAGACCTTTGTCTTGCTCCAAGAGACCGAAGATCGAACTTGGAATCTTCTTCATCCATTGCTGTGAGAGCAGTGCAGAAGCTTTCCTCCTAGTCAACAAGCAGAGTGACGTCGTCAGCATAGTCTGTGTCCGTGAAAGTTAGCTGGCCAACTTGGATGTCGACTTTACGACTGACGCGATCCATAATATAGTCCATCGTTCAGCAAAACAGGGCAGGAACCAAGCATGTATGTATTTTGCAGCCTAGTTTTTGTGGCTTTGGCTCTGGCTCGCAAGCATAAGCCTCGTGCATTGTTGTGTAATAATGTTTATCAGCTGTGCTTGTGAATATGCATTGTAGGAAACAGTGCAGCAGTACTACGCAGTACATCAGATCACAGTTCGTGGAACAAATTGTCCAAAACCTATTCTCACTTTCCAAGAAGCTTGCTTTCCTGGTGTGTATACTACCAGTATTGATACAGTTTGGCCAATAAGGCCCTGCAAAATCAATAAACGTGTGTATGTACACTGTGTCTCAAAAAAAACCGGACCCCTATTACGTTTTGAAATAGTTCCAACAAACTGTGCCTAATAATAATAATGATTAGCTGAGAAAATCGTCAAAAGGTACTCAATATCGTAGTGTGTTACGGGCTTACGATATTTCATAAAACGGGGTACCAGCTTAGGTT
>Ga0056128_1009519_pt1 | contig 12194 bp, 2 predicted proteins | sample WorMetLIZISLAND2_FD_71113 | JGI IMG/M metagenome (GOLD analysis project Ga0056128, IMG submission 71113) | Marine gutless worms symbiont microbial communities from Max Planck institute for Marine Microbiology, Germany - Olavius geniculatus... ...
GGGACTACCTGCCAGCCAACTGAATCGACTGCAGTCTGTCCTGCATGCTTCAGCGCGACTGATCTACGGCGCCCGTCGACATGATCACGTCAAGCCACTGCTACAACGACTTCACTGGTTATCCGTTCCTGAACGCGTGGGGTTCAAACTGTGCGTCTTGACGTATCGTTGTCTCCACGGTCTTGGTCCGGACTACCTCTCGAGTGACTTTGTGAGCGTATCCGGCCTGCGTTCAAGACAAAAACTACGCTCAGCGTCTACTGCAGCTTTGGTGGTTCCAGTTACTCGACATTCCACACTTGGCGATCAGGCTTTTCCTGTTATTGCTGCTAAGTTGTGGAACGCACTGCCGGGCGACATCACATCTGCTACACCACTTTTAACTTTTCGACATAAACTGTAAACATTTTTATTTCGTCGATCTTATGGAGAGTGACTGTTTTGATCTGTCTGTGTTTTTGTCTTAGCGTTTTATTTTTTGGTTTTTATTTTTTAATGTTTCTACGTGTTTTTATCGTGTTGTAACGTGTTCTTGAAGTGCAGTTTGCACTTATACCACGCTAATCAGTTCGTAATGATGATGATGATGACATGTGGGTCAGTTGATGCTAATAACATACAGCGACTGTGAAAGTTTAAAATAATTTGTAATGTGGGTATTCATGCAAACTACTTAGTGATGTCAGTGACCACACAAATCCAACGTATTAGCATAACAGTTTTTATACTTATTTAATACCACGTTCACACGACGGAGTTGGCTCGTCGAGCGCACGTCGTGCACTCGTTATGCGATTTTCGAGCCAGCTCGTCGAGCCACCTTTATCGTATGAACGGGGTATAAGCCTATCAAATTTTATCTTAGGAGAACTAGAGCACATTTATCAACGAATTTTGGCTTTGTTTTGTTATTGAATTCTAGACATTGTTAAATTTGTGGATAGTTAAATCTTCGCTTTTAAACTTTGTTTCTAAGGTAAAATGGAGTAGCTAATAAAGAACGTATGAGTAAAGTTTGTGATATACACCGTGTCCCAAAATTAGCGACACTTCTGTTTCAAACACGCCTAATTCAGTTTGTAGATCTAGTTCATGGATTTCAACGAAATATCGTACACTGCACTATCTTGACATTAGTTACGGTCACACCCATTATGACATACACACCTTACCGTGTATGCTCAGTGTAACGTCATTATGTCGTCAGAGTTTGTTTACACTATGATACGTTCAATGCATTGTTATTGACAAAGAGATCAAGCAGCCGTGTATCCGTCTTAGACTAAGAGCTTGCGTCGAAGCCAAAGGCGGTCACTTTAAGCTAAAACTTTAAAGACAAGTTCAGAATGATTGTCTCAATGACTGATTAAAATTTTGTAAAAAATCTATCAGGTATTAACGATTTTACACTAACTTATCTGTAGGGGTGCCGCTAATTTTGGGACACGGTGTACAATATGCAGTTTACGCTGTTCAGGTGCTGGAGGTGTTGAAGCCTAAGATCAAAGAAGAAATGTGTTCTATCGCCACAACTGGCAGCAATGCTACGCGCAACCGGAATTTAACGCCGTTGCCACGTTAGTTCTTGAAAGCTGATTTACTTGTTGATTGCATGATTCTTTAAAAGTTTACTAATATTAGGACTATTAATGAATTGCATATCCTACCTTGTCATAGTATGAGATGATAATTGCAGATGAGACAAAAAATATAATGTCGTTAAACGTAGTGTTATAGACGTCTGTAAACTACACGATGTTTCATAAAAAGACCCGTTTTTGTTATTTTTATAATTCATTCAACTGATGACCAATTTACACAAACGTTTTATCACTTGTAGCTGAAAAATGCTAATTCAAAATATTTTGACAAAATATGGCAGTTGATTAGATATTTTCTTCTAGTCGTGACGTACTGCTGACGTCATAATGCGTCGTAAGTACAAGCTTGCTTGTCTCAACTAGTGCTGTCAGTTGCTACCCTGCTTTGATGGCGAACTTAATCTGGTTTGCTAATGAAAAATGTTGAAATGTTTATCGTGTCAGCACTGAGCAACATGGGGACAAAATCACGCATCTCGCAATCCAGAAATGCAACCATTTTGCAAGACTGGTTTGCATGTGCACTGTCTTGCTCAAACATGTAAAAGTCCAGCTATCTCCACAGACACGTAAATGCGATCTCTTTGCACGTTTTTTTGTGGCTGCAACTGTAAAACTTCAAAAATTTGTCATCAACGAACCAGATTTTTCACTTTCGGAGCTGGGTAGCAACTGATAGCACCAGTTGAGACTAGCAAGCTTGTACCCGTGACATATTATGACGTTAGCGTTACGTCACGACTAGCAAAGAATATTTAAGCAACTGCCGTATTTTGTTAAAATATTTTAAATTATTATTTTTGCAGCAACAACTAATAAAAATTTCATGCAAATTGATCGTCATTTGAGTGAATTATGAAAGAAAGAAAAAGGGGTCTTTTTATGAAACACCGTGTATGCTTGCAGTTATTTTACTCATTATAATATTTTTATAGTTGATTTTCATTGTATTCGTTTAATTTACAAAATGATATGGTTGTTTTTTTCAGTTTTGCGTAAATTTGTAGAGATATTTGTTGTTAATTTGCAGCGGATCACCGTTTGGTTTACTTGCGACCTGTAGATGAAGATGATAACACCTATATAAACGCTGTCTCAGTGAATGTAAGTTTTTAGTCCGCCCGGAAGCGATAGCTTGCGGAGCGGACTTAAGTTTTACTGCAGATGTTATGTTTTTCAACGCGAGATCTCCGAGATGCGTGGGCCGACCGGCGTAAAATTATGCACGGTGGTTTGTATTGAGCCCAATTTTATAATGCCGGTCCAAAATTTCGGGGAGCCCACATCAAAAACAAGAAATTTGAGCAAAGCTCACGAGACGCGCGAAAGCTTATAGCAGTTTTTGTTCGCAGGTAATCTTAGTCTATCTCTATCCATTTCGTCGTAATTCATTCTTTTGCAGCCAAAAATCGCCAAAAAATCACGTTAAATCAGTATTTTCAGGGTTCAAGGTCATTCAAGGTTATCGATGTTGACATTTGTAAGAAGCTCCTCATCAAAGCTTGTTATGATAAGCAGCATGGCTGTGCCTATCTGCAACCATTTACACGCTAGACAAGCCGACAGAGTATAAATAACCATTTTTACAGGGGTACCTCTCGTTGACACCCACATGCGCAGGCTTGCTTGAATCTAGAGGGTCCGGACTTGGACTGCTACATTCCATGCTGAAAATTTCATACGCAGGTTGTCTTGGTCTATCTCCAGCCATTTTGGCGCAATTCACTCTTGAAATGCGTGTCGCAGCGCAAAATTGTGCAAAAAACCCTTTTGGGAAGGCTCAAGGTCATTCAAGGTCATCGATGTTGATACATTTAAAAAGCTTGTCACCAGTGCTTGTTATGATAAGCAGCATATCTGTGCCTATCTGCAACCGTGTTCACGCTACACGTAATAATTGCGGTAAAATAACCACTTTTTAGGGGGGGGTAGCTGTATTTGACGCCCGCCTGCGCCGGCCTTCTTAAACCTAGGGGGTCGGGACTTGAACTGCTAAAATCTACGTTGAATGCTGAAAATTTCGTGTGCAGGTTGGCTTGGTCTATCTTCAGCTATTTAGTCGCAATTCAGTGTTGAAATGTGCGCTGCATCCAAAAATTGCAAAAAATTCACTAAAAACCTCTTTTTGAGGGTTCAAGGTCATTCAAGGTCATCGATGTTCATGAATCCAAAAAGCCTGTCACCGGTGCTTGTTATGATATGCAGCATGTATGTACCTATCTGCAATCGTTTTCACATTATTCGAGCCAATAACGGCAAAATTACGTCTTTTTAGGGGGTACCCCTCTTCGACGCCCTCGTTCGAGGGGAACCCCTGCACCCAGTGGCACGAAATTTTGTCACGATAAACTAGAGACCTTGGGGCAGCCCACAGTACAGATTTCGTAATCCTAGCTTGCACCGTTTTGATACAGCTCACGAGTGTGACAGACAGACAGACGCCCAGACGATGGCAAAGACGCGCGAAGCATTCTGCTTTCGCGCGTAAAAATTAGTGGCCAAACATGCAAAATTTGGCTCGATTTCGGACGACTTCGAAGTTCGGCGGCGAATATCTCGGAAGCAAATAAAGATATTCAAAATCGAATAAATATTTTATCTACCGCGATTCCTCCTGCGTTAGGCGAAGCAAGTCCGGTAAACTTTGGTCCACTAATTACGGAGATCTCGATGTGGAATCATACCCACCCAAATCCACTTCACTGTACAACTTCTATGAGGCTACGATGACGATTAAGGGCCGCTTGTAGATGACAATTTTACATAGGCATGTTTTAAAGGCCAAATCGTTGACTGCGCATGCCCTGTGTCACGTGATCTCTGGCTAGGGGGTCCAAAATGACCACGTGTTTGGAATTCCCGAGGTCATATTGTCTATTTACTATACAACTTTTATGGACCTACGATGACGATTAGGGGCCCATTATAGGTGAAATTTTTATACAGTAGCGTTTTTGGCCGAAAATTTCAGTCCGTTTTTGGGCCCAATTTTCGAATTTGGGGAGATTTTTCAGGGGTTAGATATTAACTTCGAATTTCGGCTCCCGAAAAGGTTTGACCCTTGCGTGAGGCCGCGTTGTCTGAGCCATTGCGCGTGAAAATCCGCCGGGCGGTCTGACATGTAGGTCCGGTCGGTCAACAAAAAAAGTATGTACATACTAGAAAAATATTCGTTATATTCCACCCATTTGCCGAGAAGCTCCCAGTGGACGGATTTGCACAAAATTTTGCACAGGGGGTCTCCTCGCGTTGATCGGTTGAGGGGTTTCGGATCTGCGCGGGGTCAAATTTTGTCATTTTCCATTGACTTAGCCTGTCGCCGTTAACACAGGGCTGCGCTACCGCTCGCCTGTGATATTGTTTGTAATGCTCGTATAAAACAACAGATATTGGGCTGGTATTTGGCTATGTTGTTTGGCTGGTGTTTAGTGTGTGTCTTTTTCGACTGAAATTTGCATCATTCCGTAGTTTGCAGGCTAACACATATAAAGTGAAATCTACATGCTTTGCAAAGATCGAGCAAACAGACAGTTTCAGAAATGATAAGCTTTAACCATTGGAGTAAAGGATGGCTGTGTTAAATACTGTGTTTAACTGTTCAGCATAACCGCTTTTCACTGCAGCGATTGAGGCTAATCTTTTTGCGCCAGTGGGTAACTCAGTAATAAGAGTTAGCGGACAAGGCTGCTGGTGCTGCAGGGTTATCACATGGAACATTTAGCGTACATAGCAACACAGATGCCTCTGCAGTCGACCGCGTCTGATTTCTGGCGGCTGGTGAAAGACAACTCGTGCGTCGCAATCGTTATGCTTAACAGTCTCGACTCCATCAACAGCTCCGAGGTCTGTACATTTAAAGCAAAAATATAACTATAAATATAACTATAAAACTATGTCGGCCCAGTGCCAGCCTGACCTCTGACCTATTGCGCTGAAAATTTGCAAACCGATTACTTCTGCATTGGGAAATGTTTACACTAATTTTGGTTTTTCCGAGCCTGCTAGCTTTCAAATTAAATACTCGTACGAGACGGACGGACGGACGGATATAGGCTACTTGGCGGGCGGACGAGTAAGACCCGTGGCGCGGGCCTAATAATAATAGCAGTAGGAGCAGCAGTGAGCCTAAGAAAAGCAAAAACAGCCATAGAAATAGTGCCATTTCTACATGTGGACAACGGTTTTGAAATTACCGGAAGTCAGTGAAGCTTGTAGTCTATAACATGCGAATAGTACTATCGATTTCGGTCAGCAACAATTTGAACGTCTATGGATTATCTGCGGTGCGCTCTATCCAAGATAGGTCTAATAATTGCAGATTCGCTGTTTCATCTAAACGTCTCTCGGGGGAAATTTTTTTTACAAATGTCCTGTACAGTCCCTCGTGTAGCCAAACATTTGTTTGACATTTGTTATACACAGACTTGAGTTTTCTGTGAGTAGTGGCACAGAAGTGGTCGTACTTCGACGAATGACGAATGATTGGCCGAATGATACGAGTGACTTGTGTACGGGTGATATGTGTCTGTTTGCGTGGATAGCAATACTGGCCAGTCGACGGCGGCAGCCTCGTGGTCGGAAAGTTTACAGTGACGAACATTGGACCTGAGATTTCGTCGGACAACATCGTCGCCACAAACCTCAGCGTGACCTATGAAGGACGACTTAAGGTCGGCGGGTGACGTTTTCTTTTTATGTGATTGGACAGCTCAACTCAGCCTGGTCATTTTTCCGTGAGCATAGGTGCATTTGGTACCAGCGAAAGCTGGGACGTAAGCAGGCACACCGCACGATGCATATAGCCTCGTATCAGTGGTTTGACAGTGTAAAACGGTGTCTGGTTGATAGCTAAAGTAGGATAATACCCCGTTTACACGATGAAGCAAACATGAAGCAAACTTAGAGCACACGTCGAGCACGTGTATATATTGAATACGTTTGCTTTGTCTTTGCTTCATGTTTGCTTCATCGTGTAAACGGGGTATAACTGAGATTAGCGCTGCCCTGTGGGAGGGGCGGGAGTTTGCGTTTTGTTATTTACGTGTTTGAGCATGACTTTGCACTTTTTTACTTCTCGCGCGTTACGTTCCTAACGTAGCGAAGAGGAGTATATGAGATCAGTGTAATATTGAGGACCGACCGACGACCGACCTTTGTTCCTTGAAGAGCCTTCCTGGAAGAAGTTCAAACTTCAAACGGCCATATCTCCATAGCAGTGCTAGATAGACGCATGGTCGCTATGGACCACCCATAGGAAGTCGACCTCCGGGAGTCAAATGGTCACGTGACCGATGACGTCACGTGACCCCAAAAGATCAAGGTCGTGACCCCATTATCTTTGAGGCGCCATGTCTGCGTAACGGTGCCAGATAGACGCATGCGTTGAGGTATAACAAGACAAATGGCAATAGCGTCATCGACCATTATTGGAATTTTTTCCTCTCAGGTCCTAAAGTCGGGCAATATTTTATGAACTTCGGGGAGACAATTTTCAATAACCACCTCGACACCAGTCACTATTAGTATAATATTAAACGGGTCTCAATAGGCGCCGGGTCTCTAATACAAGCTGAAAGGAACGAAAAAGCTCTTAGAAGAATACAAAAAAATGATGCGCGTGAGGAGTACATTAGATTGATCACAATCTAATAATATTTCTTGTTAACACTTAAGTAGCAAACCAATCTCGAACGGACGTGAAGGAAACTCTTTGTGTCCGCCTAAAAAGTCTAAAATAGCTTGCACATGTGCGATGAATTATAACAATAATATAAATTATAACAAGCTATAACAACTGCAAAAACAACTTTTTTTTAATCGCAGAAGTTGCGAACACCTACGATTGAGTACTACTTCTGCAACGTTGCAGCGCTGCGTTTCGTTCTGTGGTTTGTCGACGGCGACCATCTTTAGTTGTTTTGTTTTATTTCAGCACGCATGTCTGCAAGCGCCATAAGAAGAAATGGTTTATTGTATGAGAGACCGACTGAAACAGACATAAGTGGTCTTGTAAGACTGTCAAGACTCGGATAGATTGCCGAACAGTGAGAATCTCAACACAGGGGACCCAATGTCCCAAACTTCCCCACATCGAACACTTTATCCTATGACCGATTACGCCAAATATAACCGGGTGTGTGAAAAGATTAAAAGATTACAATTACTTTTGAGAAGCAATGCACCTGTGAGAACACATGTTGATGGAGCGCCTTACAAATTTGCGTATTGATTGGTTTATTTGGAACTAAAACTACATCACTAAATCTCATGTCAGTGCCTTTGCAACGTCTCTGACTTGACAGTGTCATTTTCTACTTTTTAAAAATAATATCTACGTGTTTACTGTCTGTCGTCAAAATGATTCTGAGGATGGGTTTTTTTGCCGCCGGGTTTTTTCCCGTCCGTTTGCACAGTTATAGTCACATACGTGTTTGACTCTTTAGTGAATACAAGTAGAGCAATGTGTCTGATCTTATTTGTTAAGCGTGAGAAAGACGGACTGAAGCAGTGTGTCTGGTCTGTGGTGTGTAGGGCGGGTTTGACAGAACATCCAGGTCTCAGCGTAACTCGTCGTCGTCAACCGACTCAGAATACGACGAAGACGACGAAGAAAAGTTTCCCGAGTCGCCGAACAACAACGACAACAACGGTGAGAACGAGGAGGACAACGACGACAACGCCCAGCTGTATGCCAACGTGCCGCCGGCCGCCAGTCAGACTCCGTCGACAACGTTTAACGTGCGACACATGCGAGTGTTGGACTGGCCAGCCGGACGCGGCGTTCCGCACGACAAGAAGACTTTGCTCACGCTCTACTTACAGCTTGTCGAGTGCCAGAAGAACCGCGACAAAGATCACTTTCTCATTCACTGCCTGTGAGTAACTGACCGTTGGTCAGACTGTAGCGCTGAGCACGTACTGCAGTCAATGACTGATGGAGTGAAAGTAAACATGGGTTAAAGGATGCGTACAGCTCTTCATAAAAATGGACGGTTTATTTCATATGGCAGCCAGTGGCTTTATTCACACAATATACATGCTTACATACGTAGACAATACACTTAATACATACATTGTATGCAATGCAATAAAGAAAACATGCTAGTCAAAGAATATAACATAGTAGACATAGTCAAAACCATCTCAGAGCTATGGAACATTACCTGCGACATGAGATCACACAATTTTAGCTGCTATTTATCACAGATCAACGTTCCCTGCCCGACCATAAAAAGACCGAAACTGATGTGATTTTTTCTCAGGTCAGGTGTAACATTCAGTTCAAAAATTCAAAAGTCAAGAGTACTAAAAGTCAAAAACCGTTCGAAAATGACGCTCGCGTCATTGTTTACCAGCCAGACCAGGCACATCAGGCACACCAGCTTAGCTAGGCAAATGGACTTTTGATTGATGTTCAAAATAAGTAAGTGCCATCCAATTGCGGGTCGGCTACATAATGTCGGCACTTGGGGCGACGTAGTTTTCTAGTTTGCTGCTTTATGTGATAAGTGACAATTTGTGACAGAAACAACGTGTATAATATGTGGCTGCAGGCACGGAGTGGAGCGGACCGGGCTGTTCTGTGCTGTAATGAACATGATGGATCAGCTGGTTCATGACAATCAGGTCGACGTTTACGACGCCGTTAAACGCGTGCGCCAAGCGCGCCCGGAATTCATCGACAGCATCGTATGTTTTTGCAAAGCTTTGTAAATACACCGTGTCACAAAAAATATGCAACTTTTTGTCCGAACTTTGTTAAATTTCCATCAACTTCGATAATGTTTGGCGTACAGATGGCCACGAGGATAAAAATAAGTAAGGTATGCTCATGTTTGCACCTCACTTAATTTGCGATTTAGCATAGCACTTTTGGTCACGAGTCTGACTCGTGTAGGCAGTGAGTGCTATAGTAAGAACGTTAACTTACGTTTACCTGAAGTTGCCTTTTGTGTGTATGCTGCAGGAACAATACAAATACATATACGAGTTGGCTGCCTATCATCTCGCTTCCAGTAGGCAAGAAGATGACAAACTTGAAGATGGACATGTTTATGCTAATATGAGCCAGCTATGAAAACCGGTCTGCAGTTTGCATTTCGGTTTGCATTGTTACTGACAGTATATACCAGAGCGTAGCCTTGACACCGGTAGAAGCGATATTTCGCCGCTATGCAGCAAAGCTGTTTGTCGCCAACGACTTTCATAATAATAGTAATAATAATAATTGGGCATTTAATGACTAACAGTTTACTAATAGGTTGTTATATTAGCATTGCATGTAAGTAAAAATTCGAAAATTATTGCGTTAGCCTAATTTTTGTTAAAATATTTTACTCTATTTTATACTGCGTTTCAAAGCAGGTCCATTTTGCACGCTGCTTTTCACGTCAAGCCAAACGATATGAGCTTAAGTTTATGTCTGTCATCTGACGCTTATTCTATTTGACGTCGGCTAATTTCATCGGTTTGTCACGTTGGTGATATTTAGATCTATATATTGGTAATTGGTCGAGATCATTGTCCGTGTAAGAGCGGATACATTGAAAAACGGGAGGTTTCGATATTATGCAATCTATAGACAGTTTGTGATCGGCCACGTCAAAGCAGACGACTTCATAAATTATGCTGGTTGTAATGGTTGTAGCTAGTACTTTAACTAGCTACATACATGTAATTTTACAATTTTACATGTTTAATTAAACAGAACTAAAGTTATGAGAAAAAACTGTTTATCTTGATTGAATTAATATCTGAATTGCTGCTAAATTTTCGCAGTTGTCTCTGCTGAAATCGATGGTTTTTATAGACTTTCCACACAGTGTTTTCTATCTTGCGAATCTCAGCGTACTTTTGTGCAGTTTTATCGCGTGACACGATTTAAAACAGTTCAGCGTTTGCTGAATAACGTTAGATCGTTTATACTTGTTCTGCTGCTGCGGTAATGTTCAGCTTGTCTATAGGCCTATGTTAAAAATCAGTCCGTCATTTATTCCACCATTCTCACCACACACGCTTAATTAAGTTTGGTTTAATTTCATCCAACGCAATGCACACAACACAAATTTGCGTACGTTTTTGACGCAGCTGACGCAAACGACGTAACGGCCAGAACGTAAGGCTGGGCATAGTTAGGCGGATGGCCAAATAACACGTTTGCTTGTATATACTTGCACTGAAAATGAGGATGCAGCTTGTCACCGAACCGTGACAGGGGGAGCTGCAATACAGCACTTGCAACACAGGGTGGGCCAATAAAACTGACACCCTTTTCGTATTTGAGTTTCTTTTTTTTGTTAGAACCATTATATCAGCAATTTTCTTTTACACACGTATCATTTTTGCGCGCTACTGCTTTCAGCGCGTCTTAGCCATCGCAATTCTGCCTGTCTGTCCGTCTGTCCGTCACACGAGTGGATCAGTCAAAAACGGTGCAAGATAGGATTACCAACTTTTTACCGTTGGCTGCCTGGAAGACTCTAGTTTCAGGAACCGTAACACTTTTCCATAATTTCGAAGGGGGTCACCCCGAACGAAGGCGCTAAATGAGAGAGAGGTGGGCAAAATTTGCCATTTTTGGCCAATAATTCGCTGTATCTCAGTAACGGTGCTAGATAGGGCCTAGGTTACTGTAATCACTAATAGGAAGTCATACACTGGCTCTCGATTGGTGCCGAATTCAATGACCTTGAATGACCTTGAACGCCAAAATAGGGGGTTTTATGGATTTTTTGGCGATTTTGGGCTGCGACACAAGTCTATATCATTCACAAGGTGGCGCCACGCTACTATCGTTATGCAATCCAAATAGAGAATTTGGTATTTGTATATTAACTTAGCGTGAACACCCAAATTTTTAGCTAAACTACTGAACCGGAACTGCTATAGGCTTTCGCGCATCTCGTGAGCATTAGCTCAAATTTCTTGTCATTAAGTGACGGCGTTCGTTGTCTGCTTATGTGAACAAATTTTGTTTGTGCAAATAAATTATTTCGTCACGATGTTGGGACTAGGTAACTATGAACGGTGTTTGATTTGCAATCTTGGGTCTAAAGAAACATTGGGGTTCCGAAAAAAATTATGAAAATGTTTTAAATAAATGAGGATAATCCGCGAATAGTCAACAGTAAATATTAAAATTGTTTAAACAGTATACATATTTGGTGTTATTGCAGTTTATATGGCATTACGTTCACGTAGTTGAAAAGAGTGTCATTTTTTTAGCTTACCCGGTAAATACGGGCAGCATGTATGACGTTTTTGAATTGTTCCGAATAGCTTCACGTGTGTTGTTACGGATAAACACAAAATTTCATAATGCATGTTATCACAGGCTGAACGGTAGTTCAAGCCCTGTGTTAACGGCGACTTCTCTTTCTTAGGGGAAAGCCAAAAATTCGACCCCTCCTCACAGAATCAAAACCCCTGATCTGATTGAGATAAAATTTGGCACGGTTGATAACGTCGGCGAGCTGACCCCTCATGCAAAATTTCATGTAAATCCCTCCAAGGGGGGCTTCCCGGCAAATGGGTGAAATATACGCAAAAATTTTTGTAGCCATATACCTTTTTTTTCAGAAACTCACCTACAGG
>Ga0056128_1009520_pt1 | contig 12193 bp, 7 predicted proteins | sample WorMetLIZISLAND2_FD_71113 | JGI IMG/M metagenome (GOLD analysis project Ga0056128, IMG submission 71113) | Marine gutless worms symbiont microbial communities from Max Planck institute for Marine Microbiology, Germany - Olavius geniculatus... ...
GGCTTTTTAAATTTATTAACATCGATGACCTTGAATGACCTTGAACCCTAAAAATATTGATTTAACGTGATTTTTTGGCGATTTTTGGCTGCAAAAGAGTGAATTACGACGAAATGGATGTAGATAGACTACGATTACCTGCGAACAAGAACTGCTATAGGCTTTCGCGCGTCTCGTGAGCTTTTCTCAAGTTACTTGTACGTTTCTAAATGAGGATCCTCACGAGAAGTGAGGACGCTCGCGAGGTGTGAGAATTCTCGCGACAAACAACGAGGTGAGGTGAGGATCCTCACGAGGAACGAGACGAGGCGGGAGCGCTCGCTAAAAATGAGAATGCTCGCGATATATAACAATAAAGTGAGGTGAGACGAGAACGCTCGCGAATAATGAGGATACTTGCGATAAACAACGCATCGTTGAAATGAGACGACCAGTAAAAGAAAGAAAAAAAAACTTCTAATGTCGGTATGCCGGACTAACCTGGTCACAATTGAAAGCACACATTTTATTAAAAAGACTATCAAAAAACATATAAGTGGCGATGGCGACACTCGCCACCCTATCGTCCGCCCCGCCAGCCATCTCGGCTATATACTAAATTAAATCGTTTCACAATCAGATCGATCAGAATAACATAGAGTCACTAGTCAAACTAGCAAACAGTGCAAAAAAAACAAAAATAAAAAAATTTCTGACTCACAATGTACATCACTGACACTGGCGTGTTACTGACAGTTTGGCACACAATAGGTCTACTTGTCTTTTGCCATTCAGACACTGATGCTGCCACGAATGTCCCGCTGTTAAAGAATAGAAACTTATTTAGATACGGCAATAATAGCACGATTGTTGCTACAGCATAATCTTTGCAAATAGTTGTGACCATCTCGCGAGGTTTGTTTCGAAGTTGCAATTGGCCTATTTTGACTAAGCATGCGCTGCTACAGGACTAACAATATTAGTCGGTGAGAACAATCCAGTCTATAAACAACTGCGGGGAAAAAGCAGGCGACAGTGAAAGCGAAAGTGATTTTTTTAAACGCCTGTTGTAGTAGAGCAAGATAAACAGACCGCGGATGAGTAATTGTGTGTTCTATGAAAACGAAAACGAAACTGCCGCAGCTGCCGCAGAGGCGGTGACGTCACAGCTAGGATGGTAGCGTGAGAGCAATAGATGTGCTGCTAGGCCAGCACAACAAAAGCAACAGAACGGTATATGGCATTGCGTCTATCAGCTGATTACAGGGTAACAGTAGCTCACTGTTGCTGGCTATAAAGCAGTATGATGTCATATACCGCAAGCTGCATACTGCTTATGATTTTCTCTACTAACAAAGGTACGTGGCTGGCTATCGTAGTAGGCTTACATAGAATTTTGAATAAGAGGCAATTTGGTTTTGTTTTCAATTTTTTGGTAGTGCGAGATAGAAGGAGCATAGCATAGATGATATTACTGGTTCCGTGTGCAATGTTATGGCAGCGATGACGACGACACTTAGCGACAGTTGTTCGGTTTTGATGAGAGAATGTTCAAGACCGTTACTACCTTACTGGCAGAGCCTTACGTCATTCGAACACCTTCGTCAACTGGACACTATCTGCCCGTCTGTGGACTTCTAATTCTTCTTGCTCTTAGACACGCTAAAAACTAAGAGCAGCAATTTTTTGTTATAAACTATAACAAGCCATAGGCCTACGAGTTCAGTAGACTGCAACATTATGACATTGTCATTAACAGTCTTTTCAGCCGACCGTACTTAAGTAACGGACTAACGGTCGAGCTGTTGGCATGGTTGTCGTCCGTCTTTCTGTCGGTCTGTCACAGATGTATTGTGGCTAAGCTTTGGGCGTAAAGGAAAACTTTTTGATCGAATAGTTAGCCATGTGTGTTAAACTCGGGCGTGCAAAACTTCAGCCATCTAGTGCATTAAGGAGGAGAACATTTTCAAATTCGGGGTTGAATGAACGGATGTAGGAACAATGTGCGTTTTTCAACGAGGAAAAAGGCCATATCCCGAAAACTGTGAGAGATACGGCCAAAGTTACTATTAATCACTAATAGGAAGTGGCTTATACGCCCTTTCAGATGAAATGAAAATCATCGATTTTGGATGACTTTGAAGGTCACTGAGACACTGACAACCAGTACGGTCGGTTATCCTAGCGACAGCTAGGTTTCTTGTTGTTATTGATGAGCATTTTTGTCAAAAATGTCATCATACAGTAAGCTAAGTGATTGTGACTTGATTAACATGGTGACATGTTCATGTAGACCTATGTTTGATATGTGCATTAAATTATTACGGATTACTTGTATTCTTTTGCAATTTTTGACTAAAAAGAAAAAAAAACGATTGCGTTTCCATACAAGGGATTGCTTTAAGCCTACAAATATTTCAATCGGCAACACTGTATATTCTACTATGCGGCAAGAATGTTTTATTCTGCTGTGATTCTGCAGAGTACTGAAGCAGTTCGTGTCATGTATTGGCAATCACAGCGGCTGCGTTTCGAAAATCAATCTCTTTGCTGACGCCATGGACGCCCTGAGCTATATTTGTACCTCTGACGGTAATCATTATTATAGTGAATATCACTCGCTCTGTTAGCATCAGTGCAGAACTCCAAAGCAAAACAACCGGATACAGAAAGAAAAGTAGCAGTCTAAATAATTTATTTTTTTAATTGATGCCCCAACGGCGTTTCGTTTTGATTCGCTGCAGCATGCTAAATATCGCCCAAAAATAAATCGCCCGCAGTGAGAACGCACCTTAAGGCTGATGGTGCTGCAGTACATTGGGTGCATATGGGTCCGTTCCTGCGACTTCTTTGCAAAATGACTGATCATCGATGCATTTTTGTTGTACAAACGCAGCAACTGAAATATTTAAAAAAAACTAGATTAAAAAAACTGGCCGGTTGAGCAAACATTTAAAATAACCCATTAGTTGGCTAATTTTACCTATCGACAAAGATTTAGTGACAATGTTAATAGTTTTTGTTGTCGTTAGTAGGCTAAGTGGATAGGTTACAGTAGCCTACTGAAGTTTGGAAACAGCAACAACGACGATACAGTATACTTACAGTATCGTATTAATAGCTTGATAGGCCTACTAATAGCATATTGCGATTGATTGTTTAGTGTTACGTCAGCACGGCGAATGTCTGTCTGGAGAAGCGATGCAGGCTGAGTATAATTTCTGTTCAAGTCAAGCGAGGCTTCCATCAAACTACACAGACCACCAACATTGCCAGTATGTATATGCTATTGTGCGGCCGTAGATTCTACTAATAGCATAGGTTGCATTACGAGTCTTGCCCATCTGTCTGTCTCGTACTGATGACGCCTCGCTCAGAAACGAAAGGCCTATAGTATTAAAATCAGTGTTTAACTTTCCTCGGGGCATGAGTAACCGGTTGGCTAATAAACTGTCAATGTGGACGCCCGCGTTTTATGTCAACATTGGGCCGACATCTTAACATTGTTTTATTAACCACATCCACTCGCTTTTTTTGTTCTTGTTAGCTTATAGTTTGTGTCGTGTTGTCACTGTTTTGCTAACGTTTTTAGCCGCGCCAGAGCTTAATTTGTAGAAAAGTCAGTGGCGGTACTGTTAAGCGAGACGCGGAGAATCGAGCGAAGAGAAAGAAACGGCTAATGAAAAATGGAACTGGGGTCACTACTCCTTTTCAGCTAACTGGGCTTTGGGGGAGTTCTCTTAGCTTGTTTCTGGGCAGATCTCCGGTCCACAAAAAACTAGCTTCGTTGCATTTTGAGCTCCAGAAACGCATCTGTCGTCTTACATCAATCGCCAAACTCCCATTAAATCCGAGTTTGGTGCGGGCGGGGTTCTTACGTAGCAGTCTGCATGGTATTTTGGACATTGTCAGCATAACGTACCGCCATTGTGGCAACAAAAATTGCTGGACATTAGCAAAGTGCCCTCCGTAGGGCGGGTACTTTGCTAGTAAAATGAACGTACGCAAGAGTTTGGGAGGGGTTGTACGCAGTACGTGGTACGCGATCGTAATAACGTGCAAACAGCGCCACTGATCCAATTGCCAGCGCGAGCCGGCACACGTCGCAGAGACTATGAAATTCATGGCCGGCCTTGAGGCCTTAGGCTGCGACCTTTAAGTGGTCGTCATTCACCAGATGTCGCCACGAAGCTGAGCACTATACTGACGAACTTGACAGAATCAGCAAGGAAAAAAGACCAGCCAACTCAACCCCCGCCCCTCAAGCTGCCCGTGGAGGCAGGTGGAAGACAAGGTGGGGGCACGTACCCAAGGCCCAAGAACTCAAACGCCGCGGTCGGAATCCGCGACCGTGCAACGGGGAAGGCGCTGGAGGGGGCTGACAGACAAACAGACAGACAGACAAACAGATTTTCCGCCCATTATAGTAAGATTACCGGTACGGTACAGTTTCCAAAATAGGCTAAGTGCTGGTATTCTCTGTGTCGGAGAGTACTGGCTCAAATTACATGTATAAGGTAGTGCTTCGAGGCGTTAATTTTTAACGGTGTTAACGCATTGTTTTAACGCATGCGTTAACGCGTTAATTAACACATCATAAATATTGCTGAAGTTGTAGGTGGACTACATTGACGGGGTGACTGAAATGACGACCGACGAACTCGTGGCTGTGTCGCAGGACCGTGACAGTAGTGATGGAAAGGCAACAAAACAATTTTTAATTTATTGAATATTAGTTTGTCGTCAAATGAATGAAATATTGAAACTTTTGTTTCACTGAATTTAGAAATTTATGTATGTGCATTAACTTTTTAACGTGCGTAAATTTTTTAACACGTTAAGTTAACGCGTCAGTTTGACAGTAGGCCTATAAAGCCCTTGTAATTTTAGCCTAACGGTCGATTGTATTTAAATAAACGATTGATTTATTGATAAGTTGTACGATGTTGTTTTCGTCGTGACGCGGTAGAGCACATCGTGCAGCCTGGCGCTGCCTGTGTCGTGTGAAACAATGCAGCGCTGAAGTCGGCAGAATTTTCGCAAAGTCATTCCTGCTGACGACGAAATCAACGTTGAACAAAGACCACGGCTGCAACGTCGAGCCTGGTATTTAGCATACACCGCTGATGAATTGTGGGATATAGAACGATACCGCTATATGCAGAGGCGTTTGGAGATCTCAAACGTTTCTAAGAATAAAGCTGTCACCTGGCGAATGCAAAATACTTAATGCAGATATCAGCTGCATGCTATTTGCTAATGATTGTTAACCGCAGCGGCTTCGTACGTGGGTGGCTTGAGCATTATCTCCCTACATTTTAGACTGTCAAAAAATTTCTTTTTACTTGTCGGAAAATTTCTTTAAAATACATCAAATTTGGTGAAAGTTTTTCATTTCAAGAAATTTTAGATTTAAAATTTAAATTTTGAGCACCCACATGTCTGATCTTTGTCGGAAATTTGGAATGATTAGCCCACGGCGTTGCTGGTTAATAGTTCTGGATTATGAAATAGAATCGACGAAAAAATGCTTTTTATTCTGGAGGTATGCACCGCAAGCTAAAGCCATATTCTACGTTTATTTTACGTTTTATTTCAGGCCCTATATCAGATGAGGCGGTTATTTTTAGTCTGTCTGTAGGCTTAGGCCTCCTACTCCGTGTGGAAAAAGGTATGAACGAATTTTGACGAACTATTTTGGACGGCTTGGGCGTGGCCATAGAAAAAGTGATTAATTTCTGGTGGCGATCCGGATTCTTTTTTGCAAATTTTGAATCATTGTCGAGGATGTTTTACTAGTAGAAAATAGGGCGTAGCAGGACCGTCTTTTGCCAGCGCGGGGCCCTTGGCACTGACTTGCCCGCAGGCTCCTTGATACCACATAGTAACCTGTAACTACACTACACCACAAAGTGTAGGATTGACCTAAGTTTACATAGGTAATGCAGGCCTATACCTTCTGTGTTTTTAAGGTTACAATTCCGCTAGCGAAGCGAGCCAAAAAAAATTTTGAACCCAACATTTCATAGACTTTTAAATTAGTTGTGAGAATAATTCATTTCCTATACAGCGATGAAATTGTTTAGACTGGTCTATCATCTGTTGCGGCGATCACCGTCGGAGCGCGGGGCCCCTTTGGGGCTCTGGGCTCTTGGCAGTGCGTGAATATGTGCAATGTAGCCTGTCTCAACACGTTGTAAAAGTAACACTTTAATTTAAAAAATTTCGGAAGGTCGGATAGTGGTCGGAAGTTCGAAATGTGCCATCCAGTCAAATTTTAGTGGTTCCAGCTCAGAGGATCCGGTCCAAGGTTGCTAAAATATTGCTGTGTCATCTCTCCGATTGCTTGTAGTTAATTGACTTCTGTTTTTTTGTACTGGTTCTGTTTCAGACAAGATGGCGTGTATATCTTCAGCAGCTTGTCGAGCTGGTGTTGAAACGTTTCTGCTACTGTTTCCTGCTGGTTTGCTGCAGTTTGTTCATCACAGTTTACACACTTCGTAATCGACGCGCTTTTTCAATGTGCTACTGAACGACAATACTCAGAGCCTATCTTTCTTATGATTTTTGCTTTTTCGGTGAGTGCAAAAAATCGTTAAAATCGCCAGAAGATATACATGTAGTATGCGGCCGTCCACTACTCTCCCGTTACACTGAATAAACGTTCTTATCTTAACCTTTTGAACTGAAAATTGGCACATCAATTACACTTGTCCAGAGGAACGTGTTTTTAATTAAGTTTTTAATTAAGTGTTGTTTTTTTCTAACGCTTTTTTGTTTTAACTTGAAAACCCGTGTAGCTTATGACAGACATGTAAGGCGGCTTATTAGAACGGCCGCATAACAAATAAAAATCCCTAGACGCGCAATAAGATAGGCGTATTTAGTAGTTTAGTAGCCTAAGTTTTCCCCCTCATATCCAGTTGCAGTTTCTATTCTCAACAACCGTTTTTAGATCGGCAGACTGAGGAAAAGTTATCGAACTTATCGTATTAGTGATGTGCAAATTATAACGATTATATTTCCGATTATTCGTCACACAGTGAGTTTTAACAGATCTCTTAACTGTCGTAACCACAGGACAGACGTTACTTGACAAACTCTGATAGTGTTTACTTTTCTCTCTGTATTTTGTCCGGCTGATCATTATTTAGTTTGTTATTTTTAGCGACGTACTGCGTGGATTGTGTTTTTCTCATACAGTGGCGGATCCAGAATGTTCGAATAAGGAGCGGGAGACGCCTTAGGCGTCGAGACATAGGGTCGAGGTGACGTAGGCACCGACAGGGATGAGGCCTGAGGAAGATGTATCCCACTGATTCACTCCTTAGTAGAAGTCGGTCAAAATTTGTTTCGAAGTTTTTGGCAGAAATAATGCATTTTTTGTGTAACATTTTAATTGGTCAAAAATGCATCTAGTCAATGTGGGAACCATTGAATCCGCCACTGGTTTCACAGGTAGTATTATTCGCATGCTTTGCAACCGTTTTCTTGACGAACATTTACGTATATTAATGTCAATTATGTATATTTATCTGTTATATTATACACGCTTGCTTGATGTGTAAACTAAAAATACGTATTTCTTTTTCAAGGACATCTATCTGTGAGTGTGAGGATCATTTTTTTCTTGATTTTTTGTCAACGTATAGGCCCTACCCCGATATTTTAACCTGTCCGAAAATTTTCTTAACATCTTTCGTTCAAAAATACAAAACGTGGAGCTAGAAATCCCCATTCTGGGAAAATTTAGGGGCAAAATTGAACTTTTGAACAGTTCAGAAGTTTGCAGTAATCGGAAAATTGCAATTTCCTGTCCCCGTCAACCTTTCTACTCATGACGCCGTTGGCGTTTTTAGATGTAACTAGCTTGCCACTCGCGCCACACGTGATATTTTGAATAGCCTACGCTTGATTCATTTATCGATTGTTTGATACAAATCATGCAGTATCAATTGAACTCAAACCGCATATTGTAGGTTTACGCACAGTATCCTCTACTTGTCACCAACTGAGTAACACAGATCAAGCAGAAACGCTAAAAACACTGTAAGACCAGCGATAGAATTTGCAGTAGGCTAGACCTACAATTTGTCCTTTTGTGAGTAAAACTTTAGGCCCTACTATTTATACTAAACAGAATGAAATACCGTAGCTGTAACCAACAAAAATCTGCAAGTGAACTGCAGACCGACTTAAGAGTAGGCTAATTTTATTACTTCAAAAATACCAATTATAGTAGGTATAGTAGGTAGGCTAAAACCAGTGAAATGAACATCACAATTTTGGCTCCAGTTGATTAAAACTACTAGCAAGCACTATTATCGTTTGTAAATAGACGAGGTACGGGTTTATAATAGCGTTCTTTTTTAAATTTTAATATGCGATTTGGTAAAATATGTTGCATTTTGGCGACAAACAATAATAGGCCTACATCAATTAAGTCATGCAATTGGCACTAAAATGGCGCCTCTTGGTACGAAAATAACACAATGCAACGTAGATTTGTAGCGCAGTACAGCAGTATGTAATTTGTAAAAAAAAATCTCACAGCAAAAGTAGTCTATCTGTAAAATTGTCAACAGCAGTGCTATAAATATCCAGGCCTACTTTATTATAAGCAAAAGTCACATGCTAGCAGAAAATACTCTGTGGATAGGACGTGTCTAAAAGTACCGGTAGGCCTAGGCCATATCTATGGCCTAGGCCTATATCACGCGAAATACGGAAGTACATAACGTAAGCAGCAGTAAAATAATTCAGTCGATTAAAATGTCAAAAAACAGTGCTGTGAAAACTTCAGAACGTGACGTCAACAACCGCAATTACATCTAGCGTGAATATTTTTCACTTCAACCCTTCACGGGCCGTATTACTTCCGTTAATCGAATCAGCACTGTAACGCAAGCAAGCAAGTTTAACCCGTAGATCCATGTCCTAAAATTAATTACGTCGTTATAGGCTGCAGTACATCTTGCAGTCAGATATCCTGCTCTGTCGGAAAATTAAAACTTACTTCCCCTCCTCAACTTTTTTTAATCCTCGACGCCCGTTGTAGCACAGTACAGCAGTATGTAATTTGTAAAAATCTCACAGCAAAAGTAGTCTATCTGTAAAATTGTCGACAGCAGTGCTGTAAATATCCAGGCCTGCTTTATTATAAGCAAAAGTCACATGCTAGCAGAAAATACTCTGTGGATAGGACGTATCTAAAATTACCGGTAGGCCTAGGCCTATATCACGCGAAATACGGAAGTACATAACGTATGCAGCAGTAAAATAACTCAGCCGATTAAAATGTCAAAAAAACAGTGCTGTGAAAACAGCACTTTTTTCACATTTTAATACTTTGATATTTTGACACCTTGATACACTAACTGACATAATTAACAGCTGCCAAATGAACGAATATAGCCTATGAATACAACTGCTAATCGTAACCTTTCTTGTACAAATCACATGCATATTCACTTATTCAGCTGTTAGGTATTTCTCACTTTGAAAAGTTTAGGAAATTAGGACACAGATCTACAGTGGTATATACCGCAACCAACACTGAGTGAAATAGCATAGGGCCTAGATGTAGCGTTAGGCTTTAGCAGAACGTTCGCAAAGCTTATCACATATCAAAAAACTTGACAAATACATGCTCCTTGTAGAGTGACTGAAAATGTTTCAAGCATCTCTATTATGATTGTACAGCTGCGCACAAAAAGCCATAAGCATAAGCGAAGTAGATCCCGGCTACGTTCTAGCAAAACTACATGTAGATGGTTTCATCGTGGCGAATTCGGGTATACGGCGTAATTACTTAGCACTCAGGCATAGGAGGTGCAAAAATATTCTGGGGTGGAGAGAGAACCGGCCAATCAGTGTAAAGAATCAACTTATCAAAACTGCAGTAACAAAATTGCAGCTGCAGCATGGGTAAAAAATCGGCTTTCTTGTAATTTTTCCGCGTTCTCTAGCCAAGATAGTTAAATCGATCACCCCCATCATAGCCTCTGCCACCCGAACCCAGATTCGCCCTTCGTCGATGAACAGATGTAGTATAGCTACGAACTACGAAGCATAGTTGTAATAAACGTTTATAAATGTTTCAACTTTATATATAAAACGTGTTTTAAGTTTTTCTTTTATTTTTCCAACATTTTAACGTAATAATAAACTCTAAATAAAAAAATGACAGTGGCTATAAAAAGCCTGGTTACGTACAAAAAAAACGAAGCACTGCGGAAAATGGAATATTTTCTATTAAGAATGAATTACTTGTGAGTGCTAACTAAAAAATGATGAATACAAAAACTGTAACCCGAAAGACGTCAAGGGGAAAATAAAAACAGAATCGTATTTTTTATTCCGCTTTTAGTATTTTGTTTACTTTTTCCCTTCAAACGTTTTTTTTAACTTTTCCTCCTTTCCTTAACGTTTATTACATCTATGATTTCCGACAAAAATGCAGTCAACAAAGGACTAATTTCACGTTGGCGAGAAGCAGATCATACATATTCAATATACGACGCACAGGGATCACGAATGTTCATCATAGAATTCTCCGATTAAAGCTCGGTTTCCAGCCAACGCAACACACGCAAGAAAGTACGCATCAAAAGCACTGTAACCTACAGACGCAGCTGACGCAAGCCACACAACGGCCAAAAGCAAAGATAGCAGCGATGTTTATTCATGAGTTGCGTCCGTTGCGTGCGTTGAGTTGGATGGAAAGCAAGCTTAATGGCCATGGGCTGAACTAGCTAATATTCATGACGTCTATGATTCGACGGTGAATTCTGGAGCAGGTGTTGATTCACAAGAGAGTGGGCTGACATCGTGACGTCATCAGAAGCCAGACGACGCACGACAGGATCCACAGCGGCGCGAACTGCTGACATACGGCGCCACCTGGCGAGACAAATATTTACAACAAAGTGTTTCATTAATTCACGATAACACCGCTAACTGATCAGTCAGTCGACGTTAAGGTATCACTTAAATACCACTGCTCAGCAAAACCACAGTGAACTAGAACAAGGACGAAAGTAACTGTCATCGGATCCCACAAGTTTCTAAATCCGTCGAACGGTATATGCACTATGACAGACGACAGACGACAGACCACGCTACAGAGAAATGTATAGCTATAGGAGAAATCGCTTGCGCTATAGAGACTGCGTAAAAACTTAAAACGATCGAGATAACGACTAATGAGTATAGGCCTCCACGTAAACTTGCTATACCAGTAACCAGTCTAAGTAGACAAATTGCCACATTGAGAAGTGCCGAAAGCACATTGACACTCGCTAGTTTTGGTGAGTCTAGACGAGAAAAGCATAGCATAGAAAAGCATTAGTTGACATCCAACAAGCTGTAACCGATCACTGACGAGCTTTAACTCAGAGCCATAGCAAGGACTACAGCGCACTGCAAACTGCAAAGCAAGGCTACAGCAGAGCAGGTAGACCTAAGCGCAGCGTGAGTAGAGATAGAACACGGAGCGGAGCTGGCCGAGTGAGAAGCGGGAATGGAGCCGTGAACGCACCTCACTAAACCGAGACGGCAAAATTGGCCTCAGTTGCAATTCTCATCCTCCGACTGACGATGAATATTCAATTTTCGGGGTTCTGTGACTCCATAGCCGCAACCAGTTTTTTTTTCAATTCGACACGCTTGAGGAAGCTAACTAGCAAATGCAAATTCTGCAGTCAATATGTTCTACAGAGTTACTGACTGGACTGTTCGATGGCTAATGAAGTTTAATGTCGACAAGTGTTATGTAATGCACATCGGCACCAGGAATGAACAACATGAATATAGAATGAATGGGCAGGTACTTCACCAAGTAGAAGCTCAGAATGACCTTGGTGTAGTCATTAGAAACGATCTGGAAGTGTCAGACCAGTGTGCTAAAGCATATGCCAAAGCCAGTAGAGTATTGGGTATGATCGGCAGAAATATTCGTTACAGAAGTACTGACAACATGCTGAGACTCTACAAGACACTAGTACGACCTCATGTTGAGTACTGCACAGCTGCTTGGTCACCACACTACCTGAAAGACAAACAACTTATAGAGAGGATCCAATGTTGTTTTATAAAGATGATTCCCGAATTCAAAGGTTTGAAGTATGAGGATGGACTAAAGAAGCTCAAACTGAACACACTCGAGGAACGTAGAAATCGAGCTGACCTCATTCTGCTTTTCAAGATATACAAG